>WNGE01000786.1_pt1 | contig 41286 bp, 32 predicted proteins | sample 5400651 | NCBI WGS metagenome assembly WNGE01 (sample SAMN13153370, study PRJNA577476) | soil metagenome | isolation source: 60 cm soil or saprolite under grassland replicate 2 | place: USA:California | collected 2016-06-15 | reverse complement strand
TAAAGCCGAAGACGCGCAACAGCTCCTGGCCTCGCTCCTCAGCGGAGAGATTGCCACCGTAGCGGAGCAGTTCTGTCGACAAATGTATCGGGGTTCCACTCGCAGTCACGAGATGGACGCCGTGGAACAGGAACCGCACAAGCACCTGGGCGTCATGTCGATCAACGGCACGCTTGTGCCATTGAAAGAGATAGCGTTCCGCCTCCAGGCGATCAGACTTGGAGTTCTGTTGAGCCGGCGCTATGACAGGTACTTCGCCAAACACCTCCACGAGGCCTTGCTCGATCTCCTCGAGGAGTTGTTCCACCTCCGGGCGAATGGGGAAGAGTCGGCGCTCGTTGTTGCTTTTCGCGCCATCGGGCAGGAGGAGTTGTTTGCGCCCCTCCAGCGAAGGTTGCCATCTGTCAGCGCTCACCTGCAAGAGTTCGCTGACCGAGCCACCATTGGTCATGGCGAGGGTGGCGAGCGCCGCTCCATATACAATACCCCTGTACACTGCTTCTGGCTCAAAAAGCAGATCTCCCTCCCTGGTGTTTTCTGCAAACCAGCGATTCTCGCCTCGCAAAAGCCCCGGCTGTTGTGTATAGCACCCGCGTGGGAAACCGAGGTTGCGCGCACGTTGCCAGCGTTCTTCGTAGGTTGGATCACCATTGGGCCTGCGCTGAAAATTCTGCAAGAGCCGTTCCTTCATCAGATCGCCAAACCAGAGCAGATCAGCAACGTCTCCTGAATATTGGACGAAAGGCCGATCATGCTCCGGGGAGTACACCCCTCGTGCTTGTTCAGCCTCTCGAATCACTCCCTCCCTATAGTGATCCTGGTGTGCCAGGATCCAGCTCCGTTTGGTCCAGAGGAGAAAGCACATCGTCACGTCTCGCAGTGCTATCTCCCCTGTTTCCCCTTGCTGGTGCAGCTCTGGAAATGTATCGTCGTGCTGGAATGCCACAGGCAAGGAAGCTCCAGTTGATATCTGCTGCGCTGCCTGGCGGCACGAGTCGACCAAACGCTCCGCCAGTTCTTTGCGAAGGAGCACGATCTGGCGGAGCAGGGGGAAAAGCGTCACCAGGGTGTCGCGAACGGGCTGTCGCCTCTGTAAGCTTCTGTTGTTCAACTCGTCTGCTTTCCCCACGCGCCTGAGGTATCCGCCAGGCATAGCTGGCAGTTGATATTGTTGCATCAAGAAATAATCGCCGGCCTCGAGCCTTCGCAGGTACCGGGGGTAGTGCCTGGTGCTCACTGCAGAATACCACGAGAGTTGCCGGCTCCGTGACATAGTAGCTGGCGTCTTCACGGCAAACTCGTTCCAGAGTGTTTCATGGCGCAGGTCGGATAGATCGTGCATTCCACACTCAGTACGCAGCGTGTGAAAGAGCGTCTTCAGATTGCTGAGCATACTGAGCAGCGAGGGACGCGTTACCGCTTCAAGTGCTGTGGCGGCTGCTATCGCCAAGTTGCCGGCGTCCGGACTGGTGCCAATAATCCTGATACAATAGAGCATTACCTCCGCAGGAAGAAGGGACCAGTCAATCCCTGGCGCATCATGGAGCAGTGAAGGCAACCATGCGAAAAATGCCCGCACCTGCTCTTCCCGCTCCCATTGGTCAAAGTTGTGTGTTCCGCCTCCTGGTTTGGACATGCGTTGATTCCCTTCATCCTATCCTTTCCGAACCTTCTCCAAGCAAGCAAGAGGGTTCCGCTTCTTGGAGCAAGCAGCGTGTTACGCGGTGTGATCGCTCCGGCCTCCCCTGCCGCCAATCTTCCAATGCAGCTGGTAGACAGGTATAGAGCAATCAGATCCCAGGTAAGATGAGCTCGGAGGGACTTCCTGAGAGTAGAAATATCCTCAATAGCTATTGGTGGACGAGCAATAGAGGTCCCTACTTCTGGGCTGCCGCTACAACCTCAATCTCAACCATCCACCCTTCTCGCACCAGTTTACTCACTTCCACGAAAGTGGTGGCCGGTGGATTATCGGCAAAGTAGCGATTGCGCACCTCGGCAACCTTACCGTATTGAGACATGTCCGTGGTGTAGATATTCGCCTTTACCACATCGCCCAGCGAGCCGCCCGCAGCTTGGAGAATTGTTGCGATCTGCTCGAAGATGAACTCAGTTTGTCTCACTATGTCATTCTCGCCCACGAGATTACCGTTCGGGTCAAGCGCAATTTGCCCTGCCACGAAGATGAAAGCCGTATCGCCAGTTTCAATTCGCACAGCATGCGAGTATTTACTGACAGGGGGGGCGATGGTATCCGGATTAATGATCGTCTTCTTCATCTGTGTGCTCCTTGTGTGGTGCTACGAGTATCAGCCCAGCGCGCTTCCGTGAAGTCACTTACCACGGCGCCATGTCCTTACCAGAGGTAGTCCTCTCGCCGTACAACCCCCATCACCTTCTCTCCTTTGAGAAAGTGTTTGATGTTTTCGGCAGCCTGCCGTGCAGCGACTTCGATGACATGGGAATCCAAGGCTGAATTGTGGGGAGATCCCAGCACATTGACATTGGGCAATTCGAGAAAGGGATACCTCATGCGAAAAGGTCCCCCGCGTAACGGTTCCTCCCACCAGGTGTCAATTCCCACTAGAAAGATTGGGTTATTCTTCACATGGAAATAAAGTGCTTCCTCATCTATAATAGCGCCCCGGGCAGTATTGATAAGAATGGCATCTGGCTTCATCAGTGCCAGTTCATCTTTCCCTATGAGCCCTTTGGTGGCTTTTGACAGTGGCAAACAGAGCGCTACCACGTCGCTGACCCGCAGCACGTGCGCTAAATCGTGCATCGTGCCGATGAATTCCGTCGGCTCGGCGCTTTTCCCGCTTTGATTGATCGCATAGATTGTCATGCCAAAAGCACGCATGAGCCTGGCAGTTGCACGCCCGGTACCACCAAAGCCGATGATGCCAGCTGTCGTGCCATAGAGAGAACGGTTGAGTGTGTGATCATCAAATTCGCCTTTTTTTAGTTTTTGATGATTCATCAGAAGCCGTTTGGCCAGCGCCAGCGTCATAGCCAGAATGTGTTCAGCCATCGGAGCAGCATACGCACCAGGATTGCTTGCGACGATGATCTGTGAGGGCAGGTTTGCGAACGGTATGTGGTCAGCTCCTGCAGTAACCAGCTGTATGAACGTAACATGCTGCAATCCGGGATATTCCTCGGACAAGATCTCCTGTGGGAAGTTCCACGAGAGAAGCACGCTGGCGTCCTCCAATGACTGTGCACGCTGTGCAGGGGGGATATCGTTGAGAAAGGTAAGGATTGCGTGTCTTCCCAGCACCTCAAGAAACAGCGCTTTCTCCTCAGGCGTGGGGTTGTATGTGACAATTATGTTCTTGTCCATCTCTTCTTGAGCTCCGTACCTGGTGTGCCGCACCCGTCTTTCAGCAGCCGGCGCAAGCTTGTCACCATTCAATGCGATAGAGGCCAGGCCCCGGAAAGTGTTCCGCCAAAGAACAGGTGAGCCATTTCGGGGTCTTCTCGGACTTGTTTTGCCGGTCCCTTCATGCGTACAACGCCGGATTCCATGACGACCCCATATGTGGCGATGCCCAGACCCTGGCGAACATTTTGCTCGACCAGCAGCACCGTCGTGCCTGTGCTGAGTAACGACTGTATGTGTTCGAACACCAGTGCACGGGTTTTCGGATCCAGGCTCATTGATGGCTCATCCACGAGCACCAGTTGTGGTTGGAGCATGAGGGCGCGGGCGATCTCGACCTGGCGCTGCTGGCCTCCTGACAGGTTCTTTGCGCGTTCTTTTGCGCGTTCCTTCACAATTGGAAACTGCTCCGCAATTTCGGCTAAGCGTAGGCGCCTCTTGTGTTCATTGCCCAAAAGCAGCCCACCCAGTTCTATATTCTCCTCAACGGACATGTCCGGAAACAGGCTGTGATCTTGCGGAATTTGCGCGATGCCCAGCTTTAAAATGTCGGGAGCTGACTTGCCGACGATTGATCGACCATTGAATGTGACGTCGCCGCGGCGAGGCTTCAGCAGCCCACTAATGACCCTTAGCACCGTTGACTTGCCGGCTCCATTAGGGCCAACGATGCAGGTAAGCGATCCCTTCTCCACCTCGAGATCGAGCCCCTTGAGTACATCGCCCCCACCATTATAACCGGCATAGACATTGTCCAGTTTCAGCATCATCTCTCTAGTCTCCCAAATAGGCTTCCAGGACCGCCGGATTCGCTCTCACCTCCGCCGGCGCCCCTTCGGCGATCCTAGTGCCGCGATGCATCACCATGACCTTGTCGCAGAGTCCCATCACAAATTCCATGTTGTGCTCGACCACCAGGAAAGTCACCCCGCGCTGGTTGAGGGCGCGAATGCGCTCCGTCAGGTAGTTGATCATGGTCGGATTGATCCCTCCCGCCGGTTCATCCAGCAAGATGACCTGCGGATCGGCAATCAACACAAAGGCAAACTCCAGCAGCTTCTTCTGTCCATACGACAGGTACCCGGCTGGCATATCCTTGAGCGAGGTGAGCCCGACAAAGTCGAGCAACTCGAGCGCACGCTTCTGTTCGTGAGTCGAACTCCAGCGGCTCAGCAGGCCTTTGAAATCAGTGCGTTGGGCGGCCACATGCATATTTTCCAGCACGGTCAGCCGGGGGAAGATGCGCGTCAGTTGAAAAGTGCGCCCGATGCCCAGGCGGAAGACCTTGTCGGGCGAGGTATTGGTGATGGTGCGTTCTTGAAAGCGAACCTCTCCGCTATCGACCCGTTCATAGCCAGTCATTACATTAAACAGTGTGGTTTTCCCTGACCCATTGGGTCCGATGAGGCCGGTGATGGTGCCTTGTTCTACGCTGATCGAACAGGTTTCCAGAGCACGAATGCCCCCGAATGCTTTGGAGACGTTTTGCGCGACTAACAGACTCATAGGTTCATCCCTCTCCTCCTCGTTCTACCAGTTTAATGGGCTGCTCCGGATTGGTCACGGGGGCCGCGACCTTGGTGCGGGACGCTTTCCAGGATGTCCACCTGCTCTGCAGCGATGGTACGATGCCCTGGGGCAGGAAAATCAAGATCGCCAGGAGGAACGAGCCGAACAAAATCAGATTCAGGCTACTCCCCCCGAACTGCACTGTCAGGTATTGCTGGAGCGGCTCAACCAGCACGGCTCCAACCAGCGGCCCCACTATGGTTCCCAGCCCTCCCAGGAAGGCCATGGTGGTGATGTTGACGTCCACGATGGGGTCAAACGTAAACTGAGGAAAGATGGTGCCGAGAAAGTAGGCGAACATGCCTCCGGCCATGCCGACAAAGATCGTGGAAATCACGTAGGCCGCCAGTTTATACGGGCCCGTTTTCACACCCAGACCCTGGGCGCGGTCCTCGTCGTCGCGGATCGCCAGGAGCCCTAGCCCGTACTTTGAGTGGCGTATCCACCACGAAACGCCGACCCCCGCGAGCAGCAGGGCGAACGTGACATAGTAAAACGGCAGATCTAGTATGTCACTAGTCCACGGCGCCGGTGGCAGGAATATCCCACTCGAGCCACCGGTGATGTCTCTCAGGTTATATGCGAGGAGCTGAAAGATGAACATCAGAGCGATGGTGGTGACAGCGAACGCATACTTCCGCACGCGCAGTGCTATAAACCCCAACGGGATGGCGAAGACGGCCGCGACCAGTCCCGCCAGGGGGAGCACCAGAAAGGGAAGGTACCCGCCCGGGATGTTCCAATCCTGGCAGGCAAGAGCCATGGTGTAGGCGCCAACACCGAAGTAGACGGCGTGGCCAATGGAAATGTAACCGGTGTAGCCCGAGAAAATATTCCACCCCGTCACCGCGAGTGCGTAGATCAGGGTGAAGACGGCCATGTCATTGATCGCGTTGTTGGGCGATATCCCTACCGGAAAGATGCCGACGAATGCGATAATGGCGAGGAGCGCCACTATTCTGAGAGGTTTCATTGCTTCCTCCCCTCAACGCGTCCAAAGAGTCCCTGCGGCCGGAAGAGTAACAGTAAGACCAGAAGCACGAAAAAGGCCGTACTGGACCAGATCGGCGACCAGACAAGGGCTATCACGTCTCCAAGAATGACCATGACCAGCGAGGCGATGAGGGAACCGCCCAGGCTGCCCATCCCGCCCAGCACGATGATCACGAGCAGGCGGTAAATGAGGTCGTAGGAGCTGGCAGGGTTGAACTCATTGGTTGCGCCAAAGGCCACGCCTCCCGCGCCGGCCAGGGCCACCCCGATGCCAAAGGTGATCGCCTGTACCCGCGGCACGTTGATGCCGATGAGGGCTGCTGCCGTGCGGTTCTGCATCGACGCGCGCAGGGTTCGCCCAAAGGTTGTGCGGTAGACGAGCAGGTAGAGCCCTCCCAAGAGGACCACGCTTAAAATAAACACGAAGATATAGATGTCATTGATATAAAATCCAGCGACCTCCACGGTCGCGTCGATGTACCAGGCATTGAGTGCCTGGAAATTCGTGGTAAAAACGAACCCCAGTGCCCCCTCAATGATAAGAGCAATGGCGTAGGTCACCAGGATGGAGATGGTGACGCGCTCCCACTTGAGCCGGCGAATAAAGGCCCATTCGAGTAGTACTCCGAGTCCAAACATGAGTGGCATGGTGATGAGCAACCCGACAAAGAGGTCAAGGTGGAAGTGCTGTTCCAGCACGAGGGCGAGATACGCGCCCAGGATGACCAGAATGCCCTGGGCGACGTTGATGATCTCCAGCACCCCAAAAATCAAGGTCAACCCCGATGCCATCAAAGCGTAGATGCCGCCCGTCATGATTCCCAGGACAACCCCCTGGATGATTAAGGAGGACACAAGCAATACCTTTCTTGTAGCGCGGTCACCGCGTGCGTAAGTGGACGCACACGGTGACCGTGGAGCGTGAAACGCAATTTCAGCGCTCCACTACCATGCCGGGCTGAGACTACGGCGCCCAGGCAGGTTTGGGGAACTCCAGGTTCGCCTGCGCATTCGCCTGCGGATACACCGGAATGAGCTGTCCACTCTGCCACTGGAACAGGTACGGTACAGCCAATTTGTTCTGCCCGTCATCAGTGAACTCGACCGGCCCTTGCAGGCTCTGGAAGGTGCCCGAGTCGAGGGCCTGGATGATTTTCCCATTATCAAGACTATGGGTCCGGTCGACGGCCTGCTGCAGGACCTGGCCCACACTGAAGGCCTGGACCGAATCGGAGCCGATATCGTTCGGCCCGCCGCCGTACTTTTGGATGTACGCGGCGACAAAAACATCGTTCTGGAAGGTCTTGATCGTGGGCCACCACCCACCATTCGCGACCAGTATACCTTCCGCGTTCTTCACCCCGATCGCGCCAGTGAACGCGGAGCCCTGATCAGGACCGGACGTCGCGATCAGGATCTTCGGGTTAAAGTGTTGCGTCTTAAAGTACTTCAGATAGCTAGTGCATTCATTCAGGGTAGAAGTACCCAGAATTGCCACATCTGCGTGCGAGGCGACGACACTGGCGGCGATCGGGTTGAGGTCGGTATTCTCTGCCGGGTAGATTTTGTCCACCACGGTCGTAAGACCCTGACCATTATCTTCTAATGCGGCAACGGCAGGTACGACTTGCGCCGAGGTGAATCCGTCGTCGCTCGTGACGTAGGCCGCGGTTTTCGGCCGCATATCGGCTGGCAGAGACAGGATATATTGGACCAGGCTAGACATATATCTCGACGCCGACAACGAAACCGAGAACATATTTGTCAACCCATGGGTGAAATCCTTGGGAGACGTCCCGGTGCCCTGGATGAAGGCATACCCGTATTTCTTGGCGACCTGGGCGCCGTTGACCGTAAAGGCGTCGTCGAACGGTCCGAGCACGAAGTTGACCTTATCGACTTGAATGAGTTTCGTGTAGTTTAACGTCGCCTGCTCTGGCCGAGTGGCGTCGTCATAGTAGACCATCTGGACCTGGTGGCCAAGGAGACCACCGTGGCTATTGACATATTGTGCCCAGACCTCATACCCCTGCTTGATGGCCTGTCCATCGGCGGAAGCATCACCCGTGAGAGACACAGAAACGCCGATTTTCACCGGCCCCGTTTGAGTGGTAGTAGGAGTGGTCGTGCTACTGGTCGAACATGCGCTCAGCAGCAGGATAATAACGGCCAATACGGGAAGAATTTTTGCTAGGTGTTCTCTTCTCAAAATACGTCCTCCTTCGTGGACTGAGTTCCATGGCAAACGATTAGACGATCGCACGCACAATAAATCATGATTGATACTGAAAAGTGGTACTCCGTGCCGGAACCGAATAAGCAAGCAAGCGGTCCATGCGTGTCTTGAAAAAGTGAAACGAGTCAGGCTTTTGCAAAAGCGGGCACCATCGATCCACTCGCGTTGAAAGAAAGAGGAGTTGGATCTTGGGAATGCTTTTGACCCTCCTGCATGATGAAATCTGGCGCCTGGTCAACCACTTCTCTCTCCTGCGCACGCCAACCGACGAAATGTACATCTCTCTCGACAGATAACTGCTTTGAGAAGTCCTGGCGTTTCCTTTTTGTCGTTTGTGCCCGTTTGCCTATTGATCAAGCAAACAAGCTCCAAGCTGTTCATTACACACCGAAGTTACTTTACCAGATATGCTTGCGTTTTGCAAGCATACGTATACCCAAGAAGTACTGTTGGGATACAGGTTCGGGATCAATCAAGACCCTGAACCCGCTTTTCCGCTATTGTCTCCCATTACCGCCGTTATCAGTCACCTGTGCTGGATAAGGGCGTTGCGTCCGTGGCTGCTGTGGTGGCCACTGTTGCTGAGGAGGTAGAGCCGGTGTAGCATGTTGCTGTCCTGGCCACTGCCAGTAAGCAGCGGGAGGCTGGATCTGGTTGGATGGATATGAGATAGGCTGGTATTGTTGTGCGGGTCTTCCTGCAGCAGGAGCCAGAGCAGGGTAGTTGGTCGCCCCGTCGTCCCTTTGAGCTGACGCGGTGACTGTACGGAAGATGCCGCTCATTGTCATGTGGTTATCCTGGCCATTTACGGGGGTGACGGTGACATTTGAGGGTAGGGGCATGTAGTAACCCTGGTTTTCTCGCAGCTTAAAGGCTTCTACGGATGCACGTAGCTGCTCAACCAGGCGTGCCAGGCGTTCCATTTCCTGGGAAGCAGTGCGGGTGCTCATGGTGCTTTGATGGGTCGTGTTTGAAATAGCGCGCATAATATGCACCACATTTCTCGAAGATTGCAACTGTTGCGCCGCCATCTGGTTGATATTTTCAATTTCTCTGGCCTGGTGCTCAACCGCAGAGAAGATAGATTCCAGCGCAACACCTGCTTCCTGCGTCAGTTCAGATCCCGCGGATGTTTCTCGTTCGGTGTCTTGCATGGAAACGGCAACGGCTCCGATGTCTTCACGGACGCTACGGACGATGCGTCCAATCACAGAGGCCTGTTCCTTGGTGCGCTCGGCCAGGCGACGGATGTCCGCGGCAACCGCGCCGAAGCCCTTCCCATTCTCACCGGCCATAGCAGCCTGAATAGCGGCGTCGAGCGCTAAGCGGTTCGTCTGATGAGCAACAGTAGAAATGACTTCGACGATGTTATTGATTTCACGTGAACGTTCACCAAGCGTTTGTACCTTTGACGAGGTTTCTTGCACGTTTTCATGGATGCGTCCCATACCCTCAACGGCTTGCTGCACCGCTGCGCGTCCGCCCTGGGCACTCTGGCGGGCATCGTGAGCCACACCATAGAGGATTTCAGCGCGATCAGCCACCTTGCGGCTCGAATCGGCCATGTGCTCCACTTCTACCGCTGCATGAGAGATCTGATTGAGTTGGATATCTCCCGTCTCCACCAGCTGGGTCAAGCGGTCAAAGATCGCTGAGGTCGAACGATCAACCTCGTTGGCAACCATTTTGACACGCACGATCAAGCTGCCTAACTCTTCTACCATATAGTTAAATGAGTCGGCGAGCACGCCCAGGGCATCGGCGGTAACCTCTGCCTGAACACGGAGATCTCCTTCACCGACGCCACTGACTTCGCTGACCAGCTTTTCAACCTGTCGTTGGAGGAGATCGCGTTGGCCCTGTGTTTCTTGAATCAGGCGCACGATATTGTCCAACATATTGTTCATCGAGGTCGCCACCATGGCAATTTCATCGCGGCCTGTCATATGTGCGCGGGCGCTGGTATCGCCCCTGGCGATACGCCTTGTCAGAGCAGAAAGGGAGCGCAAGGGGGTCACAATGGTGAAGTTGACGGCCATCCCAATCAAGAACGCCATTGCGAGGATCACGATGATTGCGATGGTTGACCCAATAATGATCGGCTGCGTTTCTGATGGTCCGACAGTCGTCACGGTCTTGCCCGTCGCTGCTGCGTCGTCCACCACGCGCTGCCAGCTATTTTGGAGATTGGTGAACGCCTGGGAGGAGTGCCACAAGACATTGTAGGTATGGGTGAATGCCGCATTCAGATCAGCTGGCGAAAGTGTTGCCGGGTGGCCCTTGATGGTGGGATCCAGGCGGTCGAGCGCACGAACCTCCTGCTGGAGCAGGTTTTCATAGGCAGGCCATTGGGTCGTAACCACACCGTTGAGCGCCTGTTGCTGGTCAGCGATAATGGCTGGTCCGGTTGTGGGATTGTCGTTGATGAGGATCGAGCGAATGGTAGCCATATTGCTGGAATTAGTGAGGTCGTAATTCGCTTGATACGCTTGCAGGGCCTGTCCAAATTCTGCTTCACGAGCGGCGATATCGGCGCTTACTAATCCACCGGCATTTGCAAGGGCGGGATCAGCGATCTTACCAGAAAGCGAGGCGAAGATCTGGTTGAACCGTGTCTGGAGCTCTTCATGCATGCGCTGCAGGTTTCCCTGTTCCTGCGAGGAAATACTTTGCGAATCGACGCTTGTTTGTACTGCCTGGCTTCGTGTATCAAGCGACGTCAAGAAAAAGTTGCTCAGAAGCACGATCACGATGATTGGCACGATCGCCATTACTGCGAACAGGACAAGGAAGCGACGGAAAATAGGGATATTGTTAAAAAATTTGAACATGATAACTTCAAACCCTTCTCAAGCGACACGCAACACAATCAACACAGGATAGGCATCTGTACCGTAAATACAAAGAAGATGTCGTCGAACCTCATTGAATTTTGACGGCTTCCCTTGACGATTCCCAAGACACTTAAGACACCTACTGCTCAATAAAATATGGGCCTGCCAAAGCCAATTCAACGGATATCAAACAATACCAACTCTATCATAAAGTGGTAAAGCAAACAATGAGCGTACACGCTCCCCCTAAGAATAGGTATATCTCTCCTGTAGTGTACAGGAATTCCAGGAGAAATGGAACCTTACGATGCAAGTCCCCCCCAAAAGTGCTAGTAAGTCATACAACCATGTGCTTATATTCCAGGGAATCTTCTTTTTATGCCTATTGCCCAATGAATACGCGATGTGTTATAATCGTCACGCAACGGGGATGTGCTCTGGACAAAGGCTTCTCTGCGCCTTCAATGGAGTACTTGTTTGTGGGATTGAAAAAGAGTTTGCAGGGCAAGAATCGCTACCCACACTGCCTCTCTCCTATTGTGCGCTGGCTCATTTGCTAGTTGTGCGCTCAAGCAGATAGATTTGCAGCCTTTGATTCTAAAAAACATTGCCTCTACTCCGTATATAAACATGGAAAGAAGTATCATGAAGCAGAAACTGAAAACGCACAAAGCAATGGCGAAACGCGTCACGATTACCGGTGGCGGTAAAGTGATGCGCCGCAAGGTTGCTTTAAACCACCTACGCCGCAATAAGTCACCGCGTGCCGTCCGTTCGATGGATAAAGACTTTCAGCTGCCTACGAGCGATACACGCCGTATGAAACGTCTCCTTCCTTATGCTTATTAATGTGCTGGTCATATAGAAAGAATCGAATGGAGGATTAACGATGCCCAGAGTGAAACGTGGCGTAGCCGCACACAAGAAACATAAAAAACTGTTGCAAATGGCTGAGGGCCACCGTGGTACGCGCAAGCGTCTTTTCCGTCCAGCGCACGAATCCGTGATGCGCTCGATGGCGTATATGTACCGCGACCGCCGTAATCGCAAGCGCGATATGCGCCGCCTGTGGATTACCCGCATCAACGCGGCTGCGCGTATGCATGGTGTGAGCTATAGCAAGTTAATGCACGCTATCCACACGGCCAATATCGACGTTGATCGCAAGATTCTTGCTGAGATGGCGGTCAATGACGAGGCAGCTTTCGGCGCGCTGGTGAAGGCCGCACTGGACACGGTGAAATAACGAAGTCAGGCTGAGAGCCGATGCTGATTACCAGCCCCCATAACCCACGGATTAGCAAATTACATGATCTGTATACAACGAGAGGCCGCAAAAAAAGCGGCCTCTTCTTGATGGAAGGCCCACATCTTCTTGAGGTCCTGTTGAATGCTGGTATAGCGCCGCGAGAGGTGTATTACCAGCCGGGTCTATTACAGCGCACGGCCAGCGGAAGAGCACTGCTTGAGCGGCTGCTGCACGCAAGTGGCCTGTCCGATAATCAGTTGATAGAGGTGAGCGAACGGGTGATCGAGGCGTTAAGCGATGTGCAAACATCGCAAGGAGTGGTAAGCGTTCTCCCTCTTGATGCATTCAGTCCCGCGCGCATCCAGGCAAAACGTGCTCCGATAGAGCGTCCCGTTCTCCTCATTCTTGATAATCTTGCCGATCCAGGCAATATGGGCACTATTTTGCGAACGGCCCTGGCTGCCGATGTGCACGAAGTACTCCTGACCGAAAATTGTGTCGATTGCTATCATCCCAAGGTTTTACGCTCGGCGGCGGGCGCACATGTTGCATTGCCAATTGAGGCCGATCTTGCATGGGAGGCTATCGCCGAGAGAGCGACATTGCACTGTGGGAAGGTGCCGCGAGTCCTGTTGGCCGAGGCGGGAAGTCCACACCCGTATTACGAGCAGGACCTGGCAATGCCTTTTGCCTTAATTATTGGCAATGAAGCACAGGGGGCTTCAGCGGAAGCGCGGGCACTGGCGACGCTGAACATTGCCATTCCCCTGGAGAACGGGGTGGAATCTTTGAATGCCGCTATGGCGGCAGGAATAATACTGTACGAGGCGGTACGCCAGAGGCATTCGGGGCCTTAGGGACATGCATTTTGTGGGATTACTGGCTGTAGTATCTGTTACCAGTGGCTATTCATTTCGCGACAGATCTCATGATGTTGCACGAGAGCGCCTGACACACCACAGCTATCGCAAGCATCAGGTGCGGTACCCAGATGAACCATACCGCATACTTCGCAGACCCATTGCTGTATGGAGGGGCGCGCCGCAAGCAATACCATTGCTTCGCGCACGGCCGCTTTTTTGGTGTGGATCTTTTTATCTGTAATCATCATGCGCTGTGCAACCATCGTTAGCCTCCTGAAAAGTGTCTCGACGTATTAAGAGTAAGAGAAAATTGCTTCCTTGCTTCCTCACCAAAAAGATGTGAGTTCTGCATTGTTTTCTATTACTTTAAGTCTAACAGGCACTTATAATGAAAATCTATGAAATGAGATAGGGGTTATGGATGCTATGTATAACACAGTGCTTATATATCAGCGCTTCCTTGCTCCCTTGCAGCAAAAGCGGGGCAATTGCTGAACCTATCGACACGCTTATTACGGAAAATGCTATACTACTTCCATAAAGAACTTTCAGAAGTAAGGAGCCTCAATGAACTCGTTAACTCCCACTTCCTCGTGGCCTTTTCAAAAAGTCCTTGTCGCGAATAGAGGCGAGATCGCTGTACGTATCATGCGGGCCTGCCGCGAACTCGGGCTGACTGCTGTTGCCGTCTATAGCGATGCCGATCGCAATGCTTTACATGTACGCATGGCTGACGAGGCCTATCATATCGGTCCAGCGCAGGCCTCCCAGAGCTATTTGCATATTCCTACGATTATCGAAGTCGCTCAATATGCGGGAGCGCAGGCAATTCACCCAGGCTATGGCTTCCTGTCAGAAAATGCCACCTTTGTGGACAGTTGCGCGGCCGCTGGCCTGATTTTCATTGGGCCTCCGGCGGAGGCGCAGCGCGCAATGGGCGAGAAAACGGCCGCTCGCCGTACCGCGCAGGCAGCGAGTGTGCCAATTGTGCCGGGTGCGATGACCGATGAAGAGGACGACACAAAGTATGCGGCCACCGCTGAACAGTTAGGCTATCCCGTTCTACTCAAGGCAGCCGCCGGAGGAGGTGGGAAAGGCATTCGTTTTGTGCGCGACCCCAAAGATCTGCTCTCCTCCCTGCGCACGGCGCGCAGTGAGGCCAGGAGCGCTTTTGGCGATGGACGAGTCTATATGGAGAAAGCTGTCGCTCCTGCTCGCCATATCGAAGTGCAATTCATCGCCGACACCCACGGCAATGTGGTGCACCTGGGGGAACGAGAGTGCAGCATACAACGACGCCACCAGAAGTTGATCGAGGAGGCTCCTTCGCCAGTACTGGATGATGAGTTGCGAGAGCAGATTACATCCTCGGCAGTACGGCTGGTGCGAGCTATTCGTTATGTCAACGCCGGGACGACTGAATTTTTATTGGGTCCGGACAGGAATTTCTATTTCCTGGAAGTCAATGCGCGCATTCAGGTTGAACACCCTGTCACGGAGTGGTATACAGGGATTGATTTAGTGCAGGAGCAATTCCGTGTTGCCGCTGGCCTTCCTCTGTCTTTCACGCAAAAAGATGTCGTGTTCCGCGGCGCGGCGATAGAGTGCCGCATCTCAGCGGAAGACCCGGAGAACCGCTTTTTGCCAGCAACGGGGTCAGTTCAGGCGCTACAAGAGCCTTCCGGTCCTGGCGTGCGTGTCGATAGCAGTCTGTACCCGGGTTTGCAGGTACCCCTGTTCTACGATCCCCTCCTGTCCAAGTTGATCGTGTGGGGCAAAGATCGTACCCAGGCTATCGCACGGATGAGGCGAGCGCTCTTCGAGTACCAGGTTGTCGGCGTACGCACGACGCTCCCCTTCGCGCGCTGGTTGATGCAGCATCCTCGCTTTATCGAAGGGGACCTCTCAACAGACTTTGTGGCAGAAGAATGGGATACGCGCAATGTAGGGGCACCCTCTGCAGTTGGCCAGGAGCCCACGCTCGTCGAGGAAACTGAAGCAACCCTTTCCTCTGCCCAGGTGGCAGCCCTGGTGGGGAGTCTCCTTGCGAATGAACATATAGAGGCGGAAAAGTTTCGCAGGCGGCCGGTGGTTGCAGCGAGCGAGGCAGTGAGCCGCTGGCGCGACGCGGGGAGAAGAGAAGCTTTACGGTAACGTTCATTTTTCTTCGACGGGTGGTGGGAGCTCAAATGAGGGAGGCATTTGGCCGCGACGTTGCTGGGCCGCGGCTTTGAGCCGTTCTACTGTTTCATAAGGAACGGGGCGGCCACCGAGGGGAGTAGGATGGATGCCGGGGCCATGAAAATCGCTACCGCCGGTTGGGATGAGGTGATACGCATCGGCAAGAGCACGCAACACCTGCTCTTCTTCAGAGTTGTAGGGGCCATAATAGGTCTCAAGTCCGACCATACCAGCCTTGCACAAGCCGGGCAGACGGTTGCGCAATTCATCGAGACCAGGAAGTGCGAGAGGATGGGCGATGACGGGCAAGCCGTTGGCGCTAGCAATTAAACGCACGGCATCCTCAGGTGCGAGCTTGTAACGGGGCACGTAGGCATAGCTGCCCCTGCCGATATATGTATCAAAGGCTTCGCCAATACTCTGGACGTACCCTGCCTCTAACAATGCCTCGGCGACATGGGGTCTGCCGACCGAACCCTGGGCAATCTCGCGCACCCTCTCCCAGGAAATGGAGATCCCCTGTTCGTTCAGCAGTTCTACCATGCGCTGTCCGCGTCGTTCGCGAGCATCGCGCAACACTTTGAGCACGGCCTGAAATGCCGATCGCTCGTATTCGGGGAAGTACCCCAGGACATGTACTTCCCCGCCGGTCACGTCGGTATTGATTTCGATACCGGGAATGAAATCAATATCCAGTTTAGCAGCTGCCTGCGCGGCCTCCTGAAGTCCACCGGTGTTATCATGATCGGTCAGAGCTAGCACGCGCAGCCCAACATCTTTTGCGTGCTGTAGCAGCTCTGCCGGCGCATAGACACCATCGGAGGCGGTCGAATGGGTATGCAAATCAACGTAATCGGGCATAGACATACGCAACGACACATGCACTTTCTAAAACAGGCGAATACCGCATTTGCCCTACCTGGCGTAATCAACTGATCGAGTCTCACGGACCACGCAGACCTTGATTTGCCCAGGGTAGTCAAGATTCTCCTCGATTTTGTGAGCGATATCGCTGGCGAGACGGCTCGCGGCATACTCGTCGATTTCTTCGGGTTTCACGATGATGCGTACCTCGCGGCCTGCCTGGATGGCAAACGATTTTTCCACGCCAGTGAACGAGTTCGCGATACTCTCAAGCGCTTCCAGACGCTTGATATAGAGGTCAATAGTTTCGCGTCGAGCGCCAGGACGAGCCGCTGAAATCGCATCGGCGGCCTGTACAATAGCCGCCTCCAACGATTGAGGTTCAGACTCGGTCGCGTGATGGGCTACCATCGCGTGAATGATTTTCGGCGACTTGCTGAAACGACGAGCTATTTCTCCGCCGATAATAGCGTGAGGCCCTTCGACCTCTTGATCAATAGCTTTCCCCATATCATGCAGCAGCGCAGCGGTCTTGCATACATTGACGTCTGCTCCCAGTTCGTGGGCAATCGTTGCCGCCAGTATCGAGACTTCTACTGAATGGGCCAGGACGTTCTGCCCGTAGCTGGTACGGAAATGCAGTCGTCCGATGATTTTAAGCAGTTCCGGTTGTAAGCCATGGACGTTGGCTTCCAGGGCGGCACGCTCACCTGCCTCACGCACAATAGCATCGACTTCCTGGCGTGCTTTGGCAACGACCTCTTCAATGCGCGCGGGATGGATGCGCCCATCGAGAATAAGCTTTGTCAGAGCGAGACGAGCCACCTCTCGACGCACGGGATCGAATCCAGAGAGAATCACCGCTTCTGGCGTATCATCGATGATGAGATCAACGCCGGTAGCTGCTTCCAGGGCACGAATATTGCGACCCTCGCGCCCAATGATGCGCCCTTTCATTTCTTCGTTGGGCAGAGGCACGACCGAGACAACCGCTTCGGACACCTGGTCGGATGCACAGCGCTGGATGGCCAGAGTGATGATCTCGCGCGCACGGGCATCTGCTTCTTCGCGCGCCTGCTCTTCGATCCGGCGCACACGCTGTGCGGCCTCCGCGCGTACTTGCTCTTCAATGCGCGTGAGCAACAGTTCTTTTGCCTGTTCAACTGAAAGTTGCGCAATACGCTCTATTTCACTGAGGTGCAGGCGCTTGAGATTCTCTATCTCTTCATGCATCTGCTCCAGGCGGCGCTCAGTTGCCGCAAGTTTACGCTCGCGTTGTTCAAGTGCCTCAATCTTCCGATCGAGCGACTCTTCTTTTTGCTGATTTCGCCGTTCCTGTCGTTGCAGTTCAGTACGGCGTTCTGTGTTTTCGCGTTCCATTGTATTGCGGAAACGCGCGGTTTCTTCTTTCGCTTCACGAAGAGCTTCGCGCTGCTGTGCCTGGACTTCCAGGAGTTTGTGCTCGTTTGTTTCTTTTTCAGCAAGTAAAAGCTCCTCATAGCGCGCTTTATTTTGTTCCCGCCCGTACTGGTACCCGGCGCGAAGAGCCATTGCGGCGCCTCCCGCGAGTATTGCCAGTATTGCTACCATAGCTAAAATGATTATTGTTGGCGACACGTCGGCCTTACCTCCAACTGTGAGAGGCGTCCAGGCGCTTCATGTTGTGCTTCAAGCACCTGACCGCCTACAGGCGTTTCTGTAGTGAGATAATGGAAAAACACTCTCTTGCCCAGGAGTTGTATGGCTACCGGGGTAGACAGGTTCTGCCTGATATGTTTTGTGAATCGCAATAAAGGATTTGAATTATCTGAATGCATACTAGACACGCATGCTACAGGGGAGAATCATTGCGCTGCAATGACCTGTCCAAAAGCGTAGGCGTGTTAAAGCGTAATATCCGCCAAGCCTACTATACTGATTGTCAGGAAGGCTGTCAAGCAGGAGCTTTGGTTAAGTTACTCTTGAGTTTACGGTACAATAGAGCAGGGACCCGATTATGCTGTTACAAGTCTTTTTTGAAGCAATAGAAAGAAGCCAGGAGATGAATACAGAACATCACGATCATGCGCAAGAAGCACCGCGGTCAACGCACGTGGTGACATGTTTTCTGCTGCGGCAGGATACTGCTGAGCCACGTATCCTGATTATGCAGCGCAGCCAGCGCGTCGGCAGTTATCGCGGGCGGTGGGCAGGTGTGAGCGGCTTTGTGGAGGCGAGCGTTACCCCCGATGAGCAGGCCTATACTGAAATTCGCGAGGAGACAGGTTTAACGCGCGAACAGGTACAGATGCTGAGGCGGGGGGCAGTCGTAGAACACATTGACCCGGCGTTGGGCCGACATTTTTATATCCATCCCTTTCTTTTCGAGGTATTTACACCCGAGGCAATTCGTATAGACTGGGAGGCCAATGAAATGCGCTGGATTGCGCCCTCGGAACTCGCGAATTATGAGACGGTGCCAAAGCTCATTGAGGTCTATGATTCCGCTATCAATGGAGAAAAGGTTGGTTGATGGTAGATGATTGTATGCCCATCAATTGCTTCACGCGCTGCAAGTGTTGCTTATCGTGCTCCCAATCTTCTTTTCCATCGTCACCTGTCTTGATCGGCGTTTCCAGCACAACAGCCGCGCGCAACAGGCGGGGGTCACTCAGAAAAGCCTGAAGACCATCTTCTGGTATGATTCCCTCACCTATGCGAGCGTGAACATCTCGATGGCTGCCCAAAGCCATCTCTGTATCATTAAGGTGGATAACCTTGAGGCGTTCCAGGCTAGCGGTCTCGTCAAATTGCTGCAGAACACGCTGTACGGCGGCAGCACTGGAAATATCATGCCCTGCCCCCCATAGGTGAGCGGTATCGAGGCAGACGCCCATGCGTGCGGCGAAGCCGGGCAAAAGATGGAGCACCGCCCCAATTTGCTCGAAATTATGCCCCAGAGAGTCGCCCGCGCCGACATCGTTTTCCAACAACAACATCACTTCTGGCGGCGTTTCAGGTAAAATGCGGTCAATGGCCTGGGCTATGCGTGCGATGCCTGCCTCGACACCCGAACCGCGGTGACTGCCGGTATGAAAGATCACAAAGGTTGCTCCCAGCAGACTGCCGCGTTGCAAAGTCCAGCGCAGGAGAGTAAGGGATTTCTCCCAGATGAGCTCATCAGGAGATGCGAGGTTGATCAGGTAGGGCGCGTGGATCACCACCGGGTCAAGGTCGCAGTCACGTGCGGCCTGCGCAAACGCTGCGCTTCCCTTTGGATTATCCGCCGGAGGACGCCAACCAGTCGGATTGCTGGCAAAAATTTGTATAGCGTTACAACCGATCTCCTGCGCAATGGCCGCGGCTTTGACGGGTTTAGAACCGGTGGGTACGTGGCGACCAAGACGCCTGTGCACGGACAATGTAGGGGCTTGAGTATTGCTTTTCATTACAAACCTTACGAACCTTCAAGTTTCAATAACCGGGTCCACTGGAGAGCCTGGTGGTGTGCCTGGAACGCAAGGTAACTCATCCAGTTTCGTCAAGCCAAACTGCTGTAAAAATTCTGGAGTGGTGGCGAAGAGCGAAGGACGCCCAACAGTTTGCGCTCGTCCAATCTCTGCAACCAGGCCATGCTGGATAAGACTTACCAGGGCGCGATCACTATTCACACCACGTATAGCCTCGATCTGTGCGCGCGTCACCGGTTGGCGATAGGTGATAACGGCAAGCGTTTCCAGGGCGGCAGTAGTGAGCTTCGCGGACATCGGGAGGCCAAGCAAAGCCGCGACATAGCGGGCGTTCTCCGGAGCTGTGACAAGCTGTAGCTGCTCACCCAGGCGTTGCAGACGTATACCGCGCCTGTGACGTTCCAGGTCGTGCTCCAGCATTTGCAAACCTTGAGTCAGGCTTTCCTCATCGATAGCGAGTAATTTGCGCAGTTCAGCACGTTCAAGGGAGCGGCCGGAGACGAACAGCAAGCTTTCGATAGCAGTCGCTATCTCAGCAATCATCTGCTCATCGGGAGTCAGTGAATGTTGCGGTTGTTGTGTTAACTGCTTCTGCATGGTGAAGCGATTATACCACGAGAATCAAGAGAGATAGAAGAGGTTGAGCTCCCAGGGCGACCACAAGGGATCGCCCCTACTATGGACGGAAACAGTGAGCGGGCTTTGATACTTCCGGCACCTGATTGTTAATAGAACCAGTCCCGCCCTCGAAAACTTTGATAAGTATACACTCATATCTTCTTGCAACAGGATACTCAATATGATATATTTTTAGCAGAAATACGATAGCAAGGGAGAGGGACGCTTAACCCATGAAAATTGAACGATTTACCGATAAAGCGCGTGAAGCAATCAGCGAAGCATCAGAAATAGCCAAACAGCATAATCATGGGCAGATAGAAGTTGAGCACTTGCTTGATGCACTGCTCTCGCAGGGAGGTGGGGTAGTCCAGCAAGTTATCCAAAAGGTGGGCGGCAGTGACGTAGCGGCGAAACGCATCATCGAGAACGAAATCGAACGCCTGCCCCGCGTCTACGGCGCGAATGATCCGGGGATCTCCCCGCGTTTGCGCAAGGTATTGGAGGATGCCTGGCGCGAGATGGGAAACTTCAAGGATGAATATCTGAGCGTTGAGCACCTGCTTCTCGGTATGTTCGATGCGGATTCCGATGCCGTCAAACGCGCTCTTAAAGCGACCGGCCTGACCCGTGACAACGTCCTCAAAGCACTCACCTCCATTCGCGGCGCACAAAGGGTGACCGATCAGAACCCCGAGGTAAAATACCAGGCGCTGGAGAAGTATGGCCGCAACCTGACCGAACTGGCGGCGCAAGGTAAGCTTGACCCGGTCATCGGACGCGACGAGGAGATCCGGCGCGTTATTCAGGTACTGAGCCGCCGCACCAAGAACAACCCCGTATTGATTGGCGAACCAGGGGTCGGTAAAACCGCGATTGTCGAGGGCTTAGCACAGCGTATCGTGCGCGGCGACATCCCAAAAACGCTGGCAGATAAGCAGGTGGTCACGCTTGACCTGGGCGCACTCGTCGCTGGAGCCAAGTTTCGTGGCGAGTTTGAAGAGCGCTTGAAAGCCGTGTTAAAAGAAGTGACGAGCGCTGAAGGTGGCTTTATTCTCTTTATAGACGAACTACATACGCTGGTTGGAGCCGGTGCGGCAGAGGGCGCGATGGATGCCTCGAACATGTTGAAACCAATGCTGTCACGCGGTGAACTGCGCTGCATTGGCGCTACTACGCTAGATGAATATCGCAAGCACATCGAGAAGGATGCCGCGCTTGAGCGACGTTTCCAGCCTGTACTGGTTGATCAGCCGTCAGTAGAGGATACCATCAGTATCCTGCGCGGCTTGAAACAGCGCTACGAAGTCCATCACGGCGTTCGCATCCAGGATAGTGCGCTGGTGGCTGCCGCTATGCTCTCCAATCGCTACATCACCGACCGTTTCCTGCCTGATAAAGCGATTGACCTGGTAGACGAAGCTGCCAGCCGGCGTCGTGTTGAGCTGGACAGCACTCCCAGCGAAATCGATGCGCTGGACCGCCGCATCCGGCAGTTACAGGTCGAGCAAGAGGCCTTGAAAAAGGAGACCGACGCCGCCAGTCGCGATCGACGCAACAGGGTTGAGCAAGAGATTGCCAATCTAAGCGAGCAGTTGCACACGCTCAAACTCTCGTTGGAGAGCGAACGAGAGCCAGTTGAGAATATTCGCCGGCTGAAGAAAGAACTTGAGCAGGCACAGGTTGATCTTGAGAAGGCGGAGCGCGAATATAACCTGGAAGAGATGGCGCGCCTGCGCTATGGTACCATCCCTGAGCTCGAACGGCGTATTGTCGAGATGGAGTCGAAACTTATCAACTTGCAAAGCGCGCGTATGCTCAAAGAAGAGGTTGACGCTGAGGATATCGCCGAAATCGTTTCCAAGTGGACGCATATCCCGGTCTCCAAGCTGATGGAGGCGGAAGTACAGAAACTGCTCACTATGGAAGACAACCTGCGCAAGCGCGTGGTGGGACAGGAGTTTGCGCTCCAAGCCGTTTCTGACGCGATTCGCCGTTCGCGCGCTGGCCTACAGGATCCCAATCGCCCACTGGCGAGCTTCCTTTTCCTGGGGCCGACGGGGGTAGGGAAAACGGAGCTGGCACGCGCGCTGGCGGAGTTCCTCTTTGATAACGAGCAGGCCATGGTGCGCATCGACATGTCGGAGTACATGGAGAAACACAGCGTCTCTCGCCTGCTTGGCGCGCCTCCTGGCTATGTTGGCTATGAGGAAGGCGGGCAGTTAACCGAGGCGGTACGCCGCCATCCCTATTGCGTGATACTGCTCGATGAGATCGAGAAGGCTGCACCTGAAGTATTCAACGTCTTGCTGCAATTGCTTGATGATGGCCGACTGACAGATGGCCAGGGGCGCACCGTCGATTTCAAGAACACCGTCATCATCATGACCAGTAACGTCGGCAATCTCTGGCTCCACGAATATGACGGAATGGACGAGGAAGAGATACAGCACATGATACGGCAGCGTTTGCGTGAAGAAGGCTTCCGACCAGAATTTATCAACCGCATTGACGAGGTGATCATTTTCCATCAAATCTCTCGTGAGCAGATGCGCAGCATCGTGAATATCCAGATCAATCGCCTGCGCCCGCGCCTGGCTGAGCGCCATATTACGCTCAATTTGAGTGCTGAAGCGAAGGATTTGCTGGCAAATGAGGGGTATGATCCGCAGTTTGGCGCCCGTCCCCTCAAACGTGTGATCCAGAAAGAGGTTGAGAATCGCGTTGCCCGCGCCATCCTGGATGGCACCGTTCGCGATGGCAACACGGTGCAGATCGATGTACAGGATGGAAAACTTGCTTTAGAGGTAGCTCACTAATGGATGCAGGGGACAAAAGCCGAGCTACTGTACGGTTTTTGTCCCCTGCATCCATCAATCCATTATTATCTTCTACAAGAACATGATACAATTCAACACAACAAGCAAAGTGCAACACATAACCAGCGGAGAAGCTCTCTATGCAGCAATCCAATAACGATATATCACTTGAGTCAACGAATGCCCACGAACATCTTATCCAGGTGCTCAGTTCTGTTCTGCTGCAATTACGCTCGCTGCAAACTTTGTTGCGAAATAATGAGACACCGCCAGACCTCAATGCGATTCGCAATGGATTGAGTACGGTGGAGCAGATGACACAAGAAGCTCTCTACGAGATACGCTCAGCGAATGACGACGATCTGCTCCTGCCAAATCTCGTTGGCGTCACACTGGTAGAGGCTCTTGCACGCGCCGTCGAAGAAACCGCTGAAGCCCTGGGACTTTCCAGCCGTATTACTTTTACTGGCGAAGAGCGTCCACTGCCCAGTTATACGGAACGCCTGATCTATCGGGTTGCCCAGGAAGCGCTCGACCAGATGCAGCAACAGAGCAACGCGCGAAAACTGCGCTTCACCTTGAGCTATGCACGTGACGAGATGCAGATGAGCATTGAAGATGACGGGGTAATGTCTCTTCCCAATACAGATGAGGAACAACCCTTACCCCATTTTCAAAATGACGGGGCCGCGACAAGCACTGTAGAAGAAGTGCCGCTGCCTCATTTCAAGGCCGAAGATCCGATGCTAATGTACCCCTATAATGCATTGCACCATCGCCTAGAACACCTGGGAGGCTCACTGGAAGTGACCTCCCAGGTTGAGCAGGGAACGCGCGTTCAGGTCCGCGTACCGTATAGCAACCCGAATGCAGCGGCAGTCTTGAATGGGACAGCAACAAATGCTCTAGCTCACACAGAAGAGATATCTGCGGCCGCTAAGATACGTGTGCTGGTGGTAGATGACCAGGCTGTCTCCCGCGCCGGATTGCGCCGCCTGCTCGAGAGCTATCCAGACCTGCAAGTGGTAGGAGAAGCGGCAGACGGTGTGCAAGCCGTCAGCGAAACACTGGAACTGGGGCCGCAGGTGGTGCTGTTGGATGCGAACCTGCCCAATGGGCAGAGTATGGAGGCGTTGAAGCAGATAAAGCAACTGAATCTCGATACACGGGTTTTACTGTTTGCCGCTCAGGATCGCGAGGGGTACCTGTACGAGACATTGCGGGCAGGAGCCGATGGCTATGTCCTCAAAGACATTGTTCCCGATGAACTGGCCCAGGCAGTACGCGTCGTTGCCAGTGGCGAAGTGCTGGTGCAATCGCAGTTGGCAGGCAGATTGCTCTCACGTTTTGGCAAGCAGGGTCGGGGAAGTGCGCCCTATGAAACATTGACTGCCCGCGAACAGGAGGTATTACGATTGCTGGCGCGTGGCCTGCGCAACAAAGAGATTGCTGCGCGGCTGGTGGTCAGCGAACGCACGGTGAATTTCCACCTGGCCAATATTTACCATAAGCTCAACGTCTCCGGTCGCACCGAGGCCCTGAGCAAAGCTCTAGAACAGGGATTGATTTCGGCGTGAGCTGACTAGGCGACCACCAGACTACTAGACCAGGCGACCACAAGTACCGGGCGACCACAAGGGATCGCCCCTACTATGGACGGATGGAATTGGGTTGGCATGGCGTAGCATTGCCGTTCAGGTACCGGGCGACCACAAGGGATCGCCCCTACTATGGACGGATGGAATTGGGTTGGCATGGCGTAGCATTGCCGTTCAGGAGGCGTAACAAACTCATGCTGGAATGATGCCCGCGTGCCAGGTATCGATGGTGTGCTTGAGAATAGCGATATATCCTGCTTCGTTATTGCCGTCGCTGTTGGGCGCATATTTGGGGATGATCTGGTCAACGGTGACGCGGCCCCAATAGCCAACATAGAGATTGCGAATAAGCTTAAACCAGGCCTCAAAACTCTGCTCCCAGGTATTGAATATGGCGTATCCTCCATTCTCTTGCAGGCAGCGATACTCCGGCACACAGCGCATATTACTGAGAGAGAGGGTCACTCTTGCCACTCCAGTGGTACCGAATAAACTTTCGTGCATGAAAAAGGCCAGCGCATAGGCGGGGTCTAATCCATACTTCAGACCGTCATTGTAGAGCGCCTGCGCCTTTCCCGCGGCTGGAGAGTGGTAGTACGCGAGAACCCGGTTCATAAAATCAACCGTCAGTGAGGGTTTGCCTATTACAGAGTAGGGCCCAGGGTTGGTAGGAATGGGTTTTTTCAGTGGCAACGGTCCATTGCTGTTCTGCCAGGCGTTGACGGCCCCCAGGGTACCTCCCACTTGAATCGGGAAGACCTGGGCATTTGACGCAATGATAAGATTGGGTGGACCAGGACGTTGATACAAACCGGCAGAGATCAATACAATCGTAGCGATAACCACAACAACCATGGATATGACTATGCGGCGTAACCAGGGGCTATGGTTTGCCAGGGGAACTTCTGCAAATTCATTGACCACAATCATTGTCGTTGGCCGCTTTATAGGGAGCGGCCTTGTTTCTCGCTCTTGCGGGTCTTCAACAACTGGAAGTTGACGTGTAGCATTGGCGCGTAGGGGAATCGGAGTTTGAGCAGGCTCGGGTGAAATAACCTTTTTCGCAGCGTAGTTACCACTAGCCATCAAATATCTCCTCGCTTCGCTCGCCCCTCGATAAATCGAGGGTCTACTTCCAAATATTAGAACATCTGACCTATTATAACACAGGTCGGTTAACGCTTCAAGCCATAACTGCCAGAGCAATCCCTATTGGTTGGTAGAACCATGTTGCCACACCCTGGCATAGAAAAATACAGCTCTTTGTGGAAGACTATACCATCAAGCCAATTATACTGTCAACGTTACCACCCGATGGTGCCAGACAACATCAATTTCTGCGGTGTCCCTCCACGGCGGGGAAAACACCGCCGCTCCATTACCCAGACTGCGATAGAGTAGCCGGATAATGTATACTATAATTCCTACCAATTAAGTCAATTTATAACCCTTTAACAAAGGAGCACTATGGCCGAGCAACTCAACATTATTCTTGTTCCACATACACACTGGGATCGCGAATGGTATCAGACATTTCAGCAATTTCGTGTACGTCTCGTGCGTACTATTGATAAGTTGCTGGATATCTTAGACCGCGATAGCAATTTCAGCTATTTTATGCTCGACGGCCAGACCATTGTGCTCGACGATTACCTGGAGGTACAGTCTGAGCAGGAAGCGCATCTCAAGCAATATACTCGCACCGGACGCATTAGCGTTGGCCCATGGTACGTCCAGCCAGACGAATTTCTGGTAAGCGGTGAGTCACTGATTCGTAACTTGCAAATGGGTATGCAGCGCGCAGCCGAGTTTGGTGAACCAATGCGCATCGGCTATGTCCCCGATTGTTTTGGTCATATTGCGCAGCTACCACAGATCCTGCAGGGGTTTGGCATAGATAACGCTGTTTTTTGGCGCGGCGTTGGCGCCGAGGCGAAGAAGAGTGAATTTCTGTGGGCCGCCCCCGACGGAACGCGTGTGCTGGTTATTCACCTTGCCGACCCACATGGCTACTCGAATGCGCGCATGATGCCGCACGCAGCGGATGAATTTGCCAAACGTGTCGAGTTCCTTTCAGCGCAGATATTGCCGAAGGCGACCACCAATACCCTCCTCTTTATGAATGGCTCTGACCACCTGGAGCCACAAGACAGGTTACCGGAAACAATCAAGGCGGCAAATGCGCTACTGGCCCATATCAACCCGGAACACGAAAAAATTCTTGCGCATTTTGGACAGACGCCTCAGAACGGTAACAACAAACACCTGGGCGGCATACATGTACAGATAGGGTCACTGCCCCAATATGTTGAAGTCATCCGACGGCAGCACGGTTTGGAGCCTGAGACAAACGAGGGTAATGGGTATGCACAGGATGCACCGCTACAGGTGCTGACGGGCGAAATGCGAAGCAGCCAATTTTCGCATCTGCTCCCCTCCGTTCTCTCCACCCGCATGTGGATCAAGCAACAGAATAACGCGACGGAACACCTGTTGGAACACTGGGTAGAACCACTGACAGCGTGGGCGTGGAAGCTAGGAGCGGCCTATCCTGCCGGTTTAATTCGAGTAGCGTGGAAGTATCTTTTACAAAATCATCCCCATGATAGTATTTGTGGGTGTAGCCTTGACCAGGTGCACCGTGAAAATGCCGTGCGTTTCGCGCAAAGCCAGCAGGTTGCCGAAAGTATCATTGCCCAGGCAATGCAGAGTATTGCCGAAGCAGTGAATACACATGCTCCAGTTCAGGCGACGCACGCACATCATCAACCTATTCCTATTGTGGTGTTTAACCCCGCTCCTGGGCGGCGCGCAGAGATCGCCCAGGTAGTCATCTCCTTCCCCGGTTCGCTGCGCAATGCGGTAATCATCGACGAGCAGGGACAGCACATACCCTTTGCTGTCGTCAACCGCTGGCGGCAGGAGCTTGGCTCGGCACAACTAACGCGAGAGGCAACCGCGACAGCAGTGACGTTGATGGGCGCCAATACTCCCGGCGCCTTCATCCGCCTGGCAGAAAGCACGGCGGCAATGATGCTGGGGCAGCCTGAAGGAACCTACGAAATTATACGTGTGCATGTTGAAACAGAGCAGCAGCCGGGAGTTGCGCAGATCGAGGTCTTCGTCGCGCCGCGAGCGAGCGCTACCCCCAAAGACCATGACCTGCTTGCCTCGGAGCAGCAGGTACTGGCGATCTTGCAGCGCGAGGACATCCACTCGCTGAACGTGTCGGCCATAGACCAGGTGCGCGAAACAATCGAGTTTGTTGCCAGCGATCTCCCCGCGTATGGGCTCAAAACCTTCTGGGTATATCCACGAGGCTTCAAAGCCGAGGTAACTCCCGCGTTAACCAGCACGCTGACGGGTCAGGAGCGCCAGATTGAGAATGAATGGTACAGGGTAGAAGCCAGTGAGGAAGACGGATCACTGACGATTACCGATAAACTCACGGGCGCAATTTTCACAGGTCTCAATCGTTTTGTAGATGGTGGCGATGCCGGCGACCTGTATAACTATTGTCCACCAGCGGTGGACGTCCTGGTCAGTCAACCGAGCGAGCCGCCAAAGATCGAACTGGTCAGCGCAGGACCCGTCCGCGCGATATTGCGCATCAGTGGACGCTGGTCTTTACCAGTTGCCTGTACCACTAACCGCGCAGAACGCAGCTCGCGTACGAGCATTTGTACGATTGTCAGTGACGTAGCGCTTTCTCCTGGGATACGTCGCATCGATATACACACCGGCCTGGACAACAGGGTAAAAGACCATCGATTACGAGCGATTTTCCCTGTTCCAGTGCGGGTAGAGCATGTCGCAGCCGAGGGTACATTTGAAGTGCGAACGCGCCCGGCCGCCACAGCGCGACCAGCTGATATTGCTGATTGGGCAGAAGAACCCGTCAACACATTTCCGCAGAAACGCTTTGTCGATGTCAGCGATGGTACAACCGGCTTAGCAGTACTCAATCGCGGCTTGCCAGAGTATGAAATGCTTCAGGACGGGCCAGAAATTGGTCAAGGACAGATGGCAGTGGCGCTCACACTCCTACGCTGCGTGGAGTGGTTGTCGCGTGGAGACCTGTCCACCCGCCACGGCCACGCTGGTCCGATGGTGCATACGCCCGAGGGCCAATGCCTGGGACACCAGGAGTTTGATTATGCCCTGGTGCCACATAGCGGAGATTGGCAGGGGGAAGAAGCACGCGTGCTTCGCGAAGCGCAGGCCTTTACTATTCTGGTGCGAGCCATTGTAGCGCCGCTGCCGGACAGAGGTACGCAGCGGCACAAGGGAGGACCAACAGTAGAGATTGGGCAGTCACGAGAGACACTGCTGCCCTCGTGCGCAACATTGATCGAGGTTGAACCACGCGAACTCGTCGTCAGCGCGATCAAGAGGCAGAATGCGGGCAAAGGGTTGATTGTACGCGTATACAATCCTTTTTCCCACGCGGTCGAGGCCAGCATACGGCCAGGGGTTGATTCGAGCAAGGCCTTTGTGACAAACTTATTGGAGGAGGAGCAAGAACAACTCTTTTGGAACGGTGAAGCTGGGGAGCCTCTACACGTCGGTATACGGGCGGGGGAAATAAAGACGATACTGATTGATTGACGTCACAATAGTCCTATGTTGTTGCTGTTTTCTTATTGAGAACGTTTTAATGAGAGACACAATATTATGCATATCCTGAAAGGGGCGTTAGGCCTGCGATGACACATACACAAGTGACACATATTCTCACTACTATACTTACGACAGGACCAGCAGTAACACCGACGGCTGGTCCCAGTCCCACGGCGACGGCAACGACTACTTCCTCGGGCGGATCTGCCCTGACTGCTATTGTAAACTACCTGGGAATCTTTATTGGCTTTTTTGTCGCCTTTCTCGTTATATTCTGGCTCAGCCTGATCATCTGGACTTTCCGCGACATCCGTTCGCGGACGCAGGACCTCTTATCGCAAATACTGGCGACGTTATTGGTCACAGTCTTTTTTATCGGCGGCCTATTCATCTACCTGATTTTACGCCCCCGGCAAACCCTTGCAGAAATTTATGAGCGGCAGTTAGAGGAAGAATCGTTGCTGGCGGAGATGACCGAGCGCCAGACCTGCACCAATTGTCACGCACGTGTCGAATCGGATTTCCAGGTGTGCCCATCCTGTGGTCAAAAACTGAAGCGGCCATGCCCCAAGTGCGAGCGCCTGCTCGAGTTGCGCTGGACTTTCTGCCCATATTGCGCCACCAATCTTGTCGGCGTCCCAATGCAGAGTATGGCTGGAATGCCAGGCATGCCAGCTATGCAGGGAATGCAAGGCATACCTCCCGCGAATCCGGGTGTCCCCATGAGCGGCCCAAGGTATTAGGTAGAGAAGATGTGAGGTGCATTGGCAGGGTTTTAATCTCTGCCAATGCACCTCACATCTTCTTTTTTCAAAGCAAAATGAGGGGGCTTCAGCATTTCCTTTATCGCCCAAATGTGATATAATGAAGCGTCAGAAAATGTGGCGCTTTTGCCACATTTTCCCTATGCTAAAAGAACAATTTTATCAAGAACGCTCCTCTTTGATCACACAATAATCACCGAAGCTCAGCTTCACTAAATCTTGCAAAAGGTGCAGGCTACTATGGCAAAAACGAGAGAATCGATTACGACAGAGCAATTTTCAACCGATGAACATCAAGCTCTACCTGGCAATGGCACACATAGAAATGGCAACGGCAAACTGAATGGGAATGGGGATGGGAATGGCGGCGAAAATGGCTACGGAGAGCAAAATATCCAGATTCTCGAGGGTTTAGAGGCTGTACGCGTGCGTCCTGGTATGTACATTGGCGCAACCGACCAGCGCGGCCTACACCATCTGATTTATGAAGTCGTCGATAACAGCATTGACGAAGTAATGGCAGGGTATGCCGATACCGTCACCGTCACCATCCACGCCGACAGCTCAGTAACGATAGAAGATAATGGACGCGGCATCCCGGTAGAGGAGCATCACCAACGCCCCGGGATCTCCACGCTTGAAGTTGTGATGACCATTCTGCATGCAGGAGGCAAGTTTGGCGGCGGCGGGTACCAGATCAGTAGCGGACTGCACGGCGTGGGCGTCTCTGTAGTCAACGCGCTCTCCGAGTGGTGCCAGGTCGATGTCAAACGCGAGGGCATTCTCTATCGCCAGCGCTACGAACGGGGTATAGCCGTCACGCCTCTCATGGATGTGGACCTCGTTGAAGAGGACGATACAGGTACCATCACCTCCTTCTTACCTGACCTGATGGTGATGGAGACGCGCGACTACAGCTTTGAAGTGCTGGCGCAGCGTTTTCGCGAGATGGCCTATCTCAATCGCGGCCTGACCATTGCGCTTTATGACGAGCGCAGCGACCGTGAAGCGACCTTCTACTTTGAGGGCGGGCTAGTCTCCTTTGTGCGCTACCTGAACAAGAATCGTGGCCGCATCCAGTCTCGCCCGGTTAGCACCGATCGCACGATCGACGACGTGAAAGTCGAGCTGGCTGTCCAATACAACGATAGCTGGACCACCACCGAATTTTCCTTTGCCAACGGCATCAACACGGCTGACGGTGGTATGCACATCACCGGGTTCCGCAGCGCGCTGACACGCTCTCTGAACGACTATGCCCGCAAAATGAATTTCCTCAAGGAGAAAGATAACAATCTCACGGGCGATGACGTGCGCCAGGGCCTGACGGCAGTGGTCAGCGTCAAGATGCCCAACCCTCAATTTGAGGCGCAGACAAAAGCCAAGTTGAATAACGCGGAAGTCCGCCCCATCGTTGAGACGGTCACGGCGGAAATGCTCACCAAGTACCTGGAGGAGACACCCAGCGAGGCGAAATTCATCATTGAGAAATGCCTGACCTCCGCGAGAGCCCGTGAGGCGGCGCGCGCCGCCCGCGATCTGATCCAGCGCAAGAACGCCCTGGACACCACGCTGCCCGGCAAGCTCGCCGACTGTTCCGAGAAACACGCCGACCGGTGCGAGCTGTATCTTGTGGAGGGGGATTCGGCAGGTGGCTGTTTCTCTGGTGACACACTCATTGCACTCGCTGACGGTCGTTCGCTCAGTTTCAAGGATTTAATTGGGGAGCAAGCAGAGGGAAAAGAGCACTTCGGCTACACTATTCGCCGAGATGGCAAGATTGGCCTGGAGCGGCTCATCAATGTCCGCATGACAAAAGCACAGGCTAAAGTGCTTCGGATAACACTGGATAATGGAGAATCCATAATCTGTACTCCCGATCACCGCTTCATGCTGCGCGATGGTAGTTATAAAGCTGCTGCCGACCTTACTCCCACTGACTCGTTAATGCCTCTATATCGTAAAATGTCTGACATGAGTGAGCGATACTTTGATGGCAATGCAGCTCTGGCGTATGAAGCCGTTGCTAGTTACAACCATCGCATTACAGCAATCGAGTGGTTAGAGGAAGAAGTAGAGGTCTACGACCTTGAAGTCCCTGGTACGCATAACTTTGCGCTAGCAAGTGGCGTTTTCGTACATAATAGTGCAAAACAGGGACGCGACCGCCACTTCCAGGCTATCCTGCCACTGCGCGGTAAGATACTGAATGTGGAGCGTGCGCGTCTCGACAAAATGCTGGAAAACCAGGAAATCAAGAACATTATTACCGCCACCGGGGTCGGTATCGGCGATCAATTCAACCTGTCAAAACTGCGCTACGGGCGCATTGTCATCATGTGCGACGCCGACGTTGACGGCGCTCACATTCGCACCCTGCTGCTGACCTTCTTCTTCCGCTACATGGAGCCGCTCATTACCGGAGGGCACCTCTATATAGCGCAGCCACCTCTTTACCATATTCGCAGGGGGAAACAGGTGCTTTACGTCTATACCGAAGAAGAGCGCGATGCTTTGATCGAGCAGTACAAAGCCGAGCACAACGGCAAAGAGCCAGAAGTGGGCAGGTATAAGGGTCTGGGAGAAATGAACCCCGAGACGCTGTGGGATACGACAATGGATCCCGAAAAGAGGACGATTCTCCGGGTAGACATCGAGGAAGCAGTCGAGGCTGATAAGATTTTCAATATGCTGATGGGCGACGAGGTCGCTCCGAGGAAGCGCTTTATTGAGAGTCATGCTAAGAGTGCGAATTTGGATGTGTAGGGGTGTAGGTTGTGTAGGATTTCGTAAATCTTGAGACTGTGACCATAGACTTTGAGACAGAAAAAGGACGTAAATGTTGAGACCAGCCTACTTACATCATTAATATAAGGGTCACCCCACGGTTTGAGCAACAAGATATCACTTTCAAGTGAAACGGTGCTGAATCATGCTTCACTCCATGTGCGGAATCTCGCACCGAGACGGAACTTCTCCATTATTATCACCTGCAAGCTATGTGAGCAATTGGCTTGTGAAATTGCTTGGTACCTTACAGACTGCTGGTTATAATTCTGCTGCGCAACTCATGGTAATTTCCATTAAGTGGCCCCAGTGGCCAAGCTATCCTGCAAAGCTCACCCCGTCTCCTTCAGGAATAGACACCTTAGCTATCAATCACAAACTTAAGCTGGTCAAAGCTTGATATTTATTCAGTGGATGAGAGGAATTTCGAAGCACTTCATCTACAGAATAATTGAAAAATTCACCATCAGACTGGATATGAGGCTCAGAGTTCTACAATTTACACCCTGAGCAAATCCCAACTAGTGATGCCATTGAGCAAAGACCGGAGCAACGGCTGTCACTGCCTGAGCCACGTCTGGGACGGATCTCAAGGCCGTCACTAATCCATCGCCCAATACTTTGAGTAACGTCTTATTCGGTTTAGGCTTAGCTGCTTCCTCACCAATATGGGTAATGACTTCAACTTGCTCCTGTTTATCACTATCAAACAGAACTTCACTGGCCATCACAGCCTCTTTGAGTGTATTGAGCGCTTCCGCCAGTTCAGTCTGACCATTACTATTGAGGTCAGCAATAATAGTTTTAAATTTGCCAATAAATAGCTGCCCACTGACGTTGGAAATATCGCCGATCTGGTTGCGAATCTGGTCACCCATAATCAACTCCTTTACATGAAAAACGAGCGAAGAATCCTCTTGCAACTTCTGCTCTTTTATTTTTACCGATGATCCTGATACTATTGGCCAGCCCTGTTCAAGATAAGCACAGATCAGAGGATGAACGAATATCTGGTGATCTTCTTCGACAATCATTCCCCAGGACACTAGTTTTTTCCAATGCCCCTCTAAAGCCCATTCTTCCATCCCAATAAACTTCGCAAATGATCGCTTGCCGCGAAAATAAGAAGCCTTCTTCAATGATTGCAGAATGTTTCGTTTATAATAGTCAACCTCGGAAAGGTGAGACTGAATGGTCTGCTCCAAACCTTTGAGATGTATTTCGCGTTGCTCTTTTTCTCGTTGCAGCTGAAGCTCACGTTGCCGTTGTTGCTCCTCCTCCTTTTCAATAGCTCGTTTGATTTTGGTCTTCAAATTGAGACTCTCAACATTCGATGGAGCCAACCTTAGTGCCTGTTCTATCATCTGAGAGGCATCCAGATACTGTTTTCTTCTGAAATAAATAACCGAAAGATTGTGGTAAGCAGCGTAATCTTCTTCTTGAGCTAGGTATTCTCTATATCGATTTTCAGCAATATTTTGATAAGACCAAGAAGTAAGGTCTGTCGCATAATAAGCGCACTCCCAGAGTTCCTGCCTGGTCATCACTGAGAGACGACTCAGAAATCGCTCACAAAGATCGACCATCTCAGAATACATCTTCCATTCGATCAGGAGCTGCTTCCAAGTGCATCGGTAGAATCGAAGGTGGAACTGCTCCAACCCGGAGGGTACAACACGTTCAATCTGCCTCATAAGTGCCTGCTGCACTAGGTTACGTTGTATGGAGGATAGTCCGGCAAGCTGTTCATCTCCAAGATCTGCTGCTACTGGCAACCAGAGATCTTTCTTTTTTCGCGCCTGCACTCTCGTGATTTCTACTGACAGCCAGCAAAGGAAGCCTTCTTCCAGGACGCAAGGCTGCAATAGAGGAACAGCTCTCATCGCCGTACCTGCTTCTGCCTGCAGACACACTCCATGTGCTAATAGCCATTCCCAGTCCTCTTGCAGTTAACGCAATTGATGCTCGTCATTTTTCACATACGGAAGCAACGCTGACCAATGCGCGACCGGGTAGAGCTCCAAAAGGCAGAGGAGACATTTCTGGCTGTCGGAAAGAAGAGACCATAGGTGCGTTCGCTCCTGAGAGGAAGCGCGGAATTGCTCTTGTTGTTGACGTGCTTGCTCTCGCTCCTCGTATTCGCGTTTGAGACGGCTGTTTCCATTCACGATGAGTTCGTCATCGGGAGCCAAAGCCATGGCCCTGTTAGAAAGGGCCATGGCCTCCTGGAAAAGCCCCTGCTCTTCAAGAAGTAAGGAAAGATTGTGCAATGTGTCTGCGTGGTCAGGGCAATGCTCTAGATAGCTTCGATATGCGTGTATGGCTTCGTCTGCGTTCCCAAGCTCGCTGGAACTGTAAGCATAATCCCATAGTTCGTTGTCAACATCGGCATCTGGTGAGGCTTTCATCAAAAGCGCGGTGATGTCAACGATCTCTTGGTGCATGTCAATTGCGAAGAGAATCTGATGCCAGAATGAGCGGTAAAACGGAATAAAGATGGCCTTGATCACGTCAGTTTCCTGGTGCGCTTGCAGCAACTTCCACGCTATTTCATGGCACTCTCGGCCTACCTCAGCTGACATGCCATGTGTTTCCTGCGCTGCTTCATCGTCCTCCTCCATTTCATAATTGATGGAGAACCTTGCTGTATAAGACTGAAACTCCCACTGTTGTTTATACCACTGGCCACTTGTGCTTTCATCTGCGTCTTCACCTACAGGAGGAAAGGGCTGATAGGTTTTCAAGGTAATAAACTGCCAGAGGCAGTACATGAGATGGTGTTTGACAGCAAGAGGAACATCACTTGTACTCAGATAATGATACGAGAGGTCCTGGCTTATATGCGGATGTTCAAACCACTGTGCTGCCTGCAGCAACAACTTTGTCTGGATATCACCGAGCTCATCTGATCGATGATCTGCGTGATATTTATAGAGGAGGTAGCTCAATTGGCCTTTCAGGGAGAGTTCTATCCCCCGTTCTTCGGCAAGCAGTGCCTCACAGACGTCTTTCATGCAAGCAGAAAGGCTCTCATTACCGATATAGACCCAGTCGGTATCTGTCCCAATGGCAACTGGCGCATGGAATACAGCATCACTGCACTGAAAGACATTTGGGTTGGCAAACCAGATATGCGCTCCCTGCGCCGCCGCGGCTATTGCTTTACTCATCTGATGCTGAGTAAGCCAAGCCGCGGCGATGCTGAAGAAGCCAATGAAGATGGCTATAAAATCGCATGATTGTGTTTCCTGTTCATAATAGGAGATGGCCTCGTCTATTTTACCAAAGGCCAGATAAAGGTCTCCCTTAACTTTCGCCAAGCCTGGACCATGGCAGTGGTATGGACTCTTGTGCATACTCTCTGTGAGGGCAAGTGCTTTTTCAAACAGACCAGCCTTCTGCGAGGATCTGAATGCGCAAGCTATCGCCTTTTGAGGCGGATCAGGTACTGCGAGGAGAGGCGTCACCACCGTGAGTGCACCCTCATAGTTGCATAGGGGGTAAAGCAAATGATAACTGAACCTGAGCCGCACTTCCTCCACATTTGGGTAGCGAGCAAAGGCTTCCTGGAGCAGCGTTGTTCTTTCGTCGTCATGATCACCATGACGCATGAGGTCATCAAGCCAGAGGAATGCTTCAAAGGGGCATGCAGGGAGCACACAGGCTTTTAGTAAAAGATCCAGGATGGATACCTTTTCCTCTGCATCGAGGCGGTAATCATCACGGTTTTTCTGTTGCGCGAGCGCTAACCAGTAGTAACTGTATCCACGTTCTTCCATTTGAAGCGATGCACATAGATGTTCTTTCGCCTGGTCCCACTCTTCTAGATTCAGATAGGCCATTCCAATCAAGGACAAATCATGTGCTGTCTTCTCCTGTATCACAAGCCAGGCCTTTGCTGCCTCCCTGAAGTCTCCTAGTCGAAAAAAGCATTGTCCGAGCAATCGCTTCTTTTCATCTGAAGGAGTTGTTCGAATGTGCGTGCGAAGAAGACGAACTGCTTCCTGAAGGTTGCCCTTCTCGATGAGTTGTTCCGGCTTAATTTCAAGATGAATAGCGCGTGAACGAGTCGGGCTTTTCCTACTACGACTTGTCGTTTGATGAGAATGCTGTTGCTGTTTTCGTGGCTTTCTCATGTAAAATCATCACACAACCTTTCAATCGCAGTCATATGAGGCTATCATAGAGTTTGTGTGGAATAACGTCAAGAGTATTCAATATATTTTTCTCATCAGTCATTATATTGGTTGTGTTCCAAAAAAATCTTTGGGAAATGCAGAGGACATGAAGAGATGCTGCACATTTAGATTAGGCAGCTCCTCCAAACAGACTGGCGATGAACATCATATGATTCGAAATAATTCTTTTGCCTACGACATGCAACTGACCCTTTTTGATCATGTTCATCATTTTAAAGCCTTACAAGGTTTGCCACGCGGTCTCGAACGAAAAAAAGCCCATCCCGAACTTGACCAGATGTTTCACGAAGCGATGATCTTGCTCGACGACATTGTTGAGGTATTTACTTTGACGCAGTTCGCAAAGGCTGGCATGATCTCTTCTACTTTCAGTTCTTTATAAAGCTTTGGGATAGGCCACGTTTTTATAAACTGTAATGGCTCGAGGAGTGGTGGTATGGGGCGCAGCAAGAGCTTTCGGGAAGAATCGCTTAGCCGCTTGAGCATCTCTTATGGGGTGAGCAAAAATTCCAGGGTGTTCCCCTGAGAATCCACAGCACGATAGAGATACGTCCACACCTTCTTCACTTTGATGTAGGTCTCTCGACGCGCCACGGGTCATTCTTCGCATTGATATGGGGTCGGCAGCGCTTCTCTATCTCTGAGACGTAGTGTTGCACCCAACGGTAGATCGTGGTTTGATCGACATGCAAGCCGCGCTCGAGCATCATCTCCTCCAGGTCTCGGTAACTTAGTGGACATCGCAGGTACCAACGGACACAGCAAAATAATCTCAGCTTAAAATGACGCCATTTGAACGGGTGGAAATATCCATAAAGCAGATTCCTCTCAGCAGAATAACCCCGAGTTTACAGGACAGGCTTCATTGTTGCAACACTACCGTTTACTAAGTGTCTCCATAGTTGTAACATAGTACAGGTCTTTAAACATCCGCGTGACCGGGTTATAGGCCATGTCTGAACTACGTTGGAGTTTTCCCATGCCGAGTCCCTTTTCTCTGGCAGCTTTTTTTACGCGTAAACAAACTGCCATAGGCGACTACACCCATCTATACTTGACAAGATTGTAAAAGTCTTTGCTTTTTCGCAACACTAACCAGCTACCATTCCACATGAAATTTGGGCTAGTGATGTCAATCATTGTAATATTGAGGGATGAACTTCTAATTCTCGAATCTAGATTGATCTCCAAATTAATATTCCCCTTATCAACAATTTCTCAGCCTTATCTGCTCATTCGACCGCATGCAATCACCCTCTCCTTATACAGTAAACTAAGAACAAGCCCTCTCGACACAGGGCTGGAACAAGGGTAGACTTGTTCTATACAACTGTTGAACGCGCCAGGGAAAGTCTTCCTCCTCCACCCGGCTCGACCGATTGAGAAAGCTCGCACTTCCCCGGCGCTGTTCCTGAGCGGAACCGATCATGAGAGAGTCGCGCTTCGAGCGCCACAGTATAAGGGCACGCGTGCTCAGGAACCATGTGTGCAGAGAGGAGCGTTTCTTCTTATGTGGTATGCCGGTATTGACTGGGCGAACGAGCATCATGACTCCCTGGTCATTGATGAAAAGGGCGGTCAGGTCGGTACACTTCGTGTCGATCACAGCCCACAAGGAATAAGCAGACTGAACACGTTCTTGGAACAGATCATTGGTGCTGAGTCGAAAGAACAGATGGCTTGCATCATCGAGACGACCCATGGGTTGTTGATTGCTCACCTGTTGGAAGCAGGCTGGCCAGTCTATCCGGTCAATCCGCGCACCGTTGATCGTCGGCGAGCTGCATCGGGAGCCAAGACGGATACGATTGATGCCTACTTGCTTGCCAAGACAGGACGTGCAGACCTGGCCGATTTGCACCGCCTCACCCCAGACAGCGAGAAGATTGCAGAGCTCAAACTGCTCACGCGCGATCAAGATGCCTTGATCCAGATGCAAACGCGCCTGGTCAATCAGCTCACCGCCTGCCTCAAAGCCTATTACCCGGTGGCCCTGGAGCTGTTTGCGAAACTGCAGCAAAAGAGCACCTTGCGCTTCTTGCAAACCTACCCAACTCCACAGGCAGCGATGGCAGTTTCGGCAGAACAGATCCAGGAGGTACTCAGGCAAGCCAAGCATTCCAATCCGACGCCCGTGGCTGTCAAGATTTTCGAGCGGCTGCACCAGCCACATTTGCAGGCCGATGCCGTGATCACTCGCACCAAATCGCGTTTGATGCTGGTGAGTCAACTGGTGCCGCTGATCGAGCAAATTGCTCAGTACGACAAGGAGATTGAGACCCTTTTTTTGACTCATGAGGACCATGAAATCTTTGCGAGCTTGCCGCGTGCAGGCAAACGTCTGGCTCCGCGACTGTTGGCGGAAATCGGTGATGATCGCAAGCGCTATCAGGATGCCAGCAGTCTGCAAGCTCTGGGGGGAACCTCGCCCGTGCTGTTTCAAAGCGGGATGTACTCCAAGGCGCATCGACGGCTGGGCTGCATCAAACCGTTGCGCAATGCGCTGCACCAATTTGCCTGGCAGACCACTCAAAGCGAGCCGTGGGCCATGCAGTATTACCAACGCAAGCGCGCTGAAGGCAAAAGTCATACGGTCGCCGTACGAGCACTGGCCAATGTGTGGGTCAGGATCATCTTTGCCATGTGGTTCCATCATCGCTGCTATGAGGCGACCACCTTTGAGATCGCACAGCAGCAGCATGCACGCAGAGCGGCCTAGCAGTTGCTGATCAGGCTTCTTCATTTCAAGACGAGCAAAAAAACCTTCTATTTTTTTGCTTTCAACTCGGTATGTCCATTTCAGACCACGCAAGCGAGCGGCTGTCAAGGGAAGCGAAGCGGCTTGACAGCCGTAAGCGGCGTGGTACACTCCTTCATACCGTGTTGAAGGCATCGCTCTTTCCCTCGCTTTCATCGGTTTTTTCTCTTGTTCCAAATTGCTCCAAAAAAGACTTGACATAGAGAGTCTTTCTCTTATATTGGCAACAAGCATATATCCACTCCAAGCATGTGAGCTTGCTATTGAGTAATGCTCACCAATCATCTCGATCTCACCCATGCCGACAACTCAAATTATATAGCATTTTCAATAGATTACAAAATTATTACTCAATTTATATATCACAAAAAGGTATATAGAAAGTAAGCTAACGTCATGCGTGAATATCTTGATCTTCCGACTATACCCGAGTACGTCTCCATTAAAGAAGCAGCCAAATTGCTTGGAGTCTCTGACAAGAGAGTCTACGCCTATGTTGAGGATGGAAGGCTCCCTGCAGTACGCGCTGCCCATGTCATTATGATACCAATAGAGGAAGTCAAGAAATTTAAACCCAAAATCCCCGGTCGCCCCCGTAAAAATACTCCTGCTTGGCGCACCTCTCCCGAAGATAACATGCTGCTGACAACCTCTGTATTTGTGTCTGTACCAATTGATCAGCGAGAGAGGTTACAGCGAAGGTTTGAGGAGTTAAAGCAAGAGAGGGAGCAAGTTTTCCCTGGGACAGTAGCCCGCTACATCATATGGAGCACGACCCATCCTGGTATGTTGGAAATTCTGCTCATTTGGAGAAGTACAACTATGCCAGATGAGACTGATCGGGTGAAGGCATTAGATCAATTTCAGCGGGCGCTGGCTGATGTGCTGGATTGGAGTACTACTCAGTACAACAACGGAGAGGTATTGATGCATACATGAGGCATGAAGTAAGAGGAAGTCGGGTATGAGAGCAGATACACAACAGATTAAAAAATTTCTGAAAGTCTGTGATTTGCGAGAAATATTTAAAGAGGAACTTGGCACTCTACAGGTCGCTTGAAAATTTAGATGCGATTGTACTGACTAGTTTGGGCCAATTTAGGTATTTGAACTGAAAGGTGGTATAATGCTATGCCAACACCTTCAATGCGCAGAAGAAGTAATTCTGCCTGGGTACGGTTTATCGTCCCTGCCATCCTGTCCGCGCTACTTTTGCTCTTAATTATCTTTACCGTACTTCTTGTTTTAGGCAATCTCAAGATCATATATTGGCCCGATAATTTAAATAAAGTTTTTATTTCGATTATTGTCCCTACCCTGGGTGTCATTATTGCTTTAGCTCAATGGTTACATTCCATTACTTCTGGGAAGAAAGAGGAACAGAGCAATATTCAGAAGCAAGATGTTATATTACCAGCCTCCATTATTTCCGTAGCACCACTGAATCCAGCCAGCACACCAGGAATGCAAAATGCAGAGCATGGGAAAAGTATCACCACG
>WNGE01000820.1_pt1 | contig 41336 bp, 41 predicted proteins | sample 5400651 | NCBI WGS metagenome assembly WNGE01 (sample SAMN13153370, study PRJNA577476) | soil metagenome | isolation source: 60 cm soil or saprolite under grassland replicate 2 | place: USA:California | collected 2016-06-15 | reverse complement strand
ATTGGCCTCTTTAACGAGCAACTTGGTCCAGGCCGGTCGGGCATCTCCGAGGACGTCGAGTTTGCCCACAGGCTGATCAAGAGCGGCGGCCGAATCGGCTATAATCCCGAAGCCGCCGTGTATCATGAAGTAGACTGGTCCCGGCTGACTGAGGAATTTTTTCGCCAACGTCATGAGCAGCAGGGCCGAAGCCGATTGATCTATAAGAACCAATCAATAGCAACCATTCTGCCAAATCTGATGCGCACCGTGTGGTGCTTCGGATGGTATTCATTGATGGGAAACGAACGAAAGAAATACCGCTCCAAGGGGCGGTACTTTCATTATCGAGCGATGTTGGCGGAGAAAACCAAAAGGATCACCGGCAGCCAGCTCTGACGCGTGAATTGACGCAGGAGCTTGCGTTCGACGGTTTTGGAGTGCGGCACGCTAGTCTTCCGCGCCGCGATGTAAATTGCCCGAAGTGCACAGGGGTCGCGTATTTCCGAATCCGGGCGATAAGGGCTGCTCGCGTGACCTTTCTAACGGCGGTAATGTTGTCGACGATGACTATTTCCTGAAATCGGCTGAGGCGAAAACGTTTAGAGACGACTTAAAGCTCTCGTTGATTTCTGGAGGCGCCCCACTTATTTTTGCCGAGCATGGCTGCCGTGAATAATCCGGCGGAAATCCGTCCGACGGTGTCCGCTATCGTCGTTTGCTATAACGAAGAGGACCGCATCGAAGACTGTCTGGAGAGCCTGCGATGGTGCGACGAAATCGTCGTAGTAGATGCGTTTAGCACGGACCGAACGCCGGAAATTTGCCGGCGCTACACGAAGCACGTCATTCAACGGCGCTGGGCCGGCTATCGGGATCAAAAGGCCTACGCTCATTCCCAAACCACGAAGGATTGGGTTCTGTTGGTCGATTCGGACGAACGCGTTACGCCTCGGCTTCGCGATGAAATTCTGCACGCCGTGACAGGCGACAAGGGACAATTCGCCGGCTATTCGATTCCTCGATTGATGCATTATTTGGAGCGTTGGTGGTGGCGCGGTGGGTGGTATCCCGACTACGATGTTCGGCTCTTTCGGCGCGAAAAAGCGACGTGGGGCGGGAGCGATCCGCACGAGAAAATTCTTGTGGACGGTGAACTGCGGCGCTTGCAAAATCCGTTGCATCATTTTTCTTACCGAAATATCGAAGATCACCTCAGACGCATCAACCGTTTCACATCGATTTCATCGCATGAACTTAGAAAAGACGGTGTCCGGTGGCGACTCAGCGACGCGTTGTTGCGCCCGGTTGGACGATTCATCCGTTCATACATTTTGAAGCGAGGTTTTATGGATGGATTCGCCGGGTTCTATGTCGCGATTAGCGCTGCCGTTTATGTTTTTCTCAAGTATGCTAAGCTTTGGGAGTTGGAATTGGAGGAGAAGAAAAAAATTGAGCGGAAGCGGTCATAGCCGCCTCCTAAAGATTCTGCACATCGATCCTGAGAGAAATTGGGGTGGTGGGGAAGCGCAAGTATTCGGGCTGCTAACCTATCTCGCAGCTAAAGGACATCAAAACGATCTTCTAACCCATCCTTCTGGACCGCTGTTCGCGCGGTGCCAGCATCTCCATGTTACGACGCTTCCATTGAAGGTACGCAACGACCTCGATTTGACATGTGTCCCGGCGCTACGCCGACTCATTAAGAACGGCAATTACGACGTCGTGCACCTTCACACTAAGCGAGCCCATGTGCTGTCATTGTGGTTGCCAGGTTCCGGGAATCGTCCCAAATGGGTCGTTACTCGTAGAATGGATTATCCGGAAGCGAAGAGCTGGCTTACCGGTTACCTCTATAATCGGCGAGTGGATGGAGTCGTAGCGATTTCACTGACCATTAGAGATCTGTTGATAAGGGCCGGCGTGACGCCGCGGCGAATTCGCCTCATTCACAGCGGCATTGATCCTCAACGATATGATCGGCAGCCCGATAAGCCTATGGGCGCCGCTGCCGTTACCGTAGTAGGATGCTTGGCAGGGCTCGAGGAACGAAAAGGGCATCGATTTTTGCTCGAGGCGGCCGCGTGCCTTAAGGCACGCGGGCTTAATTTGAAGTATCAAATCGCCGGCGATGGCCCTTGTCGCGCTCAGCTGGAGCAGCTGACCCGTCAGCTGGGATTGCGCGAAGAGGTACGCTTCCTGGGGTTTGTTGGTGACACGGCAGAGTTTCTCGCCAAAATCGACCTGTTTGTCATGCCGTCCTTGTTCGAAGGGCTGGGTGTAGCCGCTCTCGAGGCGATGGCCGCCGGTAAAGCCGTCATTGCCGCGAGCGCCGGAGGTCTGGTGGAGTCTGTGCTAGACGGTATCACCGGCATATTGGTTCCGCCCGGCGAGCCGACGGCGCTTGCCGAGGCGATCGCCAAGTTAGTCCGAACGCCGTCGCTTGCCGGCGAGATGGGCAGGCGGGGGCGCGAGCGCGTGATGCAGCACTTTACGTTGGCGGAGATGGCGCAGCATAACGAATCCTTCTATTACGAATTACTTGGTGCGGTTCGATAATCGCGGCGAGCGTTCCGCCTCATGAACAGACTCCCGTCAATTCTCGAAAAATTTCGCGACGTGCATTTGCTCGTGGTCGGTGACCTGATGCTGGACCGGTTCATTTGGGGTGAAGTGGAGCGACTCTCTCCGGAGGCGCCCGTTCCGGTGTTGCGCGTGGTATCCGAGAATGCAAGTCTCGGTGGCGCCGCTAACGTGATTCACAACGTGCGCACCCTGGGAGGACGCGTTACGGCTTGCGGCATCGTCGGCAAAGACGATGCGGGCGAACGGATCATGGCGGCATTGCGCAAAGTGGGCGCGTCGACTGCCGGAGTATTCCCCGACGCAAAATTTCAAACGATTCAAAAAAGCCGGATCGTTGCCAGCCCGCACCATCAACAAATAGTTCGCCTCGACCGCGAGACCCTGGAACCGATCGGCGAGGCCACGCTGAAGAAATTGCGCCAGTTCATCTCCACCTGCGCGGCGCGCTTTCGCGGGATCGTCATTTCCGACTATGGCAAGGGGGTGATCCACCAAGAGCTCCTCACTTCGATTGCACGGCTTGTCGGCAAGCACAAGATCGTCTGTGTGATCGATCCCAAAAAAGAAAACTATGAGCAATACCGCTTTCCGACATTGATTACCCCGAACCAACGCGAAGCCGGCGAGGCTTCAGGGATTTCAATCTCCGATGACCGGTCCTTGCGTGCCGCAGGAACGAAACTGCTGCGCAAGTGGCGCGCTAATGCGGTGCTCATTACCCGTGGTCCGGAGGGGATGAGCCTATTCCGTCCGCGCCTTCCCGTTCAGCACTTTCCAACTGAGTCGCGGGATGTTTTCGAAGTCACTGGAGCGGGAGATACCGTCGTCGCGGTTTGCGCGTTGGCGCTGGCGAGCGGCGCGCGCTACGAGGAAGCTGCGGTGTTGGCGAATATCGCCGCCGGGTTCGTCGGCGATGAGGTCGGAACCGTGGCCGTACCGGTCGAAAAATTGCTACGAGTCATCGAGGACAGAACATGAAAAGCATGACAGGATACGGTGAGGCATCACAAAACGTTCACGGCACCAGGGTGACCGTCCAAATACGAAGTCTCAACCATCGCCACCTAGACCTGCAGTTGCGAGTCCCCAGAGAATATCTGTCTTTCGAAGAAGAGATTCGCAAATCTCTCCGGGAAAGGATCTCGCGCGGCAGGGTCGATCTGTTTATCAATCGATACGCAGCCAAAGCACAGTCGCGAAAACTCGATGTGGACGAAGCCTTGGTCGGACAATATATCGCCGGCATCATGCAGCTAAAGAAGAAATATCGTTTAGCTGGAGAGATCGGCGTGTCGTTGCTTTCCAACATCCCGGATCTGTTTCATGTGCGCGAGCTCGAAGTGAATGCCGCCGATGAGCGGAGCGCGGTATTGAAGGCGCTCGGCAGCGCGCTCAAGAAGCTGGAGCGATCCCGGGAACGGGAAGGTGGTCATCTCAAAGCCGACATGGAAACTCAGATCGGGCACCTGAAGCGGATCACTGGCGCCCTGGAAGAAGGGGCACTTGAGATCGCTGTGCGGTTTCAAAAGGCATCGGTGGTGGAAGGCGATAACGGCTTGCGTGCAGATAGAGAACTAGTCGACGTGACCAACACGTTACTCAAAGGCGACGTCAATGAGGAAATTGTCCGGCTCAAGACTCACGTGGCGGCGTTAGCTAAAGTTATCCGCGAGCGCGAGCCGGTGGGGAAGAAAATCGATTTCATGCTGCAAGAAGTCAACCGCGAACTCAATACGATCAGCTCGAAAGTGCCGCAATTGTCAATCGTGCAGCGCGTGCTCCAAGGAAAAGAGCGCGTCGAAAAGATCCGTGAGCAAACCCAGAATATCGAATGAAGCGGTCCATTGCCCTTGCCAAGCGGCAAGGTATCATCTTTATCTTATCCGCGCCGTCCGGCGCCGGCAAAACGACTCTGTACAACGGGCTGAAGGAAATTTACCCGGAGATCAAGCTATCGGTGTCTTGTACCACCCGGGCGCAACGGTCCGGGGAGTTGAACGGCCGTGACTATCGCTTTCTAACCGAGCGCCAGTTCAAGACGCTAAAGTCCCGAGGGCAATTCGCCGAATGGGCCAAAGTGCACGATTATTTTTATGGCACGCCGAAAAAACCCCTGGACCGCAACATCCGGGCGGGACAGGACGTTCTCCTTGATATCGACGTTCAAGGCGCCCGGAAAATAAAAAAAGCCTACCCTCAGGCAGTTTCCATATTTCTTTTGCCCCCTTCCCTTGGCGAACTCCAGAGAAGATTGGCGGCGCGAGGAACCGATGGCAACGATACGATTCGCCGTCGCCTGGCTAATGCCCGGGGTGAAATCGGCGAAATTATGCATTATGATTACTATGTAGTTAATCGTGACGTGAGCGAGGCCGTTCAACTTCTGAGTTCGATCGTCAAAGCTGAACGGGCGAGAACCTCTCGGGTCAGCCAGTGGCGGCTCGAGCCGCTGCGCCATTGGCGTAGTAAACAAAGCCATGACTAAGGACATCAAAGTCAGCGATCTGGTTGAGAAAGTTCAGTCCTACTTTCCCGCCGCGGATAGCGCGCTGATCCGCCGAGCGTACGACTTCTCTGCCAGAGTGCACCAAGGCCAAAAACGCCTGAGCGGCGAGCCCTACCTGATCCATCCAATGGCGGTCGCCCGCATTATTGCGGAATTGAAGCTCGATGTGCCCAGCGTCGTCGCCGGGCTTTTACACGATACGGTCGAAGACACGCTGACGTCCTTGGACGAGCTCCGGGATCTCTTTGGCCGTGAGATTGCCGCCTTGGTCGACGGAGTGACCAAGTTGGGGCGGGCCAATTTTAGCAGTCGAGAGGAAAAGCAGGCGGAGAACTTTCGCAAAATGCTCCTGGCCATGGGCAAGGACGTGCGCGTCATTCTCATCAAGCTCGCCGACCGCGTTCACAATATGCGTACGCTCGATCATATGCCGATGGAAAAACAGATCCTCACGGCGCAGGAGACTTTGGATATTTATGCACCGCTGTCGCACCGCCTCGGCATTGCTTGGATCAAGAGCGAGTTGGAAGATTTAGCTCTTAAATACCTTCATCCGGAAATTTACTATCAGCTCAAACGCAACGTTGCCAAGAAAAGAAGCGATCGAGAAAAGTACATTGAAGAGGTGATCTCAGTCATCACCAAAAAGCTCGAAGCCGAAGGTATCGACGCCGAAGTCAGCGGCAGGCCGAAGCATTTCTATAGCATTTATCAAAAGATGGAGAGCCAAAATCTGCTTTACGATCAGATCTATGATCTGGTAGCGTTTCGCATTTTGGTCGATACCCAGCGCGAGTGTTACGAAGCCCTCGGCGTGGTTCATTCCCAATGGCGCCCGGTTGCGGGACGGTTCAAAGACTACATCGCGATCCCCAAAACCAACATGTATCAATCGCTGCATACGAGCGTGATCGGTCCCTACGGTGAGCGAATCGAAATTCAGATCCGGACTCATGAAATGCACCGAGTGGCCGAAGAAGGGATTGCCGCCCACTGGCGCTATAAGGAAGGGGAAGATTTTCAAGTCAGCGACATCCAGCGATTCTCCTGGCTCCGGCAGTTGCTCGAATGGCAGGAAAATCTGCAAGATCCGCAGGAATTCTTGCACAGTTTAAAAGAAGACTTGTTCTCCACTTCGATGTACGTGTTCACGCCGAAGGGAGATCTTTTGAATTTCCCGAAGGGCTCGACCGTTATCGATTTCGCCTATCGCATTCATTCCGAAGTCGGGCATCACTGCTCCGGCGCGCGCGTTAACGGCCAGTTGGTGTCGCTGAAATACTTATTGCGCAGCGGCGATACGGTGGAAATCATCACGACGCAGCAACAAACGCCGGCACGCGACTGGCTCAAATGGGTAAAAACACCTAGGGCGAAATCGAAAATTCGCAACTGGCTCAAGACGCAGCAGCGGGACCGAAGCGTGGTCCTCGGACGGGAGATTCTTGAAGGTGATCTCCATCGCTATCAGCTCGATCTTGCGACGTTGCGCAACGACGGGAAGATTGCCTGGCTCACCAAAGAACTCGGCATGAAGGACGAAGAAGCGTTGCTCGCGGCCGTCGGCTACGGCCGCATTACCACCCGGCATGTTCTTACCAAGCTCGTTCCTGCCGATAAGTTGGATCCCGGCCTAAAAAAAACCGGTGGCTCGCTGGAGTCACTGTTTCGCTTGGTAGCAAAGCAGAAACGCGGCTTTGGGATTCGCGTCAAAGGCGTCGACGACGTCTTGGTGCGATTTGCCCTTTGTTGCCATCCGCTGCCGGGAGAACATATCGTGGGATTCATTACTCGTGGCCGAGGCGTGACCGTCCATACCGTCGGCTGTCCTACCGTGCTGGAAAGCGATCCGCATCGCAAGATCGATGTCAGTTGGGAAGAAAACGGTCAGTCGCCGCGACCGGTGAAGATCGAAGTGACCTGCGTTGATCAACCCGGCTTACTGGCCGCGATCAGCTCGGCGATTACCAGTGCCGAGGCGAATATCGCCCGCGCTCAAGTGAGAACCTATTCCAGCCAACGAGCGATCAACACGTTTGAAGTGATGATCAAGAATTCCGAACACCTCAAACAAGTCTTGCAGAATATTTCCAAGGTAAAAGGAGTCTATAAGGCCGTTCGCGCGCGCGGTAGAGCCGGCGGCAAAGTAGAGTTAGACCAAGTGCCGAAAGAGGAGTTGCACTGAGACCGAAGCGCCAAACAACTAGGCGACTTTCTGAACGCGGCCCGAATGAATACAATCCGTACAGACCAAGGCGCGTTTTACTTGTCCGTTGAAGTTGCCCTTGACGCGTTGGAGATTCGGTCGCCAGGAGCGTTTGGTTTTGTTGTTGGCATGACTGACGTTGTAGCCAATGGATCGGCCCTTGCCGCAAATTGAACAAACTCTCGCCATCTTAGTTTCGTATCCTTTCGATAATTTCGCTTGTTGAATATCCTTTCAAGTACGGCACGAGAAGCACCCGGCCGCCCTCCCGTTCGACGATGTCCGCGCCGACGACCCCGTCTGTGCCCCAGTCCCCGCCTTTGGCCAACACGTTGGGCTTTATCGCAGTGATCAACTTGGAAGGATCAGGCTCGTCAAAAAGAATGACGTAATCTACCATCTCCATCGCCGCGATCAACTCAAGCCGGTCCATTTCGGCGGCGACCGGTCGCGTCGAACCCTTAATCGCCTTGACCGATTGGTCACTGTTGATGGCGACAATGAGTAGATCACCGGCGGCTTTCGCTTGCCGCAGGACGTGTACGTGGCCGCGATGGAGAAGGTCAAAACAGCCATTGGTGAAAACAACTGATTTACCGCTCCTGCGCGCTTGAGCGGCGATCTTAATCAGCTCATCGAGAGTTTTGAGCTTGCCGGACACAATCTTCGGTTAGCATGATAACTCGTTGTTTTCAATTAATTTTTCAAGTCGACGTTCGCTTTCTCCAGCTTGACCTTGCAAATGAATTTCGCTAAGGTTTGGAACTGCAACAATTCCACTTCTTGGCAAATCGTTTCCAAACAAATCGGGAGGCAATAAATGGAATATCAGGATCTGCGAGACTGGATCCAAATCGCCGATGAAATGGGCGAACTCAAAACGTTAAAGGGCTGCGATTGGAATCTGGAGATTGGTGCAATCACCGAATTGGTTCATCACAAGGAAGACGGTCCAGCAGTCCTGTTTGAAGACATCAAGGGCTATCCAAAGGGTTACCGAGTTCTGTCCAACTCATTGTCGTCGCGCAAGCGCCTGGCCCTGACTCTCGGGCTTCCGCCGGGCGATACCAAGATGGATTTCGTAAGAATCTGGAAAGAAAACTACAAAAAGATTAAGCCGGTTCCGGCGAAATTCGTCAAGAAGACACCGTTACTGGAAAACGTGTACAAAGATGGCGATATCGACATGTTCAAGTTTCCCACGCCGCTCTGGCACGACAAGGACGGCGGCCGCTACATCGGCACCGGCAGCGTCGATATTACCCGTGATCCCGACGAAGGGTGGGTCAACTACGGTACGTACCGCGTCATGATCCATGACAAGAACAAGTTGGGATTTTATATTTCGCCGGGGAAACACGGCCGCATTCAGCGGGAAAAATACGCCGCCAGCGGGCAGCCATTTAAAATTGCCATGTCCTTTGGCCATGATCCCTTAACCTTTCTAGCCGGCAGCATCGAAGTCCCGTATGGCGTGCCGGAATATGAGTTCATTGGCGGTATCCGCGGCGAGCCCTTTGAGATGATCGAAGGCGAATACTCCGGTTTGCCGATTCCTGCCAACGCTGAGATCGTCATTGAAGGCGACGTCCATTTCGATAATCCCAAGGTCGAAGGACCGTTCGGTGAATGGACGGGATATTATGCCAGCGCCGAGCGCGCGGAACCCTGGGTCGAAGTCAAACGGCTCTATCACCGTAGCGATCCGATTATCTTAGGCTCTCCTCCGGGTAGACCCCCCGCAGAATTAGGCTGGTACCGTTCTTATCTTCGCTCCGCGCTGATTTGGGACGAGATGGAAAAAGCCGGCGTGCCGGATGTCAAGGGCGTCTGGCTCACGGTTTCCGGCGGCAGCCGATTGATCATGTGCGTGGCGATTAAACAGCGGTATCCCGGACATGCCAAGCAGGCGGCGGTTGTCGCTTCGCAGTGCCATGCAGGGGCGTACCTCGGCCGCTTCGTCATCGTCGTCGATGACGACATCGATCCGTCAAACACCGATGACATGATCTGGGCAATGGCCAGTCGCTGCGATCCCGCTGAAGACATCGACATTCTGCGTCGCTGCTGGAGCGGTCCGCTCGATCCGATCATTCATCCGACCAAGAAGGGTTTTAACTCGCGCGCCATTATCGACGCCACGCGGCCCTACGAGTGGATGAAAGATTTCCCGCCGGTCGCCGAATCCAGCAAAGAAGTGTTGGACGCCACCGCAAAGAAATGGGGCGCCGAGCTTTTCGGGGGCAACGGCAAGAAGTAAAACCTAAGACGGTCTAATCGCAACTACGAGGGCAAGTCGATCACGAGCGTGGTCGGCTTGCCCTTTTTTATCACTTCGAGCTTGATTTGACTCGACGATTTCATGCTTTGGATCAACGACTCGAGGTCGGTCGCGGAGCTTATGACCTGCTCATTTGCTTTGGTGATGATATCGCCGCGCTGAAGACCGGCTTTCATTGCCGAGCCGCCGAGCGCCACTTCGGTGACCAGGACGCCCTTCTGCTGTTGGCTCTCCAGAAGATTCGCCAGTTCAGCGGTCAGATCCTGCGCCTGAATGCCCAATCTCTTTTGGGTTTGCTCGCCGCGGGTTGGCTGCGACGGCACGGGCTTCGATTTCGCCAGCACTTGGGTCGAAGCGAAGATTGGAGCTTTCATGCGCAGCGCGACGGCGATGGCATCGCTCGGCCGGCAGTCGATCTGCAGTTCCTGGCCTTTGACCCCTAGAGATAGAATCGCAAAGTAGGTGCTATTGCGCAGGTCGGTGATGGTCGCGCGCTGTAGCGTCGCGCCGAGCCCTTGAAGGATATTGCGAATCAGATCGTGGGTCAGCGGCCGCGGAACTTTGATTTGCTCGATCTCGATCGCGATGGCTCGGGCTTCCGGGACATCGATCCAAATCGGCAGCAGTTTTTTATCGGCAACCGTCTCCAATACGACGACGGGAGATTGGGAACTGGGATCGACCATCACGGTTTTGACCTTCGTCTCCACGGTAGTCGATCCCTGCGCCGCATGAAGCTCGCTGGCGTAGCCGAGAGTTAAGAATGGCAGAAGCAGCCAGATGTCCAATTTCATAAGACCTCCTGAACCCGCTGGATGTGCCTCGCAAAAGTCATCTGCAGGTTATCCACCCCCGTTAGTTCATGTCAATTACGCGACTTATCTTGACCGGGTGAATTGAGCTACGTTATTGTCGAATCGGGAGCGACACGTCAAGTGAAAATTCAAATCCTGTCCGAAGCAATAGCAAGCCGCATCGCTGCCGGTGAAGTGGTCGAGCGCCCGGCGTCGGTGGTCAAAGAGCTGATCGAGAACTCGCTCGACGCCGGCGCAACGGAGATTTTTATTTGGATTGAAAGAAGCGGCACATCGTTGATTCGCGTCGCCGACAACGGCGAAGGAATGGGAGCAGAGGACCTGTATCTTGCAGTTGAGCGTCATGCGACGAGCAAGCTCAAGAACGATGACGATTTGTTTCGCATCGCCACCCTGGGATTTCGCGGCGAGGCGTTGCCGAGCATCGGTTCGGTATCCAAGGTGGAGATTCTGTCTCGTGTAGCGAGCGCGCCAATGGGATATCGCCTGCGGGTCGATGGCGGAAAGAAGGACGAGGTTGCTCCGGCGGCAGTTCCCATCGGCACAACCGTCGAGATCAAGGAGATTTTTTTCAACACGCCGGCACGAAAAAAGTTTCTCAAGTCTCCGGCCACCGAGTTGAGCCATATTTGCGACGCCGTCAACCGCATGGCACTGGCGCATCCGAGCGTTCATTTCCGCTTGCAACATGACGGCCGCACGGTTGCCGACTACGTGGCCGTGAGCGACGGTAAGGATCGTTTGCATCAAGTGTTGGGAGGCGAGATTGCCAAGGAGTTGGTGCCATTTCGCTTTGCTGGAGGAGAAATCACGGTTCACGGCTATTTGAGCTCTGCACCCGCTTCTTTTCCCAACGCGCGCTATCTTTATACTTTTGTCAACCACCGCTACGTGCGCGACAAGGTTTTGACCCATGCAGTGCTGCACGGGTACGAAACCTTGCTGATGAAAGGCCAGTATCCCGCTGTCCTGTTATTTCTCGACGTTCCTTTCGCCGACGTCGACGTCAACGTTCATCCGGCCAAGTATGAAGTGCGCTTTCGCCGTCAATCGGATATTCACGAAGCCGTCTCGCGGGGGGTTCGACAGGCGCTAAGGCAGGAAGCGAAAGAGCCGGTACTGCGAATGAGCCCGATTCCAAATGCGCCGTTCTCCGTCGTCCGTGAATCAGCTTTGCCCTATGGCGGTCCCGCCTTCGGCGGTGTGGATTCTTCGTGGCCTCGTGAAGCAGCTTTTGTCATGCCGTCGTCGGGGCCATCAACGCACACGGGGTTCTTCTCCTCGCTTAACGTTTTAGGACAGATTCTCGGCTGCTACCTGGTTTGTTCTTGGTCCCGAGGATTGGTGCTCATTGACCAACATGCTGCCCATGAGCGGGTCGCTTTCGAAAAATTGCGCCGCCAAATGGAAGACGGGAAGGTGGAAACACAAGGCCTCTTGATACCGCAGACGGTTGAGCTGACCGCCGGGGAGGTAATGCTCCTGGAGCAAAAGCTCGAAGTGCTCGAGCGTTTGGGTTTCTTGCTCGAACCCTTCGGACCCAACGCCTACGCGATTACGGCCGCGCCGGCGCTTCTTCCGGAAGGCGACTACAGTCTGGTGGTGCGGCAGATGGTAACTGAACTCGCGGAAGTGGAAACCTCGGCGAAGCTGCGCCAGCATCTCGAAGACCGCCTGGCCACCATCGCCTGTCACAGCGTGATTCGCGCCAATCGCGCGCTCGAGATCGACGAAATGCGCGCCTTGCTCGGAGATTTGGATCGAATCGAATTTGCCACCCAATGCCCGCACGGCCGTCCGGTGCTGATCGAGATCAGCCGCGACGAGCTCGACAGAATGTTCAAACGCGTCGTGTGAAGCAGCACTCGATTTGCCGGAGTGCCGTCAGTTCCCGTTGTGCTCATGAGACCCAAGATCGTTATTATTCTCGGCGCCACGGCGGTAGGTAAAAGTGCGGTCGGTTTGCGTCTGGCCGAGACTGTAAACGGCGAAATCGTCAATGCCGATTCACAGCAAGTTTATCGCCACATGGATATCGGCACGGGCAAGCCGTCAAAAGCCGATCGCGAGCGCGTTCGCCATCATCTAATTGACATCGTCGCCCCGAATGAGGAATTTAACGCCGCCCTATTTCGCCGCTTGGCATCGGACAGCATCGGGCAGATTCATGCCAGGCAACGAAATGTGATCGTCTGCGGTGGAACGGGGCTTTACCTAAGAGCGTTGACGCATGGATTATTCGAAGGACCCGGACAGGATCCGGCTGTTCGCCATGCGTTGGAACAAGAGATTGCAAACAGCGGACTGGCTGTTTTGTATGAACGTTTAGAAAAGATCGATCCGACGGTCGGCGCGACGATTCACCGAAACGATCGCCAACGAATTATTCGCGCCCTAGAGGTCTATCAGGTCACCGGTAGGCCGCTGAGCGAATGGCAGAAGGAACACGGCTTTCAGGAAGAGCCATTTGATATTCTCAAAATAGGGTTGCTGCGGGAACGTGCCGAGCTGTATGACTTGATCAATTTGCGGAGCGAGCGGATGATCAAGGATGGTTTTTTGGAAGAGGTTCGCGGCTTGGTTGCGCGCGGTTTTGACCTGACTCTCAAACCGCTCCGCAGCGTCGGTTATCGGCAGATGGGGCAGGTACTTCGAGGCCTGCAAAGCCTGGAAGATGCTCTCGAAGAAATGAAACGGGAGACGCGTCATCTCGCTAAACGGCAGCTGACCTGGTTTCGACGCGACGAGGAAATCCAGTGGTATCATCCTGAAAAGCAGCAGCGGGAGATCTTGCAATCGGCTGAGAACTTTCTTTAGCAACGTCATCGGAGCGGCGAACGACGCGGAATAGTGGGGTGAACATGACTAGGGCAAGGCCAAGCGCTTATTTCGTGATTTCAACTCTGTTGGTTATGGTATGTCTCGGCTCATCGAACGGCGGTCATGCCGCGGATTCAACGATTGACTGGAAAGCGCTGGAAGAGGAGGCTGTCGCCCTCCTCAGCCGTTACATACAAATCGATACGACCAACCCGCCCGGCAACGAAATCAGGGCGGCACAGTTCTTAAAGGAAATCTTCGATCGCGAGGGTATCGAAGCTAAAGTCATCGAGTCAGCGCCCGGCAGGGGGAATATTTTCGCGCGGCTTCGCGGTAATGGAACCAAAAAAGGAATCGTTCTGCTAAATCACATGGACGTGGTTCCCGCGGAAGTGAAGCTCTGGAAAGAGCCGCCGTTCAGCGGCGCGATCAAGGACGGCATCATCTGGGGACGTGGTGCGCTGGATATGAAAGGTTCCGCGATTTTGGAATTGATGGCGATCCTGGCGCTCAAGCGACAAAACATTCCGCTGAAAGGTGATGTGATATTTCTAGGCACGGCCGACGAAGAGGCCGGTGGCGCGCTCGGCGCCGGTTACTTGGTGGAAAAACAACCCGAGCTATTCAAGAACGTCGGGTTGGTGCTTAATGAAGGCGGCGGCATTCGCGTTGGCGAGGATGACCGCGCTCGTGTCTACAACGTCAGCGTGGCGGAGAAAACTCCGCTGTGGTTGAAACTCGTGGCAGCTGGGATTCCCGGACACGGTTCGACGCCTGGGAACAATCTTGCCGTCAACAAGCTGCTTGCCGCGTTGAATCGGATCATGAGCTATCAGAGCCCGATCAAGGTTGTGCCGGCAATCCAGAAATACTACGCCGATACGGCGGCTTCTGAACCGGAAGGGCGGCGACACCATTACCGGGATTTACACAAAGCGTTGCAAGATTCGGAGTTCCGATCCGAATTCCTCAAGGACCCGCGCAATAGCGCGAGCGTACGCAACACGATCGCGATCACCGGCATCAAGGGCTCCGACAAGGTCAACGTTATTCCTGCGGTCGCAACCGCGGAGCTCGATGTCCGGCTGCTTCCCGGAGAGGGCCCTAAGGCATTCATCGAGGAATTACGCAAGATTATCGCCGACGATTCGATCAAAATTGAAATCCTGCTGTCGTTTCCCGCCGCCACATCACCGGCTCATCCAGAGGCGATGAAAGTGATCGCTGAATTCGCTAAGGCTCATGACCCCGGCGCCCCCGTAGTCGCGCCTTTGGTGCGAGGCTTTACCGATTGTCATTTCTTTCGTGAAAAGGGCATTCCATGTTTAGGATTCATACCCCATCGCAGTACACCGAGTAGTGAAGGTTTGGTCCACGGTATCGATGAGCGCGTGTCGGTGGAGAGCCTAAAATTCGGTGTTCGCGCCCTGTATGAGATCGTCAGCAAGCTGGTGGCTGAATAGCGCGCAATTCACGAGGTCCGCCTACTGGAAAGCGAATTCCGTATAACCCTCGTCTTATGGGAGAGGGCAAGATCAGGGAAGGCACGGCGCAGCTTTCGCCCTCACCCGCCGCTGCGCGGCGGCCTCTCCCAGAGGGAGAGGCGAGGATATTTGAGCGGATTCGAAACTCTAAACCAAATTCAGCAGCAAGGGAGCGGGTTCTCGATCAAATTGTAAACATGATCGAAAGTCACCTCATTGATGCGCGCGAGGATTTTGAAAGTGCGCGGCGGCTCGTTCTTGAGAAATACCAGGATGGCCGTTTCCACCGGCGGACAACCAGCCTTTACGCACGGAACCTCTTTAACGACGATCGGCGCATCGGGAGGGAAGGTTAAGATCGTCTGAACCCAATAGCGAATTTGATCGAGAGTGAACGAAGACACATCTTGTTTCCGTCCAAACGGATCCACGTCCTCGGACGAAGCGTTGCCGTTCTCCGTGGTAATGCAGGTCATGAAACCGTCGGTAATTTTTTCCTTGTTCAGATCCCGGCCGATGAACACCAGCCGATTCAACCGTTCTTCCTCGGCCGCCCATGCTCGCCCCGGACGCCCTTCGAACAGAAGATGGACACCTTGGAAGACGAACTGATCGGGATCTTTACGCAGGTTGAGAATCCCTTTCATGCGCATGATCTTTTCGCCGGACTCGGCAAGCAATTCACGGAACCACTGACTCAGCTTTAGTCCGTCGAGGTCGCCGGCCGTTGTAATGGCGACCGTATCGATGTCCTCGGTGTGGCTGTGATGATCGTCGTGCCTATCCGCCTTGACTTCGATGTCGAGGCTGCGCAGATCCAACACGGTGCCGATATCGACATCAGAATTCGTCGTTTGGCAGACGCGCGCCGCGCCGTTCAGATTGCGCAGCTTAAATTCCAGGTCGGGCAAGTCTTCAGGATTGATCAGATCGATCTTGTTGAGCAGCACCATGTCGGCGAAGGCAATCTGTTCTTTCGCCTCCGGAGATCGACCCAACTGTTGATGAATGTGCTTGGCGTCGACGACCGTGACGACGCCGTTTAGTTGGTATTCGCTCTTGATGCGGTCGTCGATAAAAAAACTCTGCACGACGGGTGCCGGATCGGCGAGGCCGGTGGTTTCGATCATCAGCGTGTCGAACTTGTCGCGGTGCTCCAAGAGCTGAAATAAGCTCCGCAACAGGTCACCGCGTACCGTGCAGCAGATGCAGCCATTGCTCATTTCAACGACTTCCTGGTCGGAGGAAATCAGCAGATGATGATCGATGCCGACTTCGCCGAATTCGTTGACGATAACGGCGACACGGCGTCCGTGATTGGCCGTAAGAATTCGATTGAGCAGTGTCGTCTTGCCGGCGCCGAGAAAGCCGGTAAGAACGGTCACGGGAATTCTATGGTCGTTGTTCTCTGCCATCGCGTGAACATTTTTCTTTAAGTGGTCTGCAAAAAATAACAGTGGGGTAGAGTTGAGTCAACCGTGAAGCAATTGTATATCTGGTTCAATTGGGGATTCTACCACGAAAGACACGAGGAGCACGAAGTTGATAGAAGTTAATAATAAATTTCCAAAGCCTTCGTGTCCTTCGTGCACTTCCTGGTGAAATAGAATTTCGCAGTAACTGCGACAAGGCCTTTGCGCACGCGCGAAAACTTCCAAGGATGGTCATATGAAACTTAAAGGCAAAGTCGCCTTCATCACCGGATTTGGTTCGGGACTGGGGCAGGCGATTGCGGTGATGTTCGCGAAAGAGGGCGCCGCAGTGGCGGGTACCTCGATGACGGAATCGAAGGGGCGAGAGACCGTTGCCATGATTGAGAAAGTCGGCGGCAAGGCGCTTTTTCGACAAGGCGATGTCGGGAATTCGGCGCAGATGAAAACGCTGATCGACGAAACCGTGAAACAATTCGACGGCCTCGATATCGTTGTCAATAGCGCTGGCGTTCGCACCAACGGCAGCATAACGGAGATCACGGAAGAGGATTGGGATCGGACCTTGGATGCAAATTTGAAGGGCGCATTCGTTGTCTCGCGGTTGGCGATTCCTGAAATGAAAAAGCGCGGCGGCGGCGTCATTCTACATATCGCCGCGCGCTCGGGGATGCTCGGCCAGTCCGGCCGCGCGGCTTATTGCGCCTCGAAAGGCGGGATGGTTCGCCTGACCGAAGCCATGGCGATGGACCATGCGAAGGACAAGATTCGCGTCAATTGCATTTGCCCGGGACCGACGCGGACGCCGATGGTCGATACCTCGACTCCGGAGAAACTCGCGCGCTATACAACCAGGGTGCCGCTCGGACGCATCGGCGAGCCGGAAGACGTTGCTTATGCTGCTTTATATTTAGCTTCCGACGAAGCATCGATGGTGACAGCGGCGATCCTTCCGGTCGACGGAGGCATGCGGCTCACGGGGCCGTGATGTGCAGCACGGTTTTTTTATGAGTGAGTGGAATTTTTTGAACGTCATTCCGGCCAAGCTGGCAATAGCCGGCGCGTGCCGGAATCCAGAACCCCCCTCTTTGTCTCCCCGAAGCTGTGAAGAAATTCAGGGTGAAGGGGAAGTTCGATCGCCGAATTCATTTTTGTGCTCCACTACGCGACTTCCGTCATGAAATATTCTAAATCATCAGTCGAACCCTCACTGGCCATTTGTTTTAACTCCAATGGCCCTACGGGGTGGTTTTTGGAATCTTTTCTAAGCGTAAGCCAACCATTGGGGTCTCCAACAAAGACGAATCCACTGGCAAATGTTGTACGTCAGGCAAGCCCACAGCACTTCCAGCCCTACCTTGATGAGACCGCGCAAGCGAAACTGCCGCAGACCGATCTTCTCTTTGATCCACGCATTGGGAAACTCTGCCACCCCGGCTCGCTGCTTATAGATCTGTTGGGCTTGTTCGCTCTGCATCTTAGCTTCAAAGGCCGCCAGTTGAGCGGTCTTTTCCATGCGCAGCAACGAGCGCCCTTTTTTAGTCCCGGGACAACATTGGCTCTGAAACGGACAGCTTCGACAATCCGCCCGTTGCGCTCGGTAGCGCCGCTTGACCCAGCCGCCTTGCCGTTCCTCGGTTTCAAAGCTGAGCCGTTGGCCTGCCGGACACCGGTAGGAGTCAGTACTCGGATCATAAGAGAAGGCCTGCGGATAAAATGCCGCACTGACTCCGTTGCGCTTCAACACGTCCCACGAGGGCTTTTTTCTCGCTACCAGCGGTCCGATCAAATCAATGCCTTTTTCTGCCATGGCCTCAATGGCCTCCTGCGTCGGATAAGCTGCGTCCACCACCATCTGCTCGGGCTTTTGCCCCAGGTTGGCCTCGATTCGTTCTACCGCCGGCTCCAGTTCTCCCGCGTCACTCGAAGACTGGCTCACGTCGACTCCGACAATGATCTTCGCCTCGGCGTCGGTGGAAATCTGCACATTATAGCTCGGTGCATACGCGCCTTTGGCCCCCAACATCACGCGTGCCTGCGGGTCCGTGCTACTGGCCCGAGGTTGTTTTTTCTTTTCTTTTGTTTTTTCCTGATTCTTGGAGCGACTCTGCTCAAGCTGCTCCAACTCCTTGAGCGCCTCTTTAAGCCGCTTTTGCTTCTCGCGCAGCGCTCGCTCTTGGGCCTGAGCCGTGCGTTGACTGAGTTTTTCCGAGTGGGGATCTCCCATCGCCTTAAGTTGCTCCTCAGCCTGCTTCAGATGATCCTCAAGGGTCGCTTGGCGATGAAAACTCCTATCCGATGCCGCAGCCTTGATCTTAGTCCCGTCGTGCATCACGCGCTCAAGCGTGATCAGTCCCTGGTGAGTGAGTACCCCCAGCACCTCAATAAACAATTGATCGAGCGCCGCTTGATGCTCAATGCGAAAGTCCGCCAGCGTGTGATAATTGACCACCTCCATCCCCGTCAGCCACTGATAGGCCGGATGATACTCACACCGCCGCGCAATCTCTCGGGCCGAGCTAACTCCATCTTTATACGCATAGATCCACAAACTGATCACTACCTTAGGGTCCCAGACGGGGCGACCCGCTTCCCCTTCCAAAGCGCGAATCTCGGCATAAAAAGGCCTCAAGTCCAACTGCCCGACCAACTCCCAGATCGCGCGCACCTCATGCTGCTCCTCCACAAGCTTCTCCACATCCACCGCTCGAAGCAGAAGTTGGTTGCGCTCGACGATCTTGCACCGCACGGCAGGCTCCACTGGTGTGTTAGAACTCTCCAAGGATCTATCGTCGGGCATGGGACCTCCGCGACGCCTGGGCCGATCGAGCCTCGGTGCGTGTTATCCTCAGAGTCCATTTGTCCTCGACGACCCACTCGATGGTCTCGCCTTTCTGCATTTCCAGAGCTTGAGCCAGAGGAGCCGGGCAAATCAGGTAAAACTGTTGCTGCCCATTGGCACGCTCGATCACCTGGAGTTTGGTTAGATAGGCCATGCAGTGTACCTCCCGCAGCGAAACTGACGGAGGCAAGGGTATAACTAGTCATATAGCTATGTCAACTATTTTTTGCAGCAATTTTTTCACAGCTTCCCCCTTAGCAAAGGGGGAGATTTAGTGGGGGTCTTGGATTCCCGCTTCCGCGGAAATAACGCTAGAGGGAATACCAATATCTCAAATTTTCTATACCTCGAATAAAGGATGCAGACATGCTCGACCTAAGACCCATTGGTATCGAAGACTATGCGGAGCGACACAGCAAGCCGCTGTCCGGGCTGCATGACAAGCTCTGGGTGGAAACCTATGCGAAAACCCACAGTCCGGCGATGATGGTCGGACCTCTCGAAGGACAGTTCCTAAAGATGCTCGCCACGATGACGGGCGCGAGACGGATTCTCGAAATCGGCATGTTCACTGGCTACAGCACCTTGGCCTGGGCCGAGGCCTTACCGAAGGACGGACGTATCGTCACCTGTGATGTCAACCCGCAAACAACTAAGATCGCCAAGCGCTACTTCGCCGAAAGTCCCCATGGGCATAAGATCGAAATCAAGCTTGGCCCGGCGCTTGAGTCGCTAAAACTCATTCCCGGTCCTTTCGATTTGTGTTTCATCGACGCGGATAAAGAAAATTACGGCGCCTACTATGACCGCTGTATGGAGCTCGTTCGACCCAAAGGGCTAATTGTTCTGGACAACATGCTGCGCAGCGGCAGAGTTTTGGATCCTCACGATGAAGCGACCAAAACTGTCGACGCACTTAATAAGCGCATCCGCGAAGACGAGCGGGTGGAGAATGTGCTGCTGCCGGTGCGAGATGGGATCATGTTGGTGAGGAAGTTGTAATGGGGCACATTCGGGTTTGGAATTTAGCCGCAAAGGCATCTCCCGAGCCCTTCGACGGAGTCTACCCTGAGCATAGCCGAAGGGCTCAGCTTAACTCCGTCGAAGGAACCCAAGGACGCAAAATAGATGATGGTTTGACTTCGGGACACGCGCGAGCACGTTGCGTAGGCATTGACCCGCGAAAGATCCACAATGACGCGAAACACGCCTTTGATAACTGCGGCAACAAATTTTGGGAAGTTGCTCTCGTGACGTTTACGACAGGCACGTAGGATGCGGTGACTGAAAGGAACCGCATCATTTCGGTTTGACAACAGCTGTGAAAAGACGGGCGATGCGGTTCCCGATGGTCACCGCATCCGACAAATTGTCGCCGTAAATGACGCGGCTAAGACTTCTCGCCGGACAACACTCGCAGGGTCTCGTCTAACTCTTTTGCCAGCGGCGCTGTCCATTCTCGCTGTTTGCCGGCGTAATTGAGTTTCAATTTCTCCGCGTGAAGAAACTGCCGCTTCAAGCCATATTCTTTCCGAAATCGTTTATTGAAACCGAAGTCGCCGTGCTGGTCGTCCATCACTACCGGATATCCTAGCTTTGCGAAGTGTAACCGGATCTGATGCAGCCTGCCGGTCTCGATCGCCACGCGTACGAGCGTGACTTCGGAAAATCGCTTCAAGACTCGAAAGCGGGTGAGCGCGCGGACCGGCTTGTCATCTCGGCCGGGCAGTGGAAAGTCGATCTTGCCTTCGTTTGTTTGTAGCCGGCCGGCAACCAGGCACAGATATTCTTTGTCGACCTTGTCGGTTTCAAAGCAACTTTCCAATTCACTTGCTGTTTGCTGGTTCTTTGCGACAAGAAGCAATCCGGAGGTGTCTTTATCGAGGCGGTGGACGAGTTGAGGCTTTATGCCCCTATCACGATATTGCGTTTCCAAGATACCCAGAACCGAGTGGGGTTTACTGACGGTTCTTCCTTCGTGCACGGCCAGACCCGCGGGTTTATTGATCAGCAGCAGCGCATCGTTTTCGAAAACGACGTCGATTTTTGGAAAAGATTTGACCGGCTTTGTTGCTGCAGTGTCCCGCTCAAAGGGGATGTAAAGTTGGATGCGGTCGCCGGCGCGGATGAGATCATCCGATTTAGCCCGTTGGCCATTGATCCGTACGCCGTTCTTGCGAAAGACTTTTCTAACGTAACCGATGGGGAAATTCCTTGTAAGAAATTTCTCAAGCTTCTTGGGCGTTTCACCGGCGGGCAGAACGATTTCATGCATGTCGCCAATCAGATAATGGCAGAAGCCGCCACGAGTCAAGCTGGGGCGCTATCAATATTTGCTATTCTTCAAGCATTAAGATAGGTTACGTGGGTGGCGCAGGCTGCTTGGTTTGCGCCGGGCGAGGTAGTCATTGAGCCGTAATGAGCCGGTCGATGTCCTAAGACAAAAAATCGATCAAATTGATGCAAAAGTCGTTAACCTGCTAAACGATCGCGCTTCTCTGGCACAGAGGATTGGCCGCTCCAAGAGCCAAAGCAACCAAGAGGTTTACGTTCCCCACCGCGAGAAAGAAATTCTCCAGCGGGTCGCTGATCTGAATCGCGGGCCGCTTTCCGGACAAGCCGTTCGGGCCGTTTTTCGCGAGATCATTTCGGGTTGCCGGGCGCTTGAAGGCCCGGTGAATGTGGCATTTTTCGGAGCTGCGGCGACCTATACGCATCTCGCCGCCCGCGAGAAATTCGGTTCTTCGGCGAACCTGCGCCCGACGACGAGCATCACCGAGGTGTTTCAGGAAGTGAGTCAGGGAAGAGCGGAATTCGGCGTGGTGCCGATCGAGAATTCAACGGAAGGCGTAGTGGCGCACACGCTCGATTCGCTGGTCGAGTCCGAGCTGAAGATCTGCGCGGAGATTTTCCTGGACATTCATCACAATCTTCTCTCGAGGTCTGGCAAGGAAAGCGACGTTCAACGCATCATCTCTCATCCCCAAGCCTTGGCACAGTGCCGCGGCTGGCTGGCGCGCCATTTTCCGTCTGTGCCGGTAGAAGAGGTAGCGAGCACGGCGCATGCAGCGATGAAAGTGGCCGGCGATGGCTCGTTGGCAGCAATTTCCAGTGCCATGGCCAAAGAGGTTTACGATCTCCAAGTGATTGCAGCCAATATTGAAGACCAGAGCACGAACATTACCCGGTTTTTGGTCATCGGCAAGACGGACGCCCCGGCGAGCGGCGATGACAAGACCTCGCTGGTGTTTTCCGTGCAAGACAAAGCGGGCGTGTTGCACCGCATGCTGCAGCCCTTTGCCCGAAGCCGTATCAACCTGACCAAAATCGAGTCGCGCCCCATCAAGAACAAACCCTGGGAGTATATGTTCTTTCTCGACCTGCGCGGCCATCAGCAGCACGGCTCGATAAGAAATGCCGTGGCCAATTTGCAAAAGAACTGTTTGTTTTTGAAAATTTTGGGCTCCTATCCGAGCGGAAGATGAAAGCCGTCGAACAAGTTCCCGAATATATTCGTACGTTGATTCCGTACGAGCCGGGCAAGCCGATCGAGGAAGTGGAGCGCGAGTACGGCATCTCGAACTCGATCAAGCTCGCGTCCAACGAGAATCCCTTGGGGCCTTCACCGAAGGCCTTGACGGCGATCCGCGAAAAATTGGATCAGCTGCACCTTTATCCGGACGGCGACTGTTTTTATCTGAAGCGGGGCATGGCGCAGAAAATTGGCGTAGAGCCGGAAAACCTGATCTTTGGCAACGGCTCCAATGAAATCATCGAACTCGCCGTGAGAACTTTCATGCGCCCCGGGGATGAAGCGGTGATGGCCGAACAAGCGTTCGTCGTCTATCCGCTCATCGTCCAAGCCGTTGGCGGCAAGAAAAAGGCGGTGCCGCTGCGTAACTTCACCCATGATCTGGCAGCGATTGCCGATGCCATCACGGCGCAAACGCGGGTCGTGATCTTGGCCAATCCCAACAATCCGACGGGGACCATTTACCAGCGCGACGAATGGGAGCGCTTTCTTGGCAAAGTGTCGTCGAACTTGCTGCTCATTGTCGACGAGGCTTACTTCGAATACGTTCAAGACCCGGCCTATCCCGACTCACTGCGCTACCATGCCGAAGATCGCGCGATTCTGACGCTGCGGACGTTCTCTAAATTGTACGGCTTGGCGGGATTGCGCATCGGCTACGGTGTCGGTCCAAAAAAGCTCGTCGACATGATGCAGCGGGTGCGCCAGCCATTCAACGTTAACGCGGCGGCGCAGTGGGCGGCATTGGCGGCGCTCGAGGATGTCGATCATGTGAAGCGAAGCCTCGAGGTGAATCGCCTGGGCATGGAATACCTGCAAGCCGAGTTCACCAGGTTAGGGCTGGAATTTGTCCCTAGCGACGCCAACTTTATCCTGGTGCGCGTTGGCAAAGGGCAGGAAGTATTTAAACAGTTGCTAAGTAAAGGCTTCATTGTCCGGCCGATGGCTGGCTATCAGTTTCCCGAGCATGTGCGCGTCACCATCGGCACGATGGATGAGAATCGAGAATTCATTGACGCGCTGCAGAAGGTGATCAGGGCATTATAGCGACTTTTGGTAAGACCAAAGCGGTGAAATTTCTAATGGCGGTGATGTTTCAAAAGGTCGTGATGGCTGGAGTGGGGTTGATCTGCGGGTCGCTCGCGTTGGACATGCGCCGTCATCGACTGGCAAGGGAAATCGTCGGCTACGGCCGCGGCGAAGCCAATCTCAGGCTGGCGAAGCGAGAGGGCATTGTCGACAGTTACTTCTTGGATGAAGATCAATTCCCCGACGACGTGGATTTTCTCATGATGGGCACTCCGGTGGAAACGATCGTGCCGCTGACCAAGAGATTTCTACGCAAGCTCAAAGCCGGCTGCATTGTCAGCGATGTGGGGAGCGTTAAAGGCGAGATCGTGCGCGGCATGGAGCGCCTTTTGCCAAGGCATATTCATTTCGTTGCCGGCCATCCGATTGCTGGCAGCGAACAATGGGGTGCCCAGGCGGCGCGCCGAGATCTGTTCGTCCGGCATCGCTGCATTCTGACCCCGACTAAGCGGACCAATCAGCAGGCCCTCAACAAAATAGCCGATCTATGGCGTAAAGTCGGCGCTGACGTGGAAATCATGCAACCCGACATCCACGATCGGCTCCTCGGGGTGATTAGTCATCTGCCGCACGTCCTGGTGTATGCGCTGGTGAACGCGCTCGAGCGCACGCCGCTGCCGGGGGTGGATTTGAAAAAGTACTGTGCCGGCGGCTTTAAAGATTTCACTCGAATCGCTTCCAGCCGGCCTGAGCTTTGGCGCGACATCTGTCTGATGAATCGTCACGCGTTGGGCCGTTCCTTGGGCGATTACATCAAGTACTTGGAACGGCTCCATCGCTGGATTCGCGATGGCAAGGGTACGCTTTTGGAAAAAGAATTTGCCCGCGCCTACGATATTCGCGGGCAGATTCCGTAATGATGGCGAAATGAAACGGATTGAGGCGATCAAGAAACCGCTACGCGGCGATATCAGCGTACCCGGCGACAAGTCGATCGCGCACCGCGCGGTGATTCTCGGCGGCGTCGCGAACGGGCGTAGCCGGATCCTTAATTTGTCCGGCGGCGACGACAACTCGCGCACCGTCAAGGCGTTTCGCCAAATGGGCGTAGAAATCTATCGCGACGGTGATGCTCTCTGCGTTGACGGCAACGGCTGGGCTGGAATCCATCAGCCGGCCGACGCGATAAATTGCGGCAATTCGGGTACGACCATGCGGCTAATGTCCGGTCTGTTGGCCGGGCGGCCATTTCACAGCGAGCTCGATGGCGATGCATCGTTACGCCAACGGCCGATGCGGCGGGTCATCGATCCGTTGGGTGTGATGGGCGCCAAGATTCGCAGCAAAAACGGCGACGGTTTGGCGCCGTTGGAGATCGACGGCGGCGACCTCCATGGCATTGATTATCACATGCCAATCGCTAGCGCCCAGGTGAAATCGGCAATCTTATTGGCGGCGCTGCAGGCGGAGGGAACGACGACTCTGGAAGAGCCGCAAAAATCGCGCGATCACACGGAAGTGATGCTCCGCGGTTTTGGCGCGGCGATCTCGCGTGACTGTGCGACTATAACCATAAATGGCGGCCAGTCACTGAGCGCTCAAGAAGTACGCATCCCGGGTGATATTTCGTCAGCGGCATTCTTCCTGGCGGCGGCCGCGATGATACCTGGCTCGGATCTTTTCATCCGTAACGTCGGATGTAATCCGACCCGCGATGGCGTGATCGAAGTGCTGCGGCGCATGGGGACGTCGATCGAGCTACTAAACGAACGCGCCGAAGCCGGTGAGAGGGTGGCCGATATTCACGTCACCGGCGGCCCGCTAAAGGGCGTCGATATTGGGCCCGAGTCGGTGGCACGAACCATTGATGAATATCCGATTCTTTCGATCGTTGCCGCGATTGCCAAAGGCGTGACGACCTTCTCCGAGGTTAAAGAATTACGCTATAAGGAGTCCGATCGGATTGCCTCCATGGCCGAGGGATTGCGCCAGCTGGGCATCGAAGTCGAAGCGGGCGAAGACCGCATGACTATTCAAGGCGGACAGAGATTCAAGGCGGGCGCAATTAAAAGCTATGCCGATCATCGGGTCGCCATGTCGTTTGCGATCGCCGGATTATGCAGTGAGGGTGGTGTGGAAATTGACGACGTAGGCTGTGTCGATATATCGTTCCCGGGCTTTTTTGATTTGTTGGGGAAAATTTGTTTGCATTAGCTTATGAGAGAGGGGATAGTCGGCGCGGTGTCGGGAGGGCTGGTTGATTATTGCGATTGACGGACCGTCGGGGGCCGGCAAAAGCACCTTGGCGAAACGGCTGGCGAGAGAGCTTAGCTTTATCTATTTGGATACCGGGGCGATGTATCGGGCGCTCGCCCTGAAGGTCTTGCGTCAGGGAGTCGATTTAGCGGATGATGCCCGATTGGCTCGGTTGGTCGAATCGACCGAGATTGACCTGCACGAGGATAACGGCACGCTGGAGGTGCTTCTGGACGGTATCAATGTCGCTGACGAGATTCGCACACCGGAAGTGAGCCAATTGGCGTCGAAGGTCTCCGCGTTAAAAATCGTGCGCGCGCGGATGCTCGATTTGCAACGCCGCATGGGTGAACACGGCAGCATCGTCGCCGAGGGACGGGATATCGGCACCGTAGTTTTTCCCAGCGCCGAGGTAAAGATCTTTCTCGATGCCTCGGCGGAGGAGCGAGCTCGCCGGCGTTATGCGGAGCTTCGGGCTGCCGGCCGTCCGGCCGATTTGAGCGAGACATTACGAGAAATGGAAGAACGCGACAAGCGGGACAGCGAAAGAGATTTGGCGCCGCTACGGATGGCGGACGACGCGCTCAGGATCGATTCCTCGAATGCCAGCGCTGACAGCGTGGCCGCCAAGGTTTTAGCGAAAATTAGAAACAGAGCGCGAGTAAATTAATTAAATAGATCGGAGTTGGTTTGCATGGCTGAACAGGACGAACAGATTAAAGGCGCGCCCGCAGGGGGCCCTAGCGAGTTTGAAGCAATGTTTGAGGAGAGCCTGCGCACCGTCAAACCCGGCGGCGTGGTCAAAGGCAGGGTGGTTGGTATCACGGCAACCCATGTGCTGATCGACGTCGGTTACAAATCCGAGGGACAGATTCCCATCCAAGAGTTCACCGATCGGGAAGGCCATGTACAAGTCAAGGTAGGTGACGATGTTGACGTGTTCTTCGACTCCTCGGAAGGCGAGGGCGGGGGCATTGTACTATCGCGGCAACGGGCGGAAAATCTGAAACTTTGGGAAGAGCTGGAAAAAGCCTTTAACGAAGGCCGCGGCGTCGAGGGGCATATCATCGGTAAGGTCAAAGGCGGTTTCAAGGTGGACGTTGGAGTTCCGGCATTCCTACCGGGCTCTCACGTCGATATTCGCCCAAACCGCAACTTGGACCGGTTTATCGGCACCACCGATCGCTTTGCGATTCTCAAGTTTAACCGGCCGCGGGGCAACGTCGTGGTTTCGCGTCGCGCGCTTTTGGAAAAGGAACGCGACACACTGAAACAAGAGGTCTTAAAAATTCTCGAAGAGGGCGTGATCCTCGAAGGTACAGTGAAGAATATTACCGGCTATGGCGCCTTCGTCGATCTCGGCGGCATCGACGGCATTCTCCACATCAGCGACATGTCCTGGGGGCGCATCAATCATCCTTCGGAGATCGTTCGAGTCGGCGAAAAAATCAAAGTCGTCGTGCTCAAGTTCGACAGCGAGAAGGAGCGCATTTCCCTGGGCATGAAACAATTGACGCCTGATCCGTGGCACATCGTGGCGGAAAAATATCCCGTCGGTTCACGAGTGCAAGGCAAGGTCATCAGTTTGATGGATTACGGCGCGTTCGTCGAATTGGAAAGCGGTATCGAGGGGCTGGTCCATATTTCGGAAATGTCATGGACCCGCAAGGTCGCTCATCCGTCAAAAATCCTCCAGGTTGGCCAGCAGGTCGAGGTTGTCGTGCTCAACGTCGATCCCGGACACCGCAGGATCTCGCTCGGGCTCAAGCAGGTGATGGCCAATCCCTGGGAAGCGGCGAAGGAAAAATATCCGATCGGCAGCATCATTAAAGGCCCGGTGCGGAATGTTACGGACTTCGGCATATTTGTCGGTATCGAAGAAGGTATCGACGGCCTCGTGCATATCTCCGATCTGCACTGGACCAAGAAGGTCAAGCATCCGTCGGAATTATTTAAAAAAGGAGATATCATCGAAGCGAAGGTGCTTGGGATAAACGTCGAAAACGAGCGTTTCTCCCTCGGTATCAAGCAGCTGGCGCCCGATCCCTGGAAAGTAGTTGCCGATCGTCACCCGGTGGGCTCCAAAATCAAAGGCCAAGTCACCAGCGTGCCGGAGTTTGGCGTGTTCGTCCGCATCGACGAGGGCGTCGAAGGGCTTATTCATGTTTCTCAGTTGAGTTCGGAACGGGTCGACAAACCGTCGAACCTATTCAAGGTCGGTGATGAAGTCGAAGCCGAAGTTCTCAGCATCGATCTTGCCGATCGCAAGATCGGTCTCAGCATCAAAGCCTTGCGTCGCACGGAAGAGCGCCAAGAGATGGAAAATTATCTAAAACGCGAAAAAGAGGGCGGCCGTTTCTCTTTCGAGTCTCTGCTTGGCGATGAGCTTCGCTTGGATAGGGACGAAGATTCACAGGGCGGGCGCAAAGGGCGAGGGTAATCCCGAGCAGATAGACTTCCCGGAATTGATATGGCTAGAACACATTCTATTTTACGCGGCCTCGGCCTGCTGTTTGTATTTATTTTGGTCGTCTTCACCGGAGCATTTTTTTACGCTTACATCACGGGCGGCGATGCCAAGGTTTTGTCGATGTTCGCCGGCGACGGTATCGGCGTCCTGCAGATTGAAGGCGCCATCGATGACTCGCGCAACGTGCTGACGGAGCTAAAACGATTTAAGGAAATGCCGTGGGTGAAAGCGGTCGTCGTGCGCATCGACTCGCCGGGCGGCGCCGTGGCGCCGACTCAGGAGATCTTCGAGGAAATCCAGAAATCCAAAAAGCAAAAACCATTTATCGCTTCCATGGGCGGCATGGCGACGTCCGGGGGCTATTACATCGCCGCCGCCTGCGACAAGATCGTCGCTAACCCTGGGACACTAACCGGATCCATCGGCGTGATCATGCAACTGAGTAACCTCGAAGACTTGATGAAGAAAATCGGTGTCAAGGGGATCAACGTCAAGAGCGGTGCGAACAAAGACATCGGCTCGCCGTTTCAACCGTTATCCCCGGAGGGAAAACAGATTCTTCAGTCGTTGGTCGATAACGTGCACGGCCAATTCGTCGCGGCCGTGGCGAAGGGCAGAAGCATGGACGAAGCGCAGGTTCGTAAGCTCGCCGACGGCCGCGTCTACTCTGGAGCACAAGCCAAGGAATTGGGATTGATCGATCAATTCGGCACTCTGGAAGAAGCGATCGAACTGGCGGCGAGACGCGCGGGCATCGAAACCGAGCCGGCGGTTTATTACTCGCGCCCGGAACAAGAACGATGGTGGGAACGAATGTTCATGGGGATTTTCGGTCGCCGGCTGCCGGGAACTGAGCGTGGCTGGCTGCGCTACGAATGGTCGCCGTCGCTGCTCCAGTGACTGGCGGCGGCGAAGAGTGGTAAGCAACAACATTGACAATAACTTCTTGCGTTGTGAGGGGGATGCTATGACAAAAAGGGATTTGATCGATGAGGTGAATAAAAGATTTCCTCATCTGTCGCGGCGGGATTCGGAAGTCATTATCAATGCTATTTTCGATTCCATGGTGGATGCTCTGGCCCAGGGCGATCGGATCGAAATTCGCGGCTTTGGCAGCTTCGTCGTGAAACACCGGCGCGCCAGGCAAGGGCGTAATCCCAAGAGCGGTGCTCTAGTGTCGGTAGCCGCCAAACGAGTGCCCTTTTTCAAGGTCGGCAAAGAGCTGCGACTGCGGGTTGACGGCCAACCATATAACCCCGCCGACGATGAAGGAGAGGATGAGTGAAGCAGCTTTGGGCTCCTTGGCGCATGGCTTATATAGACGAGGGCTCCAAGGAACAGGGCTGTATCTTCTGCACCAAGTTTCGCGATGGCGATCTGCGAGCCGGACTGGTTTTGGCGCACACCCGTCACACGGTCGTAATGTTGAATAAGTATCCCTACAACAATGGTCATTTGCTATTGGCTCCGAAGCGCCATGAAAATACTCTCGCCAACTTGTCGAGCGAGGAATTTATCGATCTCAACGAAGCGCTGCGCCACTCGGTTGAGATCGTGCGCGAGGCGGTCCACCCGGCCGGCGTCAATTTGGGCATGAATCTCGGCAAATGCGCCGGCGCAGGCATCGAAGATCATCTTCACTGGCATGTCGTGCCGCGCTGGGAGGGTGACACTAATTTCATGCCGGTGGTCGCGGAGACCCGCGTGATGCCGCAGCATTTGCTCGACAGTTACGACCGTCTGCAACCCTTTTTTCAGAATCTTTTTGCTTGATGGGTTGGTCGTACACGGCATCTAGTGTAAAATAAAAACCAGTGAATCAGCGTAAACCTGAACACATTAGCAAAAACTACTCTTCACGGGGGAGGCCTACGGAAGTGACTGAGGCGAAAACATTAGGAGAACTCAAAAAAAGCGGCGTTGCGGTTTTGACGGTGCGCGAGGAAATGCGCAAGAATCTCGTGCGCCATCTCGAGAGTGGCCAACGTATTTTGCCGGGCATCGTCGGCTACGACGAGACGGTCATCCCGGAAATCGAAAACGCCATTCTCTCCGGCCATCACATGGTTTTTCTCGGCGAACGTGGTCAGGGAAAGTCGCGCATTATTCGCAGCCTGATCGGTCTGCTTGACGAAAGAATTCCCATCATTCAGGGGTGTGAGATCAGTGACAATCCGTACCATCCGATCTGTCGCGTCTGTCGCAAGAGGGCCGCGGAAATGGGTGACGCGTTGCCGCTTCAGTGGATCGATCGCGATTTTCGCTATGGCGAGAAACTAGCGACTCCGGATGTCTCCATCGCCGATTTGGTCGGTGAGATCGATCCGATCAAAGTCGCCGAGGGGCGCTATCTCGCCGACGAAGAAACCATCCACTATGGTTTGGTGCCGCGCACCAACCGAGGCATTTTCGCCATCAACGAGCTCCCCGATCTAACAGAAAAAGTTCAAGTCGGTCTGTTCAACCTGATGGAAGAAAAGGACGTCCAAATCAAAGGCTACAAGATCCGCCTGCCGCTCGACGTGGTCATCGTCGCCAGCGCCAATCCGGAGGACTACACCAGCCGCGGACGCATCATCACGCCACTCAAGGACCGCTTCGACGTGCAGATCCGCACGCATTATCCTAAGAAGATCGAGGATGAGCTCACTATCATGGAACAGGAAGCTGCGCCGGTGAGCCACCGCAGCCGCAAAGTCGACGTGCCGCGTTTCCTGAAGGAAGTCCTCGGTCATCTGACCTTCGAGGCGCGCAAGTCCAACGAGATCAACCAGTCCTCCGGCGTGAGCGTGCGCGTCACGATCAACAACTACGAAAGCCTGATCAGCAACGCCGAGAAGCGTGCGCTGCGCTGCAAGGAGAACGAAATCGTGCCGCGGATCAGCGATTTTCACGCGCTATTGGCCTCGACCAGTGGAAAAATCGAAATGGAATACGTCGGCGAGGACAAGAAAGAAAACGAATTGGTCGAAAAGCTGATCAATCGTTCGATCGTCAAAGTCTTCGATCAATACTTCAGCCTCAACTCGCTGCAGAAAGTCGTCGAGTACTTCAATTCGGGATGGGGCGTCGAAGTATCCGATCAAATGCCTTCGCAAGATTATCTAGAAGGCATCAAGGAAATCCCCGGATTAAAAGAAGCGATCAAATCCCTGGGGATTCACGAGTCGCCCACCCTGATGGCTTCGGCGACGGAATTTGTCCTCGAAGGGCTTCATCTGCACCAAAAGCTCAACAAGGAGATAGAGGGTGGCCGGGTGACCTACGGCAAGTAGCCAAATTCAGCCGCCGCCAGACAAAATCTCTAAGCCACCCCTTCATGGTACATGTCCGCTATAGCCGCTGGAATGCCGACGGTCGCAATTCCCTCGACACGGAATCCGTGTTCGATCAGTTGAACGACTACATGAACGAAACCGGCGATCTGCAGCAGGCGATGCGCCGCCTGATGCAGAAGGGCATCAAGCAAGGCGAAAAGCAGACCAAAGGTCTCGAAGATCTGCTCGCGCAGGTGGCGCGCGAGATGCGCAAACTCTACGACGAGTACCGCCTGCAATCGGCGATGGATGAGGTGCAGGACAAGCTCGACTCCGTTGTCGATCAAGAGCGCCAAACTCTTGAAGAATTGGACCAAGCCGGGCAGGACATGCGGGACAAGAAGCAGTTCCTCCACGATCTTCCCGGGAAAACCAGTGAGGCGATCGAGAAGCTCACTTCGTACCGTTTCGAAAATTCCGACGCTGAAAAAGAGTTTCAACAGCTGGTGATGCAACTCGAGCAAATCCGCAAGCTCGAAAACTGGCTGCGCCGCGAAGGCAGTCTCTTCCGCGGCCAGACACCCATGCAATTTCAGCAGTCGCAGGAACTGATGGAGCGCATGGAGGACTTGCGCAAGCTCGAAGCGCAGCTTTCCGGCATGCAGCTCAAAGACGTCGATCAAGAGTTGCTGGAAAAACTTCTCGGCGGTGACCCGAAGCAAGACTTTGAAGGGGTCATGCGCATGCAATCACTGCTCGAAGAGGGCGGCTATGTTCTGGAGCAGGGCGAGCGTTTCGAGCTGAGTGCCAAAGGCGTGCGCCGGGTCGGCCAACTGGCGCTGCGGGATATCTACAAACAGCTTCGGCGCGACGGCATGGGTCGCCACACGACCCGCAACCGCGGCAACCAGGAGATGGTCCTCGAAACCAGCCGGCCCTACGTGCAAGGCGACCCGCTGCACATCAACATGATTCAAACCCTCAAGAATGCGCTGCTTCACGGCGGCGGTGTGCCCGTGCGCATTGGTCCGGGAGACTTCGCCGTCTACGAGTCGGAATACAATACTCGCGCAGCGACGGTGTTGTTATTGGATATGAGCTGGTCGATGAGCTGGGAGGGGCGCTTTGCCGCGGCGAAGAAAGTCGCCCTGGCGATGGAGAGCCTGGTGCGCTCGCTTCACCCGCGCGATTACTTCGGCATCGTCGGTTTTTTCACCCGCGCGGTCGAGCTCAAGGCCAAAGACCTGCCGCAGGCGACCTGGAACATGGGTGACCCGTTCACTAACTTGCAGGATGGCTTGCACCTGGCGACGGAAATGCTCGGCAAAAAGCCCAGCGCCAACCAGCAGATGATCGTGATTACCGACGGTCAGCCGACCGCATACTGCCGTCAGGGAAGGCTTTACTGTGAATGGCCACTGAGCTTCGGCGGCATCAGCCAGCGCGCGGCCGAGGAAACGTTGAAAGAAGTCGAGCGCATCACGCGCAAGGGTATTACCATCAATACGTTCATGCTCGACGATAGCCCGGTGCTGCGCGGCTTCGTCGATGACCTTACCCGCATCAACAGGGGCCGCGCTTTTTACACCCGTCCCGATCGACTCGGCGAGTATTTGCTCGTCGACTATCTCTCGCATCAGCGGAAGAAGGTTTAATGCCTAGTGCATTAAACCCGTTCCAAACGTTCCAGTAGTTCCAATCGTTCCAGCCGTTAGCCCGGATGAAGTGAAACGTAATCCGGGGTTTCTTTTTGTTTTTATTCCTCGCAACTCTATTCCACAGAGCGGTCAAGAAGGTTCAGCTGCGAGGCGCGCGACGGTCGATGAGCGGAGGCGTACGTTTGTAGTACGTCGGAGCGAGTCGGGCGAGCGCAACGAAGCAGATGAGCCTTGTTGGCCGCTCTGTTGACTACTGAAAATAATTTCAGTATATAGTGATCTATGCTTCCCTCGCTGACTGTCCGGCAAAAAGCGATCTACGATTTCCTGCTCAAGACCATTCGAGAAAAGGGCTTTGCTCCGTCGATCCCCGAGATCGGTAAGCAGTTTAAGATTGCCTCGACCAACGGTGTTTCCGATCACCTGAAGGCCCTGGAGAAAAAGGGTTATATCCGCCGGGTCGGCAAGCGGGCGATCGAGGTGGTTAATGCTTTGGGCAAGACGGTTTTGACCGCCACCCGCGATGTGCCGATTTTGGGAAAAGTACCGGCGGGCAAACCATTACTCAGCGAAGAAAATATCGAAGGGATTTTAAGCATCCCCGACGACATGGGCAGCGGGAAACTTTTTGCCTTGCAAGTCAAAGGCGACAGCATGATCGGCGCCGGCATTTTGGACGGCGACAAAGTGATCGTGAAGCAGCAGGGAACGGCGGAAAACGGCGAGATCGTCTGCGCCGTGATCAATGGCGAGGCAACCTTAAAGCGATTCTTTAAGAAAGACGGCGTCATTACTCTTAAAGCAGAGAATGAGCAATATGCCCCGATCGCCGTTTCAGAAGGGGAGTTTCGGATCGCCGGGCGGGTGGTCGGATTATTAAGAAAGTTTTAACGAGGGGGGTTCCAATCGTTCCAGAGGTTCCAATTGTTCCAATCGTTAGGAGGGATCGATGCAGATAAAAAACTTTGAAGACCTGGAAATCTGGAAGGAATCGCGTCGTTTAACCCGAGATGTTTATGATCTTTCCAAAGAGGCGAAGTTTTTTAAAGACTTTGGCTTAGGAGATCAAATGCGCCGTGCCGCGGTCTCAATTATGTCGAACATCGCCGAAGGATTCGAGCGTGGCGGCAATCAAGAGTTCATCCAACATCTCTACATTGCCAAGGGCTCGTGCGGCGAGATCCGTTCGCAACTTTATGTGGCGCTCGATCAAAAATATCTGGAGCAAAATAAAGTGGAAAGTTTGTTAATCATTCTGAAGCGTCTTTCGGTGATGATCAAACATTTAATCGATCATCTCAAACGTAGTGGACTGCGTGGACCGAAGTACGGTAACTCGAGTCAACCGCGCCCATCCGATGCGTCTTGACGATTGGAACTATTGGAACGACTGGAACGTTTGGAACGATCAATCGCATGTCTCCTTCGTCGGCGCCAGAATTCAGACGGAACACTCTAGAGCTGCCGCCTCGGTTGATGCTGACGGAAGTCGCCGGACGGCTGGTGGAGATTTCGAGCTCGACGGCCTCGGCCGCGCTGACAATTACTTTTACTTTGGTGCAGCAAGCTCAAGAATGCGGCGAGCCAGTGGGCTGGGTGACGTCGACGGCGAGTTTTTTCTATCCGCCCGATGCGGCTCGGGGCGGCGCCGATTTAGCGGCGCTCGTCGTCGTGCGTCTCACCGATGCTAAAAGCATCGCTCGCGCCGGCGAGAAGCTTTTGCGCTCCGGCGGATTCGGCGTGGTTGTGCTCGATCTCGGCGCTGCAGATATTCCCATGCCGCTGCAGACTCGTTTGACCGGTCTTGCCCATCGCCATCATACGGCACTGGTTTGTCTCACCAAAAAAGAAAGCGCGGCGTTTTCTTTGGGCTCATTGGTTTCGCTCAGGGCTCACGCCAAAAAGAAACGGGCGGCGGAAAATCGCTTTACATGCGCTTTGCGCGTCCTCAAAGACAAACGGCGCGGCCCCACCTGGAATTATGAAGAACTCTACACCGGACCGGCTGGCTTGTGTTGATCTCCCGGCTTTTCCGTTGCAACTCATACTTCAGTGCCATCCCGAGTGGCGCGCTTATCCCGCGGCGGTGGTGGCCGAAGACAAGCCGCAGGGATTGGTTCTCTGGGTCAACGAAAAAGCCCGGCAACAGGGCGTGCTCCCCGGCTTCCGTTACGCTGCGGCGTTTTCTCTGGCCAATGGACTGCGCGCCGGCGAAGTCTCTCCGGCTGACAGTAAAAAAGCGATTACAGAATTAGCTCAACGGCTGATGCGTTTTACTCCCGAAGTCGAGCCGTCGGCTGAGGAGCCCGGTGTTTTCTGGCTCAACGGCGCCGGCTTGCAGCGTCTCTATGATTCGCCGCGACAATGGGCCTACGTCATTCACAAAGATTTGCGCGCACAAGGGTTCACGGTCAATCTGGCGGTCGGCTTCACGCGTTTCGGCAGCTATGCCGTCGCTAAAGCGAAAGAAGGCATCACGGTCTTTCGCGATCCCGCCGAGGAGCAGAGCGTCGCGCGTGAAGTGCCGCTGAGTCGATTGAACATCGAGCCCGAGTTCCGTGACGCGCTTTTGAAGCTCGGTATCAAAACCGTCGGCGCTTTGCTTTCGCTCCCGCCGGGCGGACTGCGTGAACGTTTTGGCAAACAGGCGCATCGTCTCTACCGCATGGCCGCGGGCGATCTCTGGACGCCGCTCGAACCGCGCGCGCCGGACGACCCGGTTTTGCAGAAATATATTCTCGACGATCCAGAAGACGACACCACGCGGCTTTTGTTTCTCATCAAGCAACTGCTTCATCCGCTGCTGGCAACCTTGGCGGGGCGTCATGAAGCGCTGCTGATTCTCTGGCTTTCTTTGCTTATCGACCGGAACGGCCAGCTCAAGGAACCGCTCCGTCCGGCAACGCCGACGCTCGATGCGATGCAAATTCTAGATCTTGTTCGGCTGCGTCTGGAATCGCTCCAGCTTGCCGCCGGTGTCGTTGAAATCGAATTACGCGCCGAATCCTGCGCTGCCACCAGCGAGCAGCTTCGCCTGTTTACTGAAAGGCCGATGCGAGACCTCGACGCCGCCAATCGCGCGCTGGCCCGTTTGCGTGCCGAGTTCGGCGATGAATCCGTAGTCTGCGCCAAGCTCGCCGACGGCCATCTTCCCGAGGCAAGATTTACCTGGGAGCCCATCGACCGAATCAAGCTTCCCAGAAACCATTTGAACGGCTCGAACGGCTTGAACTCCTCAAGTCTTAAAGTCTTGGTGCGCCGCATTGCGGCAAAGCCGCGCCGCCTCGCCGGCGGGCCGTATCACTCGCACGAAGACGGCTGGCTCATCCTGGGCCCCAAACACGGCACCATCGACAAGCTCACCGGCCCCTATGTCTTCTCCGGCGGCTGGTGGAACCGCGAGATCCAACGCGAATACTACTTCGCCGAAACCCGCCGCGGTGATCTTCTCTGGCTCTACTATGACCGGGTGAGAAGAAGATGGTTTTGGCAAGGCGCCGTCGAATGACGGCGACGTTCAAATGTTCAACGGTTCAAACGTTCAACGTATTCGGAGCAGAGTTCTAAAAGCTAATTGGAGGTTTGTATGGTCGTGAAAGTGTTTGAAGACCTGGAGGTCTGGAAAGAAGGTCGCCGGTTAACCCAAAGAATCTATCAATTAACGAAAAATGAAAATTTCTCAAAAGATTTTGCTCTAAGAGATCAAATCCGACGGGCCGCTGTGTCGATCATGTCGAACATTGCCGAAGGGTTTGAGCGTGGTGGCAATCAGGAATTCGTTCAATTTCTTTATGTTGCCAAGGCATCATGTGGCGAAGTGAGATCCCAGGTTTATGTGGCTCTCGACCAGGGTTATGTGGGGAGCACAGAAGTCGACGAGCTTACAAACTCTTTTAAACGATTATCGAGCATGATCAGTAATTTCATAACCTACCTCAGAAAAAGTGGAATGAAAGGCGAGAAATTTAGAAAACCTGAATTGTTGCCCAAACGTCAATGATTCCGGTTTTGTCGTTGAACGGTTGAACCTTGAACGTTTGAACGAACACTTTAAGGAGCACTCCTATGACTAACAAGAAGACCCATCCCGGCAGAATCTTACTAGAAGAGTTCCTCGCCCCGCGAGGCGTCAGCGTCTGGCGCCTGGCGAAAGAAATCGGTGTCCCGGCGCGGCGCATCTACGAGATTGTTCAAGGTCAGCGGTCGATCACCGCCGACATCGCGCATCGGCTGGCGCATTACTTCGGTATGTCCGAACGGTACTGGCTCGATTTGCAAGCGCGTTACGATGGGAAACGAGAAAATATGTTTCCGAAGGATATGACGAAGAAACAGTCAATTCGCTACGCCGGATAAACAGCAGATCCGCCACATTTACGTGTGAGAATTTCAATTGACCCGAAACGAAGCATAATAAAGAGTCTCGCGGGCGAAAAAAGTCTGTATGGCGAGTATTGAACCGCTAAAAACACTGGATGATGACGGCCTGCCAACCACAGAAATCGGCTCTTGGGGTGAAGAGAAATATCGCCACGTCCAACTCTATGCTTCGCTGTTCGTAAAATCCATGCGTACCAAGTGGGATGCTCTCGTTTACTTGGACTTATTCGCTGGTTCTGGACATTCTCAAATTCGCGGAACAGGACGGATAGTTAGTGCGTCACCACTTCTGATCCTTGGGATGCCTGAAGCATTCGCCAAATACATCTTCTGTGAAGAAGAGGAGAATTATGCTGCAGTTCTCGAAACAAGGTGCCGACGGGACTTTTCTAACAGGGACGTAAAGATCATCACCGGCAATGCCAACACATCGGTGGATAATATTATTGCGGCGATGCCGCGACCTGGAAGGAACCAGAAGGTCTTAGGGTTTTGTTTTCTCGATCCATTTCAAATGCAGAACTTGCAGTTTTCGACAATAAAAGCACTGTCGCAAAGATTTATGGATTTTCTGGTACTTATTCCTTCCAGCATGGATGCAAATCGCAATGAACAGAACTACATTCAGCCTCGGAATAAGACACTGGAGAAATTTGTTGGTAACGCAGATTGGCGGAGTCGCTGGGGTAAGGAAAAGGCGACGGGCAAATCGTTCGAAAATTTCGTCGTTGAAGAGTTTGGACGCTCAATGCATAAACTCGGCTACATTGATCCAGGTCTAAAAGAGACGCTACTGATTCGGTCCGACGAGAAGAATTTGCCGCTATATCGACTCGGGCTGTACAGCAAACATAAGTTAGGTCCAAAGTTTTGGAAAGAAACAAAGAAATATTCCGACCCGCAAACAGGCTTCAGATTTTTGTGAGGTAAATATGGCCCAAGACTCGGCGATTGAATGGACTGATGCTACCTGGAACCCTGTAACAGGCTGCACGAAGATCAGTCCTGGCTGTAAGAATTGTTACGCTCTCCGGATGGCACGACGACTACACGCTATGGGGCAGGCGAGGTACCGGAATAATTTCACTGTCACTCTACAACCGGATGTGGTTGATCAGCCCTTACGGTGGAGTCAGCCGCGGAAAATCTTTGTCAATTCGATGAGCGATCTTTTCCACGCGAATGTGCCGTTGGAATTCGTACGCCGTGTTTTTGATGTCATGGGAGAAGCCGACTGGCACAGTTTCCAGATCTTAACCAAACGATCCGAGAGACTTGCTGATATCGCCGGGAAACTGCCATGGCATGAAAACGTCTGGATGGGCGTGAGCGTTGAGAACAGCGACTATAACTACCGCATCGAGCATCTGCGGAAAGTGCCTGCGGCCGTTCGGTTCCTATCTGTCGAGCCACTGCTAGGGCCAATTGGTCGCTTGCCGCTTCAAGGAATCCACTGGGTAATTGTCGGTGGCGAGTCAGGTCCCGGGGCGCGGAATATGGACCCCCAATGGGTGAGAAAAATTCGGGATCGATGCATCGCTCAAGCTGTTCCGTTTTTCTTCAAGCAGTGGGGCGGAACGAGAAAGAAACTAACGGGTCGCGAGCTAGATGGCAGAACATGGGATGAGATGCCGGAGGTAAATTCAAAGCGCCCTAAAGCGAGTTTTGGGTTAAAGAGTCCATTGGAGTCTTGCGTCGAAACGGTTTGAACGATTGGAACGACTGGAACGTTTTGAACGCGGGGAATTAAGGCAGGGAGGCAGCGATGATGGAAACAGCAAACACTCACGAACCGCCTAATCGCACGCTTGTAGTCATTGATGGTGGGATGAATGCAAAAGCTTACGTTCAAACACTTCCGACGACTCAGAAACCGAAGTTGTTGGAGCAAGTCAGGCAGGCGATTCGGACACGGCATTACAGCCAGATGACCGAGAAGGCATACGTTCATTGGATAAAGCGTTTCATCTTCTTCCACAACAAACGCCACCCGGTGGACATGGCTGAAACGGAAATTGCACAGTTTCTTTCAAGTTTAGCAACGAGGGGACGGGTGAGCGCGTCCACGCAGAACCAGGCCTTTAACGCGCTCTTGTTTCTATATAGCGAAGTGCTGAACAGAAAGATCGGAGTTATCGACGGCGTTGTTCGCGCAAAAAGGCCACAACGGCTGCCGGTCGTTCTCACAAAGGAAGAAGTCAAAAAAGTGATTGACCACATGAATGGTGTTCCGCGTTTGATGGCAATTTTGCTCTACGGCGCCGGACTACGGTTAATGGAATGCTGTCGCCTTAGGATCAAGGATATTGATTTCTCCCGTAGTGAGATTGTCATAAGAGCCGGCAAAGGTGATAAAGACCGGCACACGATGCTGCCAACAGGGATCAAGGAGTCGCTCTTTAGACTTATCGAGGCGAACCGATGCCAACATCAAGAAGACATCACGAAGGGGCTTGGGCGTGTAGCTTTGCCGCATGCATTGGAACGCAAATACCCGAATGCCGGTCGTGATTGGCCATGGCAATGGGTTTTCCCTGCTCCGCAACACTACACCGATAGGATCACTGGCGAAAAACGCCGCCATCATTTGCACCATACTTTTCGTCATTCTTTCGCGACTCACTTGCTAGAAGATAGCTATGACATCAGGACCGTCCAGGAACTGTTGGGCCACAGAGACGTTAGTACGACCATGGTATACACGCACGTATTGAATCGAGGCGGGCGGGCAGTGCGAAGTCCGGCTGACAACTTGGGAACCGGACTCGACGGGCACTTACGTTGATTCCAATATACGGAAACAACTTTCGGCTTTTGTCGGGTCGCCTCGTCATAGCGGCTTTACAAGGGCCTGTTCTAGATGTAAAAGCGAGCAACATTGGCTTTGATTCACCGTGCTATACAGAAGCTATGAAGTTCTATACGGAACAAGATACTATTGGTTGGGCTGCCGAATGAACCGCGATGGAAACGACAAAGAGACTCTCTGAAATGGCAGCTCTTGGTGATCTGGACGCTCAGTTTCGTCTCGGTTATCGCTTGAGCTTCTGTCGCAACCGCAAGCGCCGAGATCGTCCCAAGGCGTTCAGGCTGTGGAGGGCGGCAGCGAACAAGGGGCACGTCCGCGCGCGATTCTATCTCGCGACCTGCTACGATTTCGGAGATGGAACCCGCAAGAACGCTCGCCTCGCCATGCATTGGTACCAGCAAGCTGCTCTCGGAGGGCATGAGGTAGCGCAGTACAATTTCGCTATGGGTCTCCGAGATGGAGTGGGCGTGAAACCTAATGCGCGGGAGGCTGTCCATTGGTTCCGTCTGGCTGCCGAGGCTGGGGATCACGATGCCCAGAGCGATTACGGATTCTGCCTGCATGAAGGCCGAGGCGTCGGAAGGAACCTGGCGGAGGCGACCCGATGGTACCTCCGGGCCGCGAAGGGTGGGGTGCTTCGAGCACAGTTTAATCTTGGTCTCTGTTACCAAGCGGGAGACGGAGTCGCCCGAAGTCCGACGAAAGCACGCTTCTGGCTCGCGCGTGCCGCACGTCGAGGTCACAAACGCGCGAAAGAGCTGCTGGCAACCCGGCGCCGCAGCCCAACCAAGGCGTTGCAGGCGGACGATCACCTCGGTCGCTCTGCTCCCTCGGTTGCTCGCCGCTGAACGCCGGATCGTTAGGCCACACGAGGATGCGGAAAAGCGATAGAAAAGGAGGAAAGCATGCAGACGAACAGAAGTCGGATCGTTGCCTTCACGCTCGGTGCCGTCATTGTGGTCTCGATCGCCGGCCAGGCATTCGCGCAGGAGGGCG
>WNGE01000784.1_pt1 | contig 41350 bp, 38 predicted proteins | sample 5400651 | NCBI WGS metagenome assembly WNGE01 (sample SAMN13153370, study PRJNA577476) | soil metagenome | isolation source: 60 cm soil or saprolite under grassland replicate 2 | place: USA:California | collected 2016-06-15 | reverse complement strand
AACTTGTGTGAGAGGGCGTCGTATCGGTCGTGGAGAGCCGCGCTGTCCTGCCCGTCCGCCATGGCGTGCTCGAGCCGCCGCATCTCCGCCTCCACCGAGTGGAGATGGTGAAACGCCCCGGCCACGTAGTCGTGGAGCGACTCGCTGAGATCCGCCTCGAGGGCCTGCTCGACGGTCGAGATCCGGACGGCGTTCGCGCGAATGACCTCTCCCGCGTCCGGCTCCTCGCGTTCGAGCGCCAGGCGCAGAAGCGTCGTCTTGCCGGCGCCGTTCCGGCCCACGAGACCCACCTTCTCGCCCGGGTTGTGCTGCCAGGTGACGTCCCGGAGGACCTCCTTGGGGCCGTAGGACTTGCGGACGCGGTCGAAGCGATAGAGCACGAAGAGATTGTAGCGGCTCCTCCCTGTCACTCCGAGCCGCCCGTCCTTCTGTCCTTCCGAAGCGCGAAGCCCACCAGCCTGTCATTCCGAGGCGCGGAGCGCCGAGGAATCTCTCCCTCGACGAGGAAGAGATCCCTCGCTTCGCTCGGGATGACAGGCCGCTCTAGAGTTTCTCGATCGCGAGCGGCGGCGGGTCGTGCTTGGTGTCGCCGATGTGGAAGAGCCCCGCGAGCTCGCGCTCCATGTTCGGGCGCGGCGGCTCGCGCTCGCCTAGGCACAGCCACGCGAGCGTCTCACCGGGCTGGACGCGGTCGCCCACGTTCTTCTCCACGAGGAACCCCGCCGCAGGATCGATCTCGTCCTCGCGGCGGCGACGGCCGCATCCGATGTCGATCGAGAGAAACCCCATCTTCTCGGTCGAGATCGAGCGCACGTATCCACCGCGCATCGAGAGCGCCGGGATGCGCTGCCGGGCCTGCGGCAGAAGCGAAGGGTCTTGGACGACGCGCGGGTCGCCCCCCTGGAACTCGATCAGCTCCTCGAACTTCCGCGCGGCCGCGCCGGAGTCGAACGCCTTTTCGAGGCGCTTGCGAGCCTCTTCCTCCGAGAGCGCCGGCTCGGCGAACCGGAGCATGTCGGCCCCGAGAAGGAGGCAGATCTCCCGCACGCGGTCGGGGCCTTCGTTGCGCAGGACCCGGATCGACTCCTCCGCTTCGAGCGCGTTCCCGACGGCGCGGCCGAGCGGCCGGCTCATGTCGGTGATCCAGCCGGTCGCCTGCCGCCCGGCGGCGCGCGACGTGTCGACGAGCGCCCGGCCGAGCTCGCGCGAATCGTCGACGGTCTTCAGGAACGCGCCGTCGCCGGTCTTGACGTCGAAGACGATGCCGGTCGTACCCGAGGCGAGCTTCTTCGAGAGAATCGACGCGACGATCAGCGAGATCGACTCGACGGTCCCGGTGACGTCGCGCAGCGCGTAGAGGATCCGGTCCGCCGGCGCGATCGCGTCCGTCTGCGCGAAGAGGGCTGCGCCGACCGTGGTCAGGGCCTCCCGCACCCGCGCCTTGTCGAGGTCCGTCCGGAAACCGGGGATTGCCGCGAGCTTGTCGAGAGTGCCGCCGGTATGGCCGAGGCCGCGACCCGACATCATCCCGACCCGCGCGCCCGCGGCGGCGACGAGCGGCGCGAGAGCGAGCGTGACCTTGTCGCCGACACCGCCGGTCGAGTGCTTGTCCACGACCGGAGCGAGGTCGGAGAGGTCCCACTTCTCACCCGAGTCGCGCATCGCCTCGGTCAGCGCGGCGGTCTCCGCGGTCGAGAGCCCGAGGATCACGGCCGCCATCAGAAATGCCGAGGCCTGGTACTCCGGGACTTCTCCCGAGACGACGCCCGAAACGAGGTAGGCGATCTCCTCCCTCGGAAGCTCCTGCCCGGCCCGTTTCGCGCGGAGGATCTCGTAGACGGACCTCATCGCCTCATCGCTTCGCTTTCACCGCGACGGCCAGGCTCGCATGGACCTTCTTCCGCCACCGGATCGCCGCGTCGAGGACCGCTTTCTCGTCGAGGGTCACGCAGCGGCGATTCGCGAGCAGGCGCTTCCCATCCACCCAGACGTCCGTGACGTCGGACGTCTTCGACGAGTAGACGAGCGTCGAATAGACGTCCTCGAAAGGCTCCTCGTGCGCGGTTCGCGTGTCGACGGCCACGATGTCGGCCTGCTTGCCGGGCTCGAGCGAGCCGGTCTTCGCGCCCAGGCCGAGCGCACGCGCCCCTTCCCGGGTCGCGGCGGCGAGAAGCTCGCGCGCGGGCAGGACCGTGGGATCCTCCGTCTTCACCTTCGCGAGCTTTCCCGCGAAGTCCATCGCCTCGAACATCGAGAGGTCGTTGTTCGAGCCGGCGGGGCCGTCGGTGCCGAGGCCCCAGAGGAGCCCCTCCTTCTCCCACGCCGCGACGTCCGCGATGCCGGAGGAGAGCTTCATGTTCGATTCGGGGTTGTGTGAGAGCGAGAGTCCGTACTGTCCGATAAGGCTCCGATCGGACGGGTCCATCCAGACGCCGTGCGCGAGCACGATCGGAAGACGTGAACCGCCGGGAGGCGGATCGAAGAAGCCGATCGACGCCAGGTACGCGACCGGTGTCTTGCGCCACTTGTCGTGGGCGTCCGAGAGCTCCCGCCGTGTTTCCGCGACGTGGATCAGGATCGGCAGCCTCTCGCTCTGCGCGAAGTCCCGGGCGCCCGTCAGAGTCTCTTTCGAACAGGTGTAGGGAGAGTGGGGCGCGACGGCCGGGACGATGCGGGGATGGCCCTTCCACTTCTTCACGAAAACTTTCATGAACGCCAGCGTTTCTGCCAGGTCCTTGTGGTCCGGCACGGGGAAGTCGATGAACGTCTCGCCCAGGACCGCTCGCAGTCCGGCCTTGTCGACGGCGCGGGCGGCGTCCAACTCGAAGTAGTACATGTCGGCGAAGGTCGTGGTGCCGCCTTCGATCATCTCGAGCGCGGCGAGCAGCGTGCCGTCGTAGACGAATCCGGGCGACACGTTCTTCCCCTCGGCCGGGAAGATGTGCTCGGTCAGCCACCGGTCGAGCGGCAGGTCGTCGGCGAGGCCGCGCAGCAAAGTCATCGCCGCATGGGTGTGGGTGTTGACGAGGCCGGGAATCACGAGCTTGCCGGTCGCGTCGTAGCGGGACCGCGCCGTGTAGCGGGCGCTCACGTCCGCGGCCGGTCCGACGGCGAGAATTCTCCCGTCCTTCACGGCGACCGCGCCCGGCGAGAATACGGAAAACTTGCCATCCACGGTGACGACGGTCCCGCCGGAGATGACGAGGTCCGCGGTTTCCCCCCGTGCCGCGGCGACGGCGCACACGGCAAGCGCGGTCAGGAGCGCAATGCGTCTCAAAATTCGAACGGCTCCGGCAGGAGGTCCGACATCCGGTAGAGCTTGCGCTTTCCGCCGACGGTCGCGGAGACGACCGGGACGTCGCCCGCGAATTCCCAGAGGATCTGCCGGCACGCGCCGCAGGGAGGGGTCGGCTCGTCCGCGCCCGTCACGACGGCGACCGCCCGAAACCGGCGAACCCCCTCCGAGAGCGCTTTCCAGATCGCGACCCGCTCGGCGCACACGGTCAGTCCATAGGTCGAGTTCTCGACGTTGCATCCGCCATAGATCGTCCCATCCTCCGCCTCGATCGCCGCCCCGACGGAGAACCCGCTCCGCTTCGATACGGCATTCCTGCGGCTCGCCGTCGCGGCCTCGATCAAAAGCTGTTCGCGGTCGGGCTCGATCACGCGCGTCCGGAACGTGCGATGTCCGGCACGAGCGCCGTCAGCAGGCGGACGAACCGCTCTCCGACCCGCTTCGTCGTCGCGAGGACCTCGGCGTGGTCGAGCGGCTGGGGCAGCATCCCCGCGGCCATGTTCGTGATCGTCGAGATCCCGAGCACCCGAATGCCGGCGTGGCGCAGGACGAGGGCTTCGGGCACCGTCGACATCCCCACCGCGTCCGCGCCGATGACGCGGTACGCCCGGATCTCGGCGGGCGTCTCGTAGGAAGGCCCGGCGGTGCCCAGATACACGCCTTCGCGCAGCGGAACTCCGAGCTTCCGCGCCTTCTCCCTCGCGAGCTTCCGCAGGGCCGCGTCATAAACGGCGCTCATGTCGGGGAACCGCGGGCCGAGGGAATCCTCGTTCGGGCCGAGCAGAGGGTTCGTCCCAAAGGCGTTGATGTGATCGGCGATCAGCATCAAGTCGCCCGGCTTGAACGTGCGCCGAATCCCTCCCGCGGCGTTGGTCAAGACGACCGCCGAAACGCCCAGGCGCGCGAGAACGCGCACCGGGAAGACGACCTCGGACATCGGCCGTCCTTCGTAGAAATGGACCCGCCCGGAGAGGACCGCCACGGAAGTGCGCTCGACGTCGCCCAAGACGAGCTCGCCGGCGTGCCCGACGACTCCGGAAGGGACCGGGAAATGGGGGATCTCCTGGTAAGGGATCGCGACCCGATTCTTGAGCTTTCCCGCGAAAGACCCGAGCCCGGAGCCCAGGACGAGGCCAACGCGCGGCGCGCCGTCGCGCTTCCCGCGGATCCAGTCGGCGGAGGCGTCGAGCCGGCCGAGGAGACCGGCCTCACTCATCCCGCGAGCAGACCGGCGATCGTGGCCGTCATGAACGAGGCGAGCGATCCGCCGAGCAATGCTCGGAACCCGAGCCGCGCGATGTCGCCCTTCCGGGTCGGGGCCAGCCCGCCGATTCCCCCGATCTGGATTCCGATCGAGGAGAAGTTCGCAAATCCGCACAGTGCGAACGACGCGATCAGGCGCGCCTTCTCCGACATTCCCGCCTGGACGGTGCTCATCTTCGCGTAGGCGAAGAACTCGTTGATGACGGTCTTGTTGCCGATCAGGTCCGCGACGGTTCCCGCGTCGGGGATCGGCACGCCCATGACCACCGCGAGCGGCCAGAGGACCCACGCGAAGACCTGCTGGAGCTGAAACCCGGGATAACCGAAGAGCCCTCCGACCCAGCCGAGAAAGCCGTTCAGGAGCGCGATGAGCGCGATGAACGCGATCAGCATCGCGACGATGTTGATGACGAGCGTCATTCCCTGCGACGCGCCGGAGGCGGCCGCGTCGATCAGGTTGGTGTGCGTTTTCTCGACCTTGAGCGTCACCTTGCCCATGGTCACGGGAACCTCGGTCTCGGGCATCAGGATCTTGGCCATCATGATGGCGCCGGGCGCCGCCATGACGGACGCGGTGATCAGGTACTTCGCCGGGATCCCCATGGCGACGTAGGCGAGAAGGACGGCGCCCGATACGTGCGCCATGCCGCCCGTCATCATCGTGAGGATTTCGGAGCGCGTCATCGTCGGAATGTAGGGCGCGATCAGGATCGGCGCCTCGGTCTGTCCGATGAAGACGTTCGCGGCGACCGCGAGGGATTCGGCGCCGGAGACCCGCATGAGGCGCTGCATCACCCAGGCCATCCCCTGCACGATCTTCTGCATGACGCCCAGGTAGTACATGATCGTGAAGAACGATGCGATGAAGATGATGATCGGGAGCACCTTGAAGGCGAAGATGTAGCCGCCGATCGGCAGGCCGGTCGCCAGGCCGACCTTTTCCATCCGGCCGGTCAGCCAGCCGAAGACGAACGATCCGCCCTGGTCGGCGTAGGAAATCGCTCCTGTGATCGCCATCGAGAAACGTTCGAGCGCGTTCTTGCCCGCTTCCCAGTAGAGGACGAGAAACGCGAAGAGAACCTGCAGCGAGAAGCCCCAGAGCACCGTGTACCAGCGAATCGCCCGGCGGTCCGCGGAGAAGAGGTAGGCGATCGCGAAGATCACGAGGATTCCCGCGAGGCCGATCCAGCGCATTCGATCCTCCTCTCTCCAGTCCTAGAAGCGCGCGCTCCGCGCGTCGAACTCCCGGCCCCGCCAGGTGAGGCGCCTTCGAATGAACCTGTGAAACAGAGACCGGCCGATCAGGCCGGCCCAAACTGCGGTCATTATAGGGTGCGACAGCGCGGGCCAGAGAGGATCCCCGAGAGCAGCCGCGAGAGCGCCCCGAACGAGAACGCTCGAGGCGAAGATCGCGGCTGCGAGCACGACGTCGCCCGGAGGAATCGCAACGCCGACCGCCGCGAGGGCGAGAACCGCGGCGGGCGCGATCGAGACGGCGAGCAGCAGGATGGTCAGGACGAAGAGGAGCGCTCCCCCGAACCCGCTGTAGACCCAGGCGACGTTCTTCGTGAATCCGTTCCATACCCCGAGGAAGCCCCGATACATTCGGACGGCGACGCGATCCCCGGCGCGGAAGGCCGCGACCCGGAAGCCGGCGCGCTTGACCGTGACCGCCAGCCGAACGTCGTCCACCACCGAGTCGGCGAGAGCCGCGTGTCCTCCGATGGAGTCGTAAACTCGCCGACGAACGAGGTTTCCCGCGCCCGCTCCCATGGCGATCGGACAACGGCGCACTCGCGCGAGGAAGCCGAGCCCGAGAAAGACCGCGACGCCGAGGTACGGCATGAGAACGCTTTCCCAGAAGCCGCGCGTTTTGAGCCGCGGGAAAAAAGCGAGAAGGTCGAGCGCCCGCTCGTCCATCAGGGCCACCGCCTCGCGGAGTGTCCGCGGGTCGTACCGGACGTCGGCGTCGGCGAAGAGGAGGAGCTCGCCGTCCGCGGCGCGCGCCCCCGAGAGGAGTGTGTGGGGCTTGCCGAGCCATCCCTCCGGCGGTTCCCGACCGGCGACGACCGTCACCCGCGAATCCTCGCCGGAGAGCGTCTCTAGGATCTTCGCCGTTCCATCCGTCGAGCGATCGTCGACGACGACGACCTGGAGATCCGGATAATCCTGCGCGAGGTGCGATCGGACGGTTCGCTCGATCTCGGCCGCCTCGTCGCGCGCCGGGATCACGACCGACACTCGCGGCAGGAGGCACGGAGAGAGGCCCCGGGCCGCCCGCGAGAGCCTCGGAAACGCGCGCAGATTCGCGGGCAGGGCGACCGAGGCGAGGACGGTCGCGACGACACCGGCGACGAGGAGGGCGTGGATCACGGCCTCTCTCTTGTCATCCAGGGCCCCTCGCCCCGCCTGTCATTCCGAGCGAAGCGAGGAATCTCTGGCTCGAAAGGGAAGGATTCCTCGTCGCTTCGCTCCTCGGAATGACAGAGAGAAGGGTTCAGGCGAGGATCTCGCCGAGCGCGCTCTCGCCGCGCGGCGCCGGCACGCCGAGCCATTCCCCCGCCGTCGCGGAGAGGTCCGCAAAACCGCGACGCAGGCCGAGGTCGACGTCCCCCTTGACCGCCGGGCCGGCGGCGAGGAGCGGAACGTGCTCGCGCGTGTGATCCGTCGAGACGTCCGTCGTCTCGCAGCCGTGGTCCGCGGTCAGCAACAGCAGGTCTTCCGGCCCCAGGGCGGAGATGACTTCCGGCAGGAGGGCGTCCAAGCGCGCGAGATTCTTCGCGAAGCCCGCGGGGTCGTTGCGGTGGCCATACTTGCTGTCGAAGTCGACGAGGTTGGTAAAGACGACGTCCGCCTCGCCGGAGGAGAGCGATTCGATCGAGATGCGGACCCCTTCCGCGTCCGAGCCGGTGTGCATCGACGACGTGATTCCGCGGCCCGAGAAGATGTCGACGATCTTGCCGACGCCGAAGGTCGTCTTTCCGGAGGCGACGACCCGATCGAGCCAGGTCTCCCCCGTCGGCAGGACCGCGAAATCCCGCCGGTTCGCAGTTCGGGTGAACGCTCCCGGTTCTCCGATGAACGGCCGCGCGATGACTCGCCCCACCGCGTGCTCCCCGGTCAGGAGGCCGCGCGCGAAACGGGAGACTTCCCACAGCCGCTCCGGCGGCCAGACCGCCTCGTGCGCGGCGATCTGGAAGACCGAGTCGCCCGAGGTGTAGAGAATCGGGCGGCCCGTCGAGAGATGCTGAACGCCAAGCTCCTCGAGGATCACCGTGCCGGAGGCGGCCTTGTTGCCGAGGACTTTCTTTCCGACGTATTCCTCGAGTGGCAGGACGATCTCGGGCGGAAAGCCGTCCGGATACAGCGGAAACGCCTGTTCGACGACGAGACCCATCATTTCCCAGTGACCCGTCGTCGTGTCCTTGCCGGCGGAGAGCTCGTACGCCTTGCCGCGCGCGCCGCTTCCGCGTCCGTCGCGCGGCGGCTCGAGAAGAGCGAGGAGCCCGAGCGCCTGGAGGTTGGGAAGCGGGGTCGGACAACGGTCGAGGACGTGGCCGAGCGTATCGGCGTCGGCATCGCCGTACTCGGCAGCGTCGGGCGCGGCGCCGACACCCAGTCCGTCACAGACGAGGATCAAGACCCGGCGGCGGGTCACCTCAACCCTGGATCTTCTCTCGAGCGTCGTTGCGATAGGGCGAGTTGGGATAGTCGTTGACGAGCCGCTGATAGGTCGCGCGGGCGTCGGCGGAGGAGCCCGCCTTCTCGTACGTCTCGGCGAGAGCGAAGAGAAGCGCGTCCTTGGGGGCAACCGACTGGGGAGACTCGATCGCCCTCTTCAACCGGTCGATGGCTTCGGTCGTCTTGCCTTCCGACGCGAGCAGCCGCGCCGCGTCGATTTCCGCGGCCGCCGCCACTTCGGCCCGGGCCTCGCGCGCCTCCTTCGAGAGGGACTCCACGGCCTGGGCGGGCTTCTCGCCGCGCGCCGCGAGAATGACCTGCGCGGCGCGTCCCGCGTCCGTTCCGTCTTTCGCTGCCGCCTCGCGAAGGTGTTTCGTGGCCTCGCGCTCGCGGTCGGCCGCGGTGGAAAACTTCCGGGCGGCAGCAGCCGCCCCGGGGTCCGTCGAGAGCGGAGCTTCCAGGATCTCGAGCGCCGCCGAGAGGTCCTTTCCCGCCTGGTGCTCTCGCCATCCTCGAAATAGGACGAAGCCGGCGGCGAGGACGAGCACGGCTGCCGCCGCCCCGACCGCTTCGACGGCGCCTCGTCGGTGATGGGAGACGTAGTCGACCGTCCGGCCGAAGGTCTCGGCGAGCTCGTTTCGCTTGAGCTCCTTGCGTTTGATGCGGGCCATGCTCCTCCGAAGCGGGCGATTATCACGGGACGGCGAGAGCGCGTCAAACTGGAGAAGGCCTCCGGACACGCCGGGCTCGCCCGCAAACCGGGAGCGACGCCGGTTTCGGAGAAGCCTGGCCCGTCAGACGCCGGTCACGGAAACCGTGGCCGCGGCATGCCTCACAGAGCCCCGGCCGGTGAGATAGGACGAGACGACCTCCGCCGGCAGGACGAAGGCGAACCAGAGCACGCCGACCAAGAGACCGAGTTGCGCGGCTCCGACCGGCGCATGCGAACCGAAGATGGCGACGGCTGATCCGAGTGTCACGTTGACCGCTCCCGTCGCGAGCGCGATCCGGAAACCGAGCAGCCGGGGCCGCGTCACCCGGAGCGGCAGAGGAGAAATCACGTGCCGGCCGGCGAGCCAGGTAAAGGCGACTAAGGCCGCGGCCATCAGGCAGGCTCCCATCGACATGCGCACCCGGGCGGGCGCGACGAGGTCGAACGAGAGAGTTTCTCCGATGAGCGGCTCCATCCAGGGAAGGAAGTTGGTCGCCGTCATGAGAACGAGGATCACCCATCCGGTGCGCTGAGGCGTGTACGGGGGGTTGTGCATCAGTCCACCCATTTCCAGGGAGGCGGAACGAAGTTCCTCTCGCCTGCGTTACCGCCCTGTTCGGTGGGAAGCCACTTGAGCAGGGACGCTTTTCCGATCCGGCTGTAGTCGTCGACGCTGATCCGAAAGAGATTCCGGTCGGCGCCGTCGTCGCTCCGGTCGGCGACGAAGATTCCCCGGCAGCCCGCCGTCGCGCAATTCACAGATCCCGGCGGTACGTCCGCTCCGTACGACACGGGGCGGAGAGGCGGCTGACTGTTGGCCGCCTGGGGCGGAACGAGGCTTCCGTCCGACCGGAAGACGATCCGGTCGACGAGCGACGGGTCCCCGAGATAATCGTCGAACGCGACGCTGTCGGGACCGTTGACCGTCCCGCTGATCGAACGGAAAACGAGATCCACGGGAAGCGGGAAGGATTCGAGCACGGGCTCGGTCGAATCCCGGACGAAATTCGCCGAGGCATCGGCCCAGGACGTCACCTCCCGCGCGGGCAGATCGAGCCGCAGGACCACGGTCGAGTCGTGACGCAGGGCCTGCATCCGCGCGGCGAGCACGAGCGTGTAGATCTCCCGGACGGAGGCCTTCAACTTTTCGCGGCGGAGGATCGTGCGGAGATAAGCCCCCGCGAACAAGCAGACGCTCGCGAGGACCGCCATCGCCACCAGGAGCTCGATGGCCGTGAAGCCCCGCTCGACCAAGGATCGAGCGCGCCGCGAGTTCATTGATTCCGGTCCGTGATGAGCGAATCACGTACCCGCGGCGGCGATTCGTCGGATCCTGATGTGAACGCGCGACTTATCGGGATCGGGGGCGAAGGCAAGGGAACTGAAACCGTCAGGAAATGTCATGCTCCCGGTGCCTACGGTCAAAAAACGCTCGCTCGACGCCGAGGCTATACTCGAGTCGGAATGAGCGACGAGATCCAGATCCGCGGGGAGCCTTCCGCAACCGGCGAGCGTTGCAAGTTCATCGTGGACAGGCCATTGGTCCCGAACGAATCGGCTTTCTTTTCCGACTCCGCTTCCGCGGCGGCCGTCTCTCCACTGGCGGGGGATCTCCTCGCTCTGCCGGGCGTCGCGTCGGTGCTCGTCGCGGACAACACGGTCACACTCGAGTCCGACGATGCGATCGACTGGCCGGCGCTTGGCGTCGGCCACGTGATCCGGAAGCACATGAAGACCGGTCGGCCGATCGTCGCGAAGAGCTACTTCGACGACCTGCCGGCGGAATCCGATCTCAAATGGGCCATCGACGATCTGCTCGCTCGGGAGATCAACCCGGCGGTCGCGACGCACGGCGGATGGGTCGAGCTGATCGACGTCAAGAAAAACAACGTCTACATTCGGCTGGGGGGCGGATGCCAGGGGTGCGGAGCCGCCGACGTCACGCTGAAGCAGGGGATCGAGAAAGCGATTCGCGGCCTCGCCCCGTCGGTCGGCGAGATTCTCGACACGACCGACCACGCCGCCGGAAGGAATCCCTACTACTCCCCGGCGAAGTAAGTCCGAAGTCCCAGGGACCAAGGTCCAATTCAGCTCGGGCGATCGAGCGCGATGACATTCGCGCCAGCTTCCATGCTCATCATCCCGGTCGGTCAGGAGCACGACGAAGTGCGCCGGCGTCCGTGGCGTGAGAGAGCTCAGTCCCCGATCTGGAACGTCAGCGCCGCATAAGCCTCGCGCAGCGCCGCTTCCGCGCGCTCGACGGTCGCCGCCCGGCTGAAGATGAATCCGAGGTAGCGGGACCCCTCGGGCAGCGGAACGAGAAGCTGCCCCGCGTGCGCGGAAACGACTACCTCTTCGACGTCGGGCACCGTGCGCGCTTCTTCGAGGCCCCAGACCTTCTCCAGCCGCCCGCTGCGCCGGATCGGAATCATCATCACGCCTGCCGGTCGCGAATCCCGCGGCGGGCGACCGCCTTCACTTCGAAGAGCATGGCGGAGGATGAGCTCTTCGAGCGAAATGCCGGCTCCGAAAGAGAGCGTCCGCGAGCACAGACCTCCGATCGATCGCGCCGCGACCTCGATGACGGACGGACCACTGGAATTGACGCGCAGCTCGGCGTGGATCGGGCCATGGGCAAGTCCGAGCGCCCGACACGCCCGCTCCGTCGTAGAGCGGATGGCGGCGAGGGTGGCCGCCGGCAGCCGCGAGGGGGTCACGTAGATCGTTTCCTCGAAAAAAGGGCCCTCGAGAGGATCCGGTTTGTCGAAGATGGCGAGGACTTCGAGATTCCCCTCCCGGAGAAGTCCTTCGACGGCGACCTCGGCGCCGGGGACGTATTCCTCGACAAGGATCTCGTTCGCCGCCGCGCCTCCCTTCGCGAAGACATCCGGTTGGCGCAGGATCGTCTCGATCCGGCGCCACGCTCCGCGAAAGGCGTCCGGGTCGTCGGCGCGGATGACGCCGCGGCTTGCCGCGAGAAACGTCGGCTTGAGGACGCACGGATAGGACACGCCTCGCGCCGCTTCGTCCGGGCCGGCCTCTAACCGGAAGACGCGAGAGCGGGGATTCGGGACGCCGGCCGCGTCGAGCCGGCGGTGAAGCATCGCCTTGTCCCGCGCGGCGGCGGCGGCTTCCGGCGGATTGGCGGGCAGGCCGAGGGCCTCGCTGATCGTGGCCGCGGCGACCACGGTGTCGTCGTCGGCTCCGATGACGGCGTCGATCGGATGCGTCCGCGCGAACTCCGCGACACGGCGCGCGCACGCCCGGGGGTCGCCGAAGTCGAGCGTCAGGAGACCGGCCGGCTGCAGGCCCTCGAGCGCGTTCGGCTCCTCCGACGCGACCGTGACGTCGACGCCGAGCCGCCGCGCCGCTTCGAGGAAGTCCGGGGCGCGATAGGTCGTCGTCGGAAGGAGAAGAAGCACTCGCGTCACGGCGCGATCCTAGTTCGTTGCTCTCCGCGCCGGAGAACTGCGCCTGTCACACAGTTGTCGCCGGGATCCGGCGCGCGCGGCACGAGACGACATTTTGAAGAAGGAGGTCGCCATGAGCGCTCGCCGAACGCAAACGAAATCCCCCGCGCTTCCCGCGCCCCTACTCGCCGCACTCCTGTTCTTCCCCGGTGTTCCTTCCCCAGTCCCCGCCGAGGTGGCCTGCCTTCAATTGCCCCTGAGCGGCGGCGAGAAGGCTTCCAACCTCGGTGACGCTCCCAGGAGATCCGGCCTCCGCTGCATCTACGACCTACTCGCCTGTCTCCAGCACCGCATCGTCTGAATCGCCCTACCCAACCTCATTCCTTGAAAGGAGGAATCATGAATCTCTTCCGGCTCTCACCCCGTTTCCTGGCTCCGGGTCTTGCCCTTGCCTCCGGCCTCGCCGTCGCCGCTCCCCTCCACGCCAACAACTGCATCCAAAGTTACGCCGAGTGCCTCGTCCGCGCCGCGGACCTCGAAACCTGGTGGCAGCGGTCCGCCGCCGGGATCGATTGCTACTTGGACGGCGTCGCCTGCGTGCGGAGGGCCTACGTCTAGGGGCACCGCCGGGGCGCTCGCGCTCTTCGGTCTCTCCATGTCCGCCGCTTCGCTTCCGCTGCTCGCCGACGGGCCTCTCCGGCCCGTCGGCGACTACGGCGGGCGATCGATCACGGCGACGGAGATCCGGATTCTCGACGTTTCGGTCCCGGCGATCCTTCGGATCGACCGTACGAGCCAGCGGTCGTCCGTGATGTCGCTCTCGGGCGCCCACGTTCCACTGGACCCGTATGGCTTCGCAGAGCCGGGGGACGGCACCTTCTGGGTCCTCGGCGGGAGAGGGCGGTTCGTCTTCCGGTTTTCCGAGAAGACCGGAGAGCTCGTCTCGACAAGAAGCCTTTCCGATCCGGGCCAGGGAATCGCGACGCTCTGGGATCGGGTCGGAATCGCCGCCGTGCGCATTCAACTGGGTGAGCGGCTGCTTCTTCGACTGGAGAACGGTGCGTTCGTCCCCTTCTCATCTTTCCTCTCGCGGCCGGCGCCGGACATCACCGCCCGGCTCATCCGAAACCTGCTGCGCCTGGGATCGGGGACCTCGAAGGAGATCCCGCTCTGGTACACGGCCGGACCCGCCGACGTTTTCCTGCTCGGACGGGGTGGACGGACCCGCTCGATCCCCGTCCCGACGTTCGCCACGCCGCCGCCGCGGTCCGCTGCGCGGGACTCGGAGCCGGGCGCCGCGTTTACCTACCCGGTCCGGGACGCATTCCTCCGCGACGATGGCCTGTGGATCCTAAGCAACCAGGAAGGGAGTCGCTCTCCGCTCGAAAGCGGCGCGTCGCGGGCGCGCCATGCCGTCCTCCTTCGTACCGGTCGGCCGAATCGGGTCGTGCTGCTCGACCGGGAAGCACGCGCCCTCCTCGACACCGACCCGCACGGTCTCGTTGTGCTCTTCGCGGACGGGGTCGTCTCGCGGGTCACCCTTCCATGAGGCGGCTCTCGCCGATCCTCTTCTTCGCGGCGGTCTCCCCTCCGGCCGCGCCCCTCGTCGCGGTTCACGCGATCCTCGCCGGCGGCGCCGCGGTGCTCGAGATGGTGGACCGCGGATCCTCGGACTGGATCCTGGCGTCGATCGGCCTTCTCCAGCTCTTCGCGTGCTCGACCGGATTCGTCCGGCACGCGACGCGAGGCCTTTACGATCCGATCCTCCTCGCCACGCCGCAACGCCGCCTCGCGGCTTTCGCGCACTTCTTCGTCGCGAGCGGCCCGGGCGTCGGCGCCTGGATCGTTGCGGGCGCCGCTCAGGCGATCGCGGCCCGCACGCCGGCGGTGCCCGCCTTCCGGCCGGCGGGGTGGGTCGGCCTCCTTCTCGTCTCGTCGATCCCGTGGGCGGCGAGCATTCGAGGCCCCCGCTTCGTGGCCGGCGCGCTCTGGCTGACGCTCACCGCCTCGCTCGCCATTTCCGGAAAGCTCCTCATCCCGCTCGCACTCCTTCACTCTCAACCCGCGTGGGCGGGACAACACCCCCTCCGGGCGCTCGCGCTCGGCCTCGCGTTTCCGATCGTTCTTCCGTCGCTCGAATGGCCGCCCGCCGTCGTGACCGGCTTTGCCTGCGTGGCGATCGCCGCGCTCGCCGCGGGCATCGAAACGGTGGCACGAGCGGAATTTCCGCTCGCCGAGGTGGGCGGTTGAAAGCCGTCCTCGAGGCGCGCGGGATCGGAAAGAGCTACGGCTCGCGGGAAGTCCTCCGGGACGCGGACTTCGCGCTCGCTGCCGGAGAGTTCGTCGGCTTGATCGGCCCGAACGGCACGGGCAAGACGACGCTCCTCCGCATCCTGCTCGGATTCGTTCAACCGTCGCGCGGACGGGTCGTCTCGTTTGCGCCTCCCGATACGGTCGAGCACTTCGCCGGCGCGCACACGCTTCCGCCGCACGTTCCCGTGCGGACCTGGGCGCGGCTCGTCTCTCGAGGGGAAGCCTCGTGCGACGACCGGCGCCCGATCCGGTCCCTCTCGCGCGGATCCCGTCAACTCCTGGGTCTCTCGACCGTGCTCGCGAGGAGTCCCCTCGCCGCAGTCCTGCTGGACGAGCCGTGGGAAGGCCTCGATCCCGACGGCTCCCGGTGGCTGTCGGAGACCCTGCTCCGGCGCAAAGGCGAAGGGTGTGCGTTCCTCGTCTCCTCCCACCGGCTCCACGATCTCGCGGGCCTCTGCGAGCGCTACGCGTTCCTGACCGACGGAAGAATCGTGATCCGGGGAGCGGGCGAGGTCGCGCCCGGTCGGGTCAGCGGAGAGGACCTGCTTCGGGCGTTCGATCGGATCCGGGTCCCGTCGTGACCCGGTGGGCGGCCGCTACTGCGACGTCCGGCCGAAGTATCCGTGCAGCTCGCGAAGCGCGTTGCGATCGATCCGCCTTCCGTGGATCGACTCTCTCAACAGGGCGAGCGCGGCCATCCCTTCGGGCACCATCTGGATCTCGTCGATGGCGGGGAGAGCCATGACGATTTCCCGGCGCGCCGCCTCATCCTCCTGGAGATCGAGCAGCAGGTCCGCCACCACGAGCTGGAGCGCCGCGACGTCGCCCCGCATCCCGATCTCGGTGAATTCCCTCTGCGCGGAGCGGTACGCCTCGATGGCCGACGAAGGTTGTCCTTTGACCCGTAGCAGGTCGCCGATGCCCCAGTGAACCTTCGCGACTCCGACGCGGTTCTCGAGGCGCCTCCAGACGAGAAGGGCGTGACGCGACGCGTCGAGAGCCTCCTCGGCCTCGCCCAACCCCGCGTGCAGCTGCACGAGGTTGGTGAGCGCCGTCCCGAGGAGCTGGTCGTTTCCCATCGCGCGCGCTCCGGCGCGAATTCGCCGGAACGTTTCGATCGCGCGGGTGGGCTGGTTCGCTTCCATCAAGACGATTCCTTCGAGGAACCGGCACTTGAGCGCTTCGTCCCGCATCTCGAGCTTCTCGAAGCTCTCGATCAGCAGGGGCACGAGCTCGAGCACTTCGTCAAACTCTCGTTCCTCGACCCGCAGGGCGAGCCGCTGATACGAAAGACGGGACCAGTCGGCCGCCGAGTTCAGGGTGTGTCGAAACCACGCCTCCGCCCGGTCAAACCAGCGGCGCGCCTCTTCGCGACGCGACAGGAGGCGACACGCGGTCCCGCCGATGAGAGCCGTCTCGCCGAGAAAAAACTCCCGCTCGTCGAGGACTCCGACCGAGCGGCGCGGCTGCTCGAGGAAACGGTAGAAAAACTCGGCGTTCCGGAGGACCTCGTCGGGAGAGGATTCGAGCTGACTCTTCAGAAGCCCGCAGACGCCGAGGAGCGTTTCCGGCTCCTCCAGACGCAGCTCGGAGGACCTCAAGGCGCGGACCTCGATCGGTGTCGCGAGCGCCCGGCGGGCAGCGTCCATCCCTTCCTCCGAAGAGATCGGCTTCACCGGAAAACGCAAGACGCGGCCGGCCATTCTACGAGCTCTCCTGCAGACGCTCGGCCAGCTCCGACGCGACGTCTCCCGGCTCCCGGGAGAGCGCGCGCGCGAGAGCTTCGTCGGTCGGTCCGTTCTCGTGTTTCCAGATCTGGAAGGAGCGGGCGTACTGACACGCCGCAACGAGAAGGGAAAGCGTCAGCGAGCGCGCGGAGGTCTGCGACAGCCCGGTGCGGCGAACAAAACGATGGAACCACATCGAAAGATTCTGCTCCGCCTCCCGGGCCTCCTGCTCGCTCAGACGGTAGTGACCTTCGAGGGCCGAGTGGATGACCGGCAAGGCCCGCTCCCACAGGTCGTCCACTTGATCGTTTCGGATCTGCCTATTCATTGTCGCGAGAGGAAGGACCAGACTAGCCCATCCGAGGCTTCCGGGGGAAGTCTTCCCGTGACTCCCGGCGGTCGCCGCCGCTAGGTGGGGATCATCCCTTTCACCTTGATCGTGAATGGCTGCTTGCGGCGAGCGGGAACGGAATGAGATGTCGTCGAGGTCGCCGGGGTTTCCGACGGCTCCGACCTGCGTTCGGGAACCCGAACCGGTTGAGTCGTGGCCATTTGGTTCTCCTTTCGCGATCGGGAAAAATGGAATCTCTCTTTATTCCATCACAACTCGTGCAACGGGGTATCGACTAAAGTCTGAGTGGATCGCCAGAAGAGCGAACCCTTCCATCGGGAAGGCCGTCTGACTTCACGTGGTTAGAATCACTTTTGAACTCGAACCGAGAGGAGTCTCCATGTCCGCATCTCGAATTCTTGCCGCGGTTTGCGCGGTGATCTTAGTCGGCGCCGTGACGGGCAGCAGCGAGCCGAAACCGGCTTCGAGGCCGGCGCCGAAACGCGCCGGGCAACGCGATGTTCTTCCCTTCCACGCCGTCGAGAAAACCCTTCCAAACGGGCTCAAGATCATCGTCGTCCCGACAGGGTTCCCGAACATCGTCTCGCTGCAGATCCCGGTGCAGACCGGGTCGCGAAACGAGGTCGAACCGGGCAAGTCCGGCTTCGCTCACTTCTTCGAGCACATGATGTTTCGCGGGACGAAGGCGTATCCGTCCGACAAGTACAACGAAATCATCACGCAGGCCGGCGCGCGCCAGAACGCCTACACGACCAACGATTACACGAACTACCACACGACGTTCGCGAAGGACGATCTGGAGACCGTGCTCAAGATCGAGGCCGACCGCTTCAAGAACCTCGACTACTCCCAGGAGGGATTCAAGACCGAGGCCCGCGCGGTGCTCGGCGAGTACAACAAGAACAGCGCGAATCCGCTCGTCAAGATCGAAGAGGTCCAGCACGACAAAGCCTTCACCACGCATACCTACAAGCACACGACGATGGGGTTCATCAAAGACATCGAGGACATGCCCAACCAGTTCGAGTACTCCAGGACGTTCTTCGAGCGCTGGTACCGCCCCGAGAACACGACGGTGATCGTGGCCGGCGACGTCGAGCCGCAACGCGTGATCTCGCTCGTCGAGAAATACTGGGGCGACTGGAAGTCCGGCAACTACCGGGTGGACATTCCGAAGGAGCCGGAGCCCGCGGCCGCCGTCTACGCTCACGTCCCCTGGCCGAGCGCGACACTCCCCTGGGTGACGATTGCCTTTCACGGGCCGGCCTTCTCCGACAGCGCGAAGGACTTCGCGGCGATGGACCTGCTCCTGGATCTCTACTTCGGGGAGACCTCCGACACGTACAAGCGCCTGGTTGAGCAGGAACAGAAGGTGGACGGCCTGTTCAGCGACAACCCCGGCAACGTCGATCCGTCGCTCACCACCGTCTACGCCAGAGTGAAGAAGATGGACGATGCGCTCTTCGTCCGCGACGAGATCCTGAAAACCTTCGCGCAAGCGCGCTCGCGGCCGGTCGCTGCGAAGCGTCTCGCCGACGCAAAGTCGAACGCCCGCTACGGTCTGGTGCGCTCGCTCGACAACACCGAGACGATCGCGGCCACCCTGGCCCGATACGTGAGGTATCAGCGCTCCTTCGGCACCCTGAACAACCTCTTCCGGGTCTACGAGACCTTGACGCCGGAGGACCTCGTCGCGACGGCGCGTCGCTATTTCACGGACAACCGGCTCGTCGAAACGACCCTGTCGAAGGATCCCGTGCCGGCTCCGGTGGCGACTCTGCCGTCCCTAGCGACGTTCACGCCGAGGAGCCCTTGGGCGGAGAAGGCGGAAGTCCCGATCGTCCTCCAGAAAACCGCGCTGCCGCAGATCAACTTCAAGCTCCTCTTCACTCTCGGATCGGCGCACGACCCCGCCGGCAAGGAGGGGCTCGCGGCCCTGACCGCCGCTATGGTCGCCGAAGCCGGTTCGAAGGACATGCGGATCGACGAGATCAGCAAGGCCCTGTACCCGATGGCGGGAAGCTTCGGCGCGCAGGTCGACAAGGAGATGACGACCTTCACGGGATCGATCCATCGCGACAACTGGAAGCCCTTTCTCGACATCGTGCTTCCGCAACTGCTCGATCCGGGGTTCCGCGAAGACGACTTTCAGAGGCTGAAGGAAAACCATTTGAACGCGTTGAAGGAAGACCTGCGTTCGAACAACGAGGAGGAGCTCGCGAAGGAGCGTCTGCAGACGAACCTGTTCGCGGGAACGCCGTACGCCCACCCGGTCCTCGGGACGGTCGCGGGCATTGCCGCGATCTCACTCGACGACGTCCGGCACTTCCTCGCGTCGGGGTACTCGCGCGCGAACCTGACGCTCGGCGGCGCCGGCGAGGTTCCGGACGAGATGCTCGTGCGTCTCAAGGAAGAAATCTCGAAGCTTCCGGCGGGCATCGCATCGCCGGCGCCCCGCATCACCGCCCGCAAGCCGTCGGGGATCGAGGTGGAGATCATCGAGAAGGAGACCCGCGCGACGGCGATCTCCTTCGGCCATCCGACCGAGGTGACGCGCTCGCACCCCGACTTCGCCGCGCTCTCGGTGGCTCGCGCGTGGCTCGGCGAGCATCGCTCGTCGGTCTCGCACCTGTACAAGCGCATCCGCGAGGTTCGCGGCATGAACTACGGCGACTACGCGTACATCGAGGCCTTTCCCCGCGGGATGTTCCAGTTCTTCCCGGATCCCAACATCGCGCGCCATTCCCAGATCTTTGAGGTCTGGATCCGGCCGGTCGTCCCCGTGAACGCGCAGATGGCGCTTCGCATCGCGATCGAGGAGCTCGACAGGCTGATCCGGGAGGGGATGCCGAAGGAGGACTTCGAACGCACGCGCGATTACCTCATGAAGAACGTCTACGTCATGACCTCGACGCAGAACCAGCAGCTCGGCTATGCGCTCGATTCCCGCTGGTACGGGATCGGAGAGTTCACCGGATACATGCGCGACCGCCTCGGCAAGCTGACGCTCGATGACGTCAACCGGGCCATCCGAAAGCATCTCTCCGCAAAGGACCTCTCGATCGTGATCGTCGCGAAGGATGCAAAGGGGTTAAGAGACAAGCTCGTCTCCGACGCGTTCTCGCCGATCCAGTACGACGCCGAGAAGCCGGCCGACCTGCTTGCCGAAGACAAGGTGATCGGCGCCCGAAAGCTCGGCATTCCCGGAGAGAGAGTGAAGGTCACGCCCGTGGACGACGTCTTCGCAAAATGACGGGGCGGCCGATGCCGGCCGCTTCGTCATCCCCCGTAGTTCCAGGGCGTCCCCGCGAGGAGGAGTGGCGTGAAGTCGGCCCGGCGGACGCCAGCCCCGACGACCTCGCAGACGAAGACCTCGTGGTCCCCGTGCGTCACCTTCTCGACGACCCGCGTCTCGAGCCACGCCGGCAAGTCGGGCAACAGCGGCGCACCGGTCGCCGGCCCGGGCTCGTAAGAAAGTCCGTGCAGCCGGCCGCTCTCGAGCTCGGGGGGTTTGAAGAATCGCTCGGCGATCTCCTTCTGATCGGCCGCGAGGAAGTTCACGGCGACCGCGCAGCTCTTCTCGACGGCGGCATGCACCAGGCTGTTAGTCTGAATGCCGATCATCACGAGCGGCGGATGAAAAGAGCATTGAGACAGCCAGGTGAGAGTCGAGGCAGCCGGCACGCCCCTCTCGATCGCGGTCATGACGTACATGCCGTAGGGAATCCGGCGCAGAACCGTTCGTTTCGCGTCTTCGTCCATCCGTTGACCTCCTCGCCTTGAGTGAACCACACGTCGTCGTGGTGGGAGCGGGCTTCGGCGGCCTGAACGCCGTTCAGGGGCTCGCGAGGTCGTCGGTACGCATTACGGTCGTCGACCGCCGGAACCACCATCTCTTTCAGCCTCTCCTCTACCAGGTCGCAACGGCGGCGCTCTCCCCCGCCGACATCGCCTACCCGATTCGAGCGATTCTCCGGAGGCAGAAGAACGCAGCCGTGCTGCTGGCCGACGCGGTCTCGGTCGATCGATCCGCACGTGAGCTCGTGCTTTCCGACGGCCGGGTCGGTTTCGACTACCTGGTGCTGGCGACCGGCGTGCGGCACGCCTACTTCGGGCACGACTCCTGGGAGACGAATGCCCCGGGCCTGAAGAGCCTCGAAGACGCGCTCGAGATCCGGCGCCGGATCCTGCTCGCGTTCGAACGCGCCGAGCGGGAGACGAACGCCGAGCACCGCCGCGCGCTACTGACTTTCGTGATTGTCGGCGGAGGGCCCACGGGCATCGAGCTCGCCGGCGCCATCGCGGAGATCTCCCGTCGCGTCCTCGTCAGCGACTTTCGCTCGATCGATCCGCGGGAGGCGAGCATCCAGGTCCTCGAGGCGGGACCCCGGATCCTCCCGAGCTTCCCGCCGGACCTGGCCCGGAAAGCGCAACGGGCGCTCGAGCGGCTCGGGGTCCAGGTTCGGACGGGATGCCCCGTTCGCGAAGTCGAAGCGGGCTCGGTCGAGGCGGCCGACGGCCGGATTGCGGCGGCGACGATTCTCTGGGCCGCCGGGGTTCGCGGATCGCCTCTCCCATGGTCCCTGGACGTACCGCTGGACGGCGCGGGCCGCGTTCTCGTCCTGCCGGACCTCTCCATTCCGGGGGATGGCCGCATTTTCGCGATCGGCGACGTCGCCACGGTCATCTCGCAGACGGGAAAGCCGCTTCCGGGCGTCGCGCCGGTGGCGATCCAGCAGGGAAGACACGTCGCTCGGAACGTGGCTCGGGACCTCGCGGGCCGGCCCCGTCGGCCTTTCCGGTACCGCGACAAGGGCAACCTCGCTGTCATCGGGCGGGCGCAGGCGATCGCCGATCTCGGCCGGCTCCGGATGTCGGGGTTCGTCGCGTGGCTCGCGTGGTGCTTCATCCACATCCTTTTCCTGATCGGGTTTCGCAACCGCGCGCTCGTGCTCTTCGAGTGGGCGTGGGCGTATTTCACGGATCAGCGGGGCGCGCGGCTCATCACGGGAGCGATCGACCGGCCGATCCCCTGACCCGGGGCTGTCCTCGTGATGGGACGCCCGCCGCTGTGCATCGAAATTGCTCTTCTCCCTGGAGTTCGCCCGGGCGGTCCGGGCGGCGGACCTTGGGGGAAAGGGAAATGCGCCGACTCTCGACGGCTCTCGGCCTCTTTCTGTTCCTCTTCGCATCCTTGGTCGCCGTCGCACAAACGGTCACTGTCGGAAACCTTCCAGCGAGCCCGAACTTCGGCTTCAACCAGACGCCGGTGACGCTCATCGACCTCTCGAATCCGGCCAACGCCTCCGGAAACCTCACGAATGCCTCTTTCACGTGGTCGGTGACCCCTTGTCCGGCGGCCGCGAAGATCAAGTTCTTCCGGCCGAGCCCCAACGGGACGTTCGTCTTTTCAGCCGAGAGAGGTCCGTACGACACCAACTCACTGACGTCCTTCGTGTTCCTTTCGCCTCCCGTGGCCGTGCAGGCCGGGGACCTCATCGGAATCACCCGGCTCACGTCCTGTGGAAGTCCGGTGGGCCAGACCCCCGGCGCGACGCAGGGGTTGATCGGGTTCGCCGGGGACGTGACGTCCACCGTGACAGCGTCGCAGGGATCCTTCTTTCCCAACGCCACTCTGTCCGTCCAGGCCACCGGGACCGTGACGCAGCCTCCGCCGTCGGTCGAACCGGCCGCGATCGTGCCGGCCGTGGGCTCGACGCCGGGCGCGCTCGGCCAGGCGTTTTTCCGCACCTCGGTCCAGCTCTTCAACCCTGGTGCGACCCGCATGACCGGTCGCCTGGTCTACCACCCGGCGGGAGCATCCGCCTCCGCGAACGATCCCTTCCTCTCTTACGTTCTGGAGGCCGGAGAGACCCGGTCGATCGCCGACCTCCTTCCGGCGATGGGACTGACCGGCCTCGGCAGCCTGGACATCGTCTCGGATGCGGGCACGGCGACTCCGCTCCTCCTCGTCCGCGTCTTCAACGACGCCGGCGCGGGCGGGACGACCGGGTTCGTGGAAGAAGCCATCCCTCCGGCCCAGGCCCTCGTCGCCGGCGAGCGCGGGTTCCTGATCGGTCCGCCGGACACGGCGCTGTACCGGTTCAACGTCGGCGTTCGGACGCTCGGGTCCGGAGCGACGATCTCGATCACGGTCCGAAACGACGCGGGAGCCGTGACCCGAACGCTCACCCGGACCTACCCGGCGAACTACTTCGAGCAGCGCGACTCGGCGAGCTTTTTGAACGGTGTCGCGATCGGCGCGAACGAGTCGATTACCGTGCAGGTCCTTTCGGGCAGCGCGATCGTCTACGGCGCGACGGTGGACAACCACACGAACGACCCGAGCCTGCAGCTGGCCAGGCGAGCTCCTTGATCGCGCCGCCGGCGTGAAAGAATCCCCCGCTCGGCCTCCCGACGGCCTCGAACGCCGCCCGGGCCAGGAGGGAATCCATGCTCCATATTCGCCGCCTCCTCGCGTCTCGCCTCCTGCGCCTGGCGCCGCTCGCACTGCTGCTCCCGATCGGTTTGGCGTGCGCCGGGAGCGCGACGAGCAACGTCGCAACGGCTCCGGCCGCCTCCGCGGCCGTTTCGCAGCCCGCAAAGGCCTACTCGTATCCCCCGGCTTCGAAGGGCGACGTCGTCGACGATTACCATGGCACCCGCGTCGCCGACCCCTACCGGTGGCTCGAGAAGGCCGATGACCCCGCCACGACCGCCTGGGTCGCGGCGGAGAACTCGGTCACCCGGAGCGTCCTCGACCGGCCGGAGCGCGAGGCGATCAAGGCCCGACTGACCGAGCTCTTCGACTATCCAAAGATCAGCATTCCGGAGCACAAAGGGAATCGTTACTTCTTCTTCAAGAACACGGGCCTGCAGAACCAGTCCGTCTATTACGTCCAGGACGGTCTGTCCGGGCAGCCGCGGGTCGCAATCGACCCCAACACGATGTCGCCCGACGGTACCGTTGCGCTCACCAACACTTCGCCGAGCAAGGACGGCCGGCTGCTCGGCTACGCCATCTCGAAGAGCGGCAGCGACCGCCAGGAGATCTCCGTTCGCGACGTCGCGACCGGCAAGGATCTTCCGGACAAGCTAATCTGGGTGAAGTTCTCCGGCATCGCCTGGACGCCCGAAGCGAAAGGCTTCTTCTACACCCGCTACCCGCAACCCGGCACGGTGCCGGCCGGCGACGAGCACTACTTCCCCAAGCTTTACTACCACCGTCTGGGCGAACCGCAGGAGAAAGACGCGATGCTCTTCGAGAAGCCGACCGAGAAGGAGGTCGGCATCGGAGGGTTCGTGTCGTACGACGGGGGCTGGCTCGTCATCCTTCCGGGCAAGGGCGCGAGCGACAAGACCGAGGTCTGGGCGCTCGACCTGACGAAGCCGGGCAGCCGGCCGATCCCGGTCTTCACCGGCTTCGAGAACGCGTACTCGGTGGCGGAAGTCGTCGACGGCCGGCTGTACGCGCGCACGGACCGGGACGCGCCGCTCGGCCGGGTCATCGCGGTGGATCTGAACCGCCTCTCCGCGACGAACAAGGACGCCTCTTTCGTCGAGCTCGTACCGCAGGGGAAGGACACGCTCCAGAGCGCGTACGTCATCGACAAGAAGCTCGTCCTCCGCCACCTGCGCAACGCGAGCACGGCCCTCGACGTTCACGCCCTGTCCGGGAAGATGGAGAAGGAGATCGCGCTGCCCGGCATCGGATCGGTGGGAGGAATCTCGGGGGACGCGGATCAGAAGGAAATGTTCCTCTCCTACAGCTCCTTCACGGAGCCTCCCACGAACTTCCGCTACGACTTCGAGAAGGCTGACCTCGTCCTGTTTCAGAAGACGGACGTGAAGGTCGACCCGACCCAGTACGAGACCGAGCAGGTCTGGTATCCCTCGAAGGACGGGACCCGGATTTCCATGTTCCTCATTCACAAAAAGGGTCTTTCGCGCGACGGCAACCGGCCCCTCTACCTCTATGCCTACGGCGGATTCAACATCAGTCAGACTCCCGGTTTCTCGGCGACGCGTTACGTCTTTCTCGAGAAGGGCGGCATCGTGGCGATGCCCAACCTGAGAGGGGGCGGGGAATACGGCGAAGAGTGGCACAAGGCCGGGATGCGCGAGAAGAAGCAGAACGTCTTCGACGATTTCATCGCGGCGGCGGAGTGGCTGATCTCGAACAACTACACGAGGCGGGAGCGTCTCGCGATCGCGGGAGGCTCGAACGGGGGACTGCTCGTGTCCGCCGTGGAGATGCAGCGTCCGGACCTCTTCGGCGCGGTCGTCTGCCAGGTTCCCGTGGCGGACATGCTGCGATACCAGCGGTTCACCCTCGGCCGCTACTGGATCACGGAATACGGAAGCTCCGAGGTCGCCGCGGACTTCCCGTTCCTGTACCGGTACTCGCCGTACCACAACGTGCACGAGGGATCCGCCTACCCGGCGACGTTGATCACGACCGCCGACACCGACGACCGCGTCGACCCGGGCCACTCGAAGAAGCTCGCAGCCCGGATGCAGGCCGCTCAGGGGAGCGACCAGCCGATCCTGATCCGGATCGAGACGAAGGCGGGGCATGGAGCGGGAAAGCCGACGACCAAGATCCTGGACGAGCAGGCTGACATCTGGACGTTCGTCTTCTGGAAGCTCGGAATGATCTAATTCCGGACACGGGATACGTTGCGATGCCGCTGACGCGCCGCGCACTTCTCTCCCGCGCCGCCACGGGCGCGGCCGCGCTCGCGTTGCCGGTCTTCCGCCTCGACGCGATCGAGCGCGCCCGGGAAGCGGGCAGGGCGGTCGCGGGCACGACGCCGGATTCCGTCGCCACGGACGAGGCGTACTGGTCGCACATCCAGCGTGCCTTCGACGTCGACTCGACGATCCTCAATCTGAACAACGGAGGTTGCAGCCCCGCGCCCTCCCACGTGCTCGAGGCGATGATCCGCGATCTCAGATTCTCCAATGAGATGCCGGTGCACCACATGTGGAACATCCTGGAACCGCGCATCGAGTCGGTGCGCCGGGAGCTCGCGCGGGAATTCGGCTGCGATCCGGAGGAGATGGCGATCACCCGCAATGCCTCCGAATCGCTCGAGACGCTGATTTTCGGCCTCGAGCTGCAACCCGGCGACGAGGTCGTCGTCACGAACCAGAACTACCCCCGAATGCTCACGAGCTGGGACCAGAGGGTCCGCCGCGACCGAATCGTCGTCAAGCCGATCTCGTTCCCGGTGCCGCCGCCGTCCGCGGCCGACGTGGTCCGCCGCTTCCGTGAGGCCATCACCCCGCGCACGCGCGTCGTCGAGATCACGCACATCACGAACCTGACCGGCCAGATCCTTCCCGTCCGCGACGTCGTTCGCATGGCGCGCGAACGTGGGATCGAGGTCTTCGTCGACGGAGCGCATGCTTTCGCCCACTTCCCATTCCGTCGCGACGACCTCGAGTGCGACTACTACGGCACGAGCCTGCACAAGTGGCTGCTCGCGCCGATCGGGACCGGCTTCCTCTATGTCCGCAAAGAGAAGCAGAAGAAGATCTGGCCGCTTATGGCGGCGCCCGCAAAGATGGATCAGGACGTCCGCAAGTACGAGGAGATCGGGACGCACCCCGCCGCGAACCACAATGCGATTGCGGCGGCGCTCGCCTTCCACCGGGAAATCGGCGCCGAGCGCAAGGCGGCGCGCCTCCGCTGGCTGCGCGATCGCTGGGCCAGACGGCTCCTCGCCGCCGATCCCCGCGTGAAAGTCCTGACGCCTCTGAACGCCACCGAGTCCTGCGGCATCGCTCTTCTTCACGTCGAGGGGGTCGACACCGAGAAGCTCCAGGCACACCTCTGGGAGAAACACCGGATCATGACGACGCCGATCGTTCACCCCGAGTTCAACGGTCTTCGCGTGACGCCGAACGTTTACACCCGGCCGGATGAAGTGGACGTTTTCGCGGAGAAGGTCGAGGAGGTCCTCCGGAAGGGCCTGGCCTAGCGTCGCGGGACCACATTCCACGGATTTGTCCGGAACTCGCCGCCGCCCGCGGTGTCTTAACGAGCGGGACCTCCGGGAAGCACGGAAGCCCCTCCCGCGGGCCGTGCCGGCCTCGCCGGAAGGCCGAGACGTCCCCGAGGCCGAGGGCGAGCGACCGAAGACCGAATCCTCGCAAGCCGGCGGATCCACGCTGGAGTCCCCGAAGCCCGAGGACCGGAGAGATCGCGCGGCGGTTGCGGTCACGCCCGATACTGCACGCGCGGGCGGCGCGGAAGAGACGGCGGTCGCGGCGCCGCCCGCCGCGCCGCCCGCCGCGCCGCTCAAGCTGACCTTTCGAGCAATTGACGGATACGGATCATCGCCGGCCCTGCTCTCGGGCGAGCCGCGAGACCTTCCGGTCGACGAACGTGGCCGGGAGTACATCCTCCTGCTGGACTCTCAAGGCATCGTGCGTCGAGTGACCCCGCAGCCGAACGGTCGCGGGACGTCGGTCCGGCAGGGAGACGCTTCCACCGCGCTCGCCCGGCTGCGCTTTGCCCCAGGCAGCCGGCCGAGGCGTCTCCTCATCCGTTTCGAGTAGTAGCGAGCCCCCGGATCGCCAGGACCGCTGACCCGCGGACTTCACCGCGCTTGACCTTCGCCAGCGCTTCGTTGGCCGCCGGAAGCGGGAATTCCTCGATCTCGGCCTCGACCGGAATTCGAACGGCGAGCTCCAGAAACTCTAGTGCGTCGCGGCGCGTGAAGTTCGTCACGCTGCGCACGACCCGCTCCCCGGAAAGCCGCTCGTAACCGAAGGACGGGATCGGGCTCATGTGGATCGCATTGACGGCGAGCGTTCCGCCGCGCTCGAGGCGCGCGAGCGCGAGCGGGACGATTTCTCCGGCGGGTGCGAAGATCGCGGCCGCGTCCAGGAGAATTCCAGGGTCGTCTCCGGCGCCGCCCGCCCAGACGGCGCCCATCTCGAGTGCGAGCTCGCGGTGGCGCGTCTCGCGAGTGAAGGCGAAGACGTCGCAACCCTCGTGCCGCGCGACCTGAAGAACCAGATGCGCCGAAGCGCCGAAGCCGAAGAGTCCGAGCTTTCCGCCGGCGCGGGCGCCGGAAAGTCGCAGCGTTCGGTATCCGATGACGCCAGCGCAAAGGAGCGGTGCTGCCCGCTTCGGGTCGAGGTCGGGCGGCAGACAGTAGACCGCGCTCTCCGGCGCGGTCATCCGTTCGGCGTAACCGCCGTCCCGGTCGCAGCCGGTGAAGCGGGCAAGGCGGCAGAGGTTCTCCCGGCCCGACCGGCAGAAGACGCACTGCCCGCAGGTCTCGGAGAGCCATCCCACCCCGACGAGGTCGCCCGGCCGGATCCCCGCGACTTCAGATCCACACTCCCGCACTCTTCCCGCGACCTGGTGGCCCGGGACGATCGGAAGACGCGCCGCAACCTCTCCTTCGACGATGTGTAGGTCCGTGCGGCAGACCCCGCAGGCGTGGACGTCGAGAAGGACCTCGTCCGCACCCGGCCGCGGCTCCGGAAGGTCGATCGGCTCGAGCGGTGTCTGCTCGACCGGGGCGATTCTCGGGAGGCGCATCGCTTTCATTCAGAATCGGCGCGTCGCGGGAAATATAATCGCGCCCGGTCGCACGGGAGATTCCGCTGAAACGAATCGACGCACTGCTCGCCGACTACGGCTCCCACCACCGCACCCGGGGCAATCTCGTCTGTCATTTTTTCGGCATCACGCTGATCGTTTTCGGCGCCCTCGCCATGCTCGCGCAAATCCGCGTCGGACCAGTGAGCGTCGCCGAGATCGCCATCGCAGCCGTGGTGCTCTACGACGCGACGCTGGATCTCTCTCTGGCCGCCGGGCTGCTCGTCGCATTCGCATTCCTCGACGTCGCTGCGCGTGCCGCCGGCTGGCGGTTTGGGCTGGCGGCATTCGCGCTCGGATGGACCTTTCAGGCGATCGGCCATGCCGTTTTCGAAAAGAATCGGCCGGCGTTCCTGAAGAATCTCGTGCATCTCTTGGTCGGCCCGCTCTTCCTCGTCAACGAGCTCTTGAAGGTCCGGCGCGTCGCCTCGATTCCCCGCTGAGACCTCCGTCTTGCGCGGGCGCCGCCTATACTGCCGCGCGTGACCGATCCGGGAATCGAGGAGTTTCCCCGCGTGCTGAAGGATCTCGGGTGGTCGGATCTCCCCGGGGGCGAAGCCGAGCGCGTGGCCGAGATCACCCGCGAGTTCGTCGAGGCGAGTCTCGCATTCCGGGACGTCGAGCCCGCCGTAACGATCTTCGGCTCGGCCCGGCTCGGTCCGGGCGATCCCGCCTACGGGCTCGCGCGCGAGACGGCGAGGCACCTCGCGCTGGAAGGATTCAACGTCGTCACGGGCGGCGGGCCCGGGATCATGGAAGCCGCCAACCGCGGCTGCCGCGAAGGGGGCGGGATCTCGATCGGGCTGAACATCCGCCTGCCGCGCGAGCAGAAGGCGAATGCCTACCTCGACCGGGAGTTCGTCTTCACCTACTTCTTCATCCGCAAGTACATGTTCGTCAAGCTCTCCTCCGCGTTCTTCGCCTTCCTGGGGGGCTACGGAACGCTCGACGAGCTCTTCGAGACGTTGACGCTGATGCAGACGCGAAAGATCGAGAGCTATCCGATCATCCTCGGGGATCGCGACGCCGAGGACGCGATCGAGCCGCTGCTCGGAAAGTTGATCGAGCACGGGACGATCAACGAGTTCGACCGGAATCTTCTTCGCCGGAGCACGAGCCCGCAGGATGCGGTCCGGATCGTCGTCGAGCATCACCGCCGACTGTCACAGGTGACGAACAAGCCCGAGAAGAAGCCAGCGCGAGGCTAGCAGCCGCGGGACGACGGCTCGAGCCGCCCGGATTTCTCGAATCCGTCGCTATGGCGTCTGCGATTGCGCGCCTTTGACGAAGATCAGGTCCTGGGACTGGTTGTCGAGGACCGCGGCGTAGGCGTAGTTCTTACTGACTCCGTCCCCCCGGACCACGCAGTAGAAGCTCGGAACGTCGGCCGTGATCCCGACGAAGCTGGCAATGTTGTTGATCTGGAGCGGAGTCCTCGCCGGCACCAGTTGCGCGGTCTGACCGATCTGTATCCCCTGCGGATTGAAAAGGGTGAAGGTCACGGTCTGGGCAACGTCGTTGCCGTTGTAGACCCCCACGTTGGTACGGAAGCCGGTCGAGAGGTTGGCAGAAAAGGACAGCGAGGTCAGAACCGCCTCGGCATATGCCTCACCCGTTGATAACCCCGGGACGTACATGCCCACCGTCGGCGCCGGTCGGCTCGGCGTGTAGAGCCGGCTGTCCACCAGCACGTTGCCCGAAAACTCCACCGCCCCGCCCGTCTCCGCCGCTCCGAACAGCGTTCCCACGATGTCCTCGAACACCCGTAGCTGTCGCGGAGGCACCGTGAAGGTCTGCGTCGCATTTCCGCAGGCGCCCGTAAAGCAACGGTACCGAGCCGTCACCGACGCCGGCTGCGTCGCGGAAGGATTGAAAACACTCACGTCCGAATGAAAGAACGTCGGTGGCGCTCCATGCAGCGACGCCGCCGCCGGTAAAGTCACCAGACCCGACGACGGCGACTGCGCGCACAGGACCTCGAGAAAGTAGGCGCCGGTGATGCCGGTGCTGTAGCTGTTTGCATAGATCGTGTAGGTGCCGGACGCAGCTATGGTGTAGGAGATTCGCGAGTTCGAACCTCCTCCCGGATAGTCGTCGTTCTCGTCGAGCTCGAGGCCGCTCGGGTCGAAAAGAAACAGGAAGGTGTCGAAAGTCGTCGACGTCATCGTGATCTGCACCGTCTGCCCCACCGTGGCCTGAAACGTCCAGGCGTCGTAGAAGCTCTGGTCCGAAGGAAGCCGGCAGTCGTCCATCGTCAGCTCGCCATTCACCGTCGTATTGCAGCCGGTCGCGAGCGTCGTGCACGCGAAGGATTGGAACGGTCGGACCCCGGCGGGCGGAAGCTTCCGGAATCCGCTGACTTTCGGGAGGGCGGCTCGCAACGCCTTCGAAACCGTTGCGGCCGATCCGAGAGCGGCCCCGAGGACAAGGACAATGCCGAGGGCGAGGGTTCGGAAGGACTTCAGGGATCTGTTCACGCGACCTCCAGCTCGTGGCGCTTTTTGCAAGTCGGGCACCAGCGAATGATCAACACCGGCCGGGCGGAGCCACATTCCCTCCTCCGAGCTCACGGGCACGCCGCAAACGCGTTGGTGTCCTGGATCGGCGCGAAAGCGGTGTTCTGCGGGTTCGTGTAGGTCCGTACCGCTCCCGTTTGCGTGTCCGTCACCGTCAGGACCACATGGACGTTCGTCAATCCGCCGGCGAACACCCAGTAGCGGGGAGCGGCGGCGAACGTGCACGCATTGACGACCTTGATGATCACCTCGATGTTGTTCGCGCTGAAAAACCAGAAGAGACCGGTGTCGCTCGTCTGAGGCACCGCCATCCCGGGGCCCGACTGGCCGGCCGGCGTCGAGTAGTTTGCCTGCACTCGGAAGCGGCCGTTGTTCAAGCAGAGCGTCGTCGCATTCGGCGTGCATGGGCCGGGAATCGGGGTGAAGGTCGGCACAGGCGCCACGACCGTCGGCGTGGGCGTCGGAGTCGTCGCCGTCCCCGCGGTGCACTGGATCGTCAGCGTGTACGCGCCCGTCTGGTTGGCGAGGAAGCTCGTCGCGCCGATCGTCCAGGTGCCCGAGGTCGGCAACGTGAACGTGATCCGGGAATCGGTCGTGTCCCCGAAGTCATCGTTGCTCGCCACGACCGCCGGCGTCGAGTTGAGCAGATACAGATAGGTGTCGAAGGCGGTCGACGTCATGTCGATCGTGACGGTCTGCCCGGCCGTACCCTGAAACTGGACGAGGTCCAGGTAGCTGCCGTCGTCCAGCCGGCAGTCGTCCGTGGTGATGTCGCCGCTCGCGCTCGACGAGGGGCACGCCAGGGTCCCGAACTCGTTGCACGCGGACAGCGCGAGAGTCCGGAGCGATCCCCGGCGCGTGAGGACCTGGCGGTTACTCGAAAGCTTGCCGGGCGACCGGGAAGAGTTCTCCGAAGACAGGACGAATGCGCCCGCCATCAGGACCACGGCCGACAGAAGCGCCGCGTGGACGCTCCCCATCTCTCCCCGCCGAACGATCAGAGAAGGTCTCCCGGCCTCACGGGCAGGTCGCGAACGCGTCGGTGTCCTGGATCGGCGCGAAGGCGGTGTTCTGAGGGTTCGTGTAGTTCCGCGCCGTGCCGTTCGACGTATCGGTGACGGTCAGGGCCACCTGGACGTTCGTCAATCCGCCGGCGAACACCCAGTAGCGTGGAGCGGCGGCGAACGTGCACGCGTTGACGACCTTGATGATCACCTCGATGTTGTTCGCGGTGAAGAACCAGAAGAGACCGGTGTCGCTCGTCTGGGGTACCGCCATCCCGGGGCCCGACTGGCCTGCCGGTGTCGTGTACGTGGCCTGAACTCGGAAGCGGCCGTTGTTCAGACACAACGTCGTCGCGTCCGCCGTGCACGAACCGGGAGGGGGCGCCGCGCTGCATTGCAGAGCCAGCGTGTACGCGCCGAACTGGTTACCTGAATTGCTGTTCGCGACGACGAACCAGGTTCCGGTCTGGTTCAGCGGAAAGACGATTCGGGAGGTCGTGCCGCCGCCTCCATCATGATCCGTCGCGGCAGTGTTGGAGCCCGAGGGATCGATCAGGAAGAGATACGTATCGAAAGCGGACGAGGACATCGTGATCGTGACCTGCTGGCCCGAGGTCCCATCGAAGGAGTAGACGTCGTAGTAGCTGTTGTCGCTCATGATGAAGCAGTCCGTGTTCGCGAGCTGACCCGAGGTCGTAGAGCCGCACGCGACGCCCTGGATGGTCGGCGTCCCGTTGACGCAGTCCTGAGGTTGGGCTGTGCTGGAGGCGCGAACGCCGCCCTTGCGCACGACGAGCGACCGGAGAAATGCCTCTTTCGCGACGCCGACGACCGGCATCAGGGAAACGTTGCTCGCGGTTTTCGGGGCGGGGCGCGGCGTCTGCCCGGCCGCGGGATTGGCCCCGAACGCTCCACCGCAGAGCAGGAGTCCGATCAAGAGTTTCGTCTTCATACAGTCTCCATCGCGAAAAAGGAGTGACGACAGGTTTCTCCTGAGATTCGACTGTCCGCACAGAATCGAGGCAGCTCCCGATGTCCGCGCGGAATTCTACCCCGGTTTGCCCGAGCGGGGGCGGTTGGGCAAAGGGTCTGCTAACTTCGCGGGATGCCGAGGTCGCGTCGCGTCCGCCCGATCACGGTCGTCTCGATCGCGGGATCCGATTCGGGTGGGGGCGCCGGAATCCAGGCGGACATCGCGACCTTCGCGGCGCACGCCGTCTACGGCGCGACTGTCGTCGTCGCGGGCACCGCGCAGAACACCCTCGACGTCGCCGCGATCGAGCCGTTCTCCGCCCGGTTCGTCTCCCGACAGATCGACGCGGTCTTCTCCGATCTCGCTCCCGCCGCGGTGAAGATCGGCATGCTGTGGGACGCACGGACCGTCCGGGCGGTTGCGGCCGGCCTGCGCCGTCATCGGGCGAAGAACGTCGTCCTCGACCCGGTGCTCGCCTCGACGAGCGGTGCTCCCCTTCTCTCCGCCGGCGGGGTTCGCGCTCTTCGCCGGGACCTCCTCCCCGTGAGCGACCTCGTGACACCGAACTGGAACGAGGCGGCGGCGATCTCGGGCATTCCGATCCGAACGGAGCACGACGTCCGCCGGGCGGCGCGGAAGATCGGGGACCTCGGCGCCCGCGCCGTCCTGGTCACGGGCGGCGACGCGCCGGGCGACCGCGTCCGCGACGTGCTCTGGAACGGAGAGGCGTTCCGGACCTTTGCCCACCGCCGTATCGCGACGACCACGACGCACGGATCGGGCTGCACCCTCTCTTCCGCGATCGCGGCGAACCTCGCGCGCGGCGAGCCGCTCGAGGCCGCCGTTTCCCGGGCGATCCGCTACGTGGCGCGAACGATCGCCCGCAGGGTCTTTCCGGGGAGTGGAGCGGGAGTTCCGAACCGTCTTCCCGGAGATCTCACTCCCAGAAGTCGAACCGGTAACCGGGCGGCGAGTACGCGGTCTCCGCGATCGCGCTCCGCTCGCCGTCGCGGCCGGCCGCGTGGTCGCGGTCGCGGTTCTTCTCCATCTCCTTGAGCTCCCCGACCACTCGGTATTTCGCGGACTGCACGAACGCGCGCGCCAGACGGACCTCGTCGGCCGCTTTCTCCGGTCCTCGACGGAGCGCGGAGGAGCTCGCCCGCGACAGAACGGCAATCGAGGCGTACAGGTCCACCGCGACGTTTGCCAGCCTCTCCTGCTGGTACTGCCTCTCGAGGATGCGCTTCCCGTACCGGGAGAGAAACGTCTCCGCCGCGGCGGCAAAGGATCGCGTGTGTCGCCGGACGAGGTCGGCCTCGGCGGCGAGAGCCGGGGCGACGCTCTCGAGCCGCGCGGGCGCGACGTATCCCCGGATCTTTTTACCGACGTAGTCGGAGAGAATCCCGAGGTTGCCGAGCGGAGCCTTCAGCGCCCGCGCCACCTCCTCGAGGTCGGACCCGAGGTCCCGGAGACCGGAGAGCGCCACCAATACCCGGAGGATCTCGTTCGTGCCTTCGAAGATCATGTTGACGCGGGCGTCCCGAAGTGCCCGCTCGTAGGGATACTCCTCCATGAACCCGTTTCCGCCCGCGATCTGCAGGGCGTCGTTGATGACGCTCCACACGGTCTCGGTCCCGAAGACCTTGCAGGCAGCGCCCTCGAGCGCATAGTCGGAGAGACCTCGGTCGACGAGCCCCGCGGTCATGTAGACGACAGATTCGAGGGCATAGGTGTTCGCGACCATCCGGGCGAACTTGCCCCGGATCATTTCGAAATCCGCGATCCGCGTCGCGAACTGCCGGCGCTCTCTCGCGTGGAGCGCCGCTTCCCGGATCATGGCCTTGCAGCCGCCGAGGCAACCGGCGCCGAGAGACGTCCGACCCGTGTTCAGCACCTCGACCGCGACCTTGAAGCCCGCGCCGCGCGGCCCGATGACGTGGAACGCCGGCACCCGCATCTCCTTGAAGAGGATAGGCACCGTCGAGGAGCCTTTCAGCCCGAGCTTCTTCTCCTCCGGCCCGATCTCGAGGCCCGGCAGGTCCTTCGTGACCGCGAACGCGGTGATCCGCCGATGCTCGTCGGCCGCTTCGAGCGCGACGTCCTTGGCAAACAGGGTAAAGAAGTCCGCGATCCCGCCGTTGCTGATCCAGTGCTTCGACCCGTCGAGCACGAACTCGTCGCGCCCCGCGTCGTAACGCGCGGTGGTTCGGATGGACGCGGCGTCGGAGCCGGCTTCGGGCTCGGTCAACGCGAACGCCGCGATCTTCTCGCCGGCCGCGAGCGGCGGCAGCCATCGCTTCTTCTGTTCCTCCGTTCCATAGAGGAGCAGCGCCTTCATTCCGATCGACTGGTGCCCTCCGATCAGGATCCCGAGCGAAGCATCGGTGCGCCCGACCTCTTCCATGACCCGGCAGTACGCCGAGGAGGAAAAGTCGTATCCGCCGTACTCCCGCGGAATCGAGATGCCGAACATTCCGAGGTCCGCGAGCCCCTTCACCACTTCCGGCGGGATGCGTTTCTCCCGGTCGATGCACGCGGAGTCGATCCGGTCGCGCGCGAACGCCTTGAACGATCCGAGAAACGCGGAGACGGTCTCCTGCTCCTCGGTGGAGGGCTCCGGGAACGGAAACAGAAGGTCCTCGCGAACCGCGCCCGCGAAGAGCGCTTTGACCGGCGACGGGATCGAGTCCGGGGAAGGCGGTGCGCTCAGAAGGCGGCCTCGCTGACGGAGCCGGCCCCGACCGCGGCGTAGAAGGTGCCCCGGGCGTCGGCCAGCCGTCGGATCGACCGGGCCGGCTCGAAGCGCGGGCCGAAGCGCTCCGTGAGCTCCTCGAGAAGCGAGCGCACGCGCGGCAAGCCGAGCGAATCGGCCCAGCGCAGGAGGCCGCCCCGGAAAGGGGGGAATCCAGTCCCCAGGATCATCGCGAGATCCAGCTTCGCCGGTCCCGCCACGACCTCATCCTCGAGACAGAGCGCCGCCTCGTTGACCATCGGCAACGCGAGCCGCGATTCGATCTGGTCCTGCGGGAAAGGAGAGGAGGCTTTCGGCTCCGCCCGCAACGCCTCGTACGCGGCCGGCGACGGTCCGCCGCGCTTTCCCTCGGAGTACTCGTAGAAGCCCGAACCGCTCTTTCGCCCCAGGCGGCCGGCGGCGACGAGCGCTTCGTCCCCGCCCGGCTTGATCCGCCCGGGAAAGGCGGCCTGCAGGACCTCCCCCGCCTTGACGGCGACGTCCAAGCCCACCTCGTCCAAGAGCGCGAGCGGGCCGACGGGCATCCCGAAGTTGGTCATCGTGCGGTCGACGTCTTCGATGCGACACCCCTCCCGGACGAGGCGAACAGCTTCGGAAAGGTAAGGCGCGAGGATCCGGTTCACGAGGAAACCCGGCAGATCGTTGACGACGATCGGAGTCTTTCCGAGCTTCTTCGCGAGCGCGAAGATCGTCGCGATCGTCTCGTCCGAGGACTTCTCCCCGCGGATGATCTCGACCAACGGCATACGGTGGGCAGGGTTGAAGAAGTGCATTCCCGCCACCCGATCCGGACGCGCGGCCGCCGCGGCAATCTGCGCGATCGGGATCGTCGAAGTGTTCGAGGCGAAAATCGCGGTCTCCGGCACCGCCTGCTCCCATTCCGCGAGGACCGACCGTTTGACCTCGAGCTTCTCGACGACCGCCTCGACGGTGACCTCGCACCTGGCGAAACCGGAGTAGTCGAGGGTTCCCGAAAGCCGGGCCATGCGCGCCGCCACCTCCCGTTCCGTCAGCCGGCGCCGGCGAACCGACTCCCGGAAGATTTCGGCGGCCGCCGCGAACCCGTGCGCGAGAGCCTTTGGCTCGACGTCTTTCATCCGCGCCGGAATTCCCCGATCCGCCGCGAGCTGCGCGATCCCTCCCCCCATCCGGCCGGCGCCGAGAACTCCCAGCCGTGTGACTTCTCCGGGACGAACCGCGGGGTCGGCGATTCCCGTTTCCTTCCTGACCTGCTCGGTCGCGAAATAGACGTCGAGGAGGTTTCGCTGGACCGGGCCTCCGAAGACGCTGGCGATCCGACGGCTCTCGACCTCGAGGGCGGCGTCCATCGGCTTGCCCCAGCTCTCTTCGATGACCTCGATCGCTTCGAGCGGAGCCGGGTAGTGGCCGCCCGTTTCCGCGAGAACTCTCTCTCGCGCCTTTTTGAAAATGAGCCGCCGCCCGAGCGGCGTCGCCTCGAGCACGCGATCGGCGGGGCTCTGCCGACCGGGACGCGGGGTGCGCTTCGGGCCGCCGACCTTCGATCGCCCGAAGCGTCGCGCGTAGTCGTCGAAGATTGCCGCGGGCACCGCCTCGTCCACGAGACCGATTCGCCTCGCCCGATGCGCGTCGAGCTGTTTGCCGGTCAGGATCAGGTCGAGCGCGGCCGAGAGCCCCACGAGCCGGGGAAGGCGTGCGCAGCCCCCCCACGCGGGGAAGATCCCGAGACGAACCTCCGGAAGTCCGATCCGCGCGGCGGGTGAGTCCGACATCAGGCGGTAGTCGCAGGCGAGAGCGAACTCCGTCCCCCCTCCCAGACAGGCGCCGTTGATCGCGGCGATCGTCGGGAACGGCAGACGCGCGAGCTGTTCGAACAGCGCCTGTCCGCGAGCGGATCCGGCCGAGATCTCCTCCGGTGCGATCGTGGTGAACTCCTTCAGGTCCGCACCGGCGATGAAAACGTCCCGCTTCCCGCTCTGCACGAGGAGCGCGCGGACGCGCGGGTCCTGCGAAAGCCGGACCAGGACCTCCGACAATTCGACGAAGACCTCCCGGGAGAACTTGTTGACCTTCTCGCCGGGGAGATCGAACGTCAGCGTCCCCAGGCCGTCCGGAGCGACTTCGAACCGGAAGGCGCTCATGCGGCCTCGACGACGACGGCGCCGCCCTGGCCGCCGCCGATGCACATGGTCGCCAGGCCGAACTGCACCCCGCGCCGGCGCATTTCCTTGAGCAACGTCGTGACGAGCCGATTCGCGGAGGACCCGACCGGGTGTCCGAGCGCGATCGCGCCGCCGTTGACGTTGGTCCTTTCCCAGTCGATCTCCCCGATCGGCCCCCCTGTGCCGTAGCGCGCGTGCCACTCGGCCGACGGAAAGACTTTCGCCACCGCCAGGCACTGCGCAGCGAACGCTTCGTTCAACTCGACGAGACCGATCTCCTGCCAGGAGACGCCGGCGCGCTTCAACGCAAGAGGGGTGGCTGCGGCGGGACCGAGGCCCATGCGTTCGGGCTCGACTCCAACGAACGCGAAACCACGCACCTTGCCGAGGGGGTGGAACCCGTGCGCGGACGCCGCCTTCGCGCTCATGACGAGCGTCGCCGCCCCGCCGTCGGTGATCTGGGAGGAGTTGCCCGCAGTGACCGTCCCGAACCGCCGGTCGAAGTAGGGCTTCAACTTCGCGAGCGCTTCGAGCGACTGGTTCTCGCGAACTCCGTTGTCCTCGACTGCCATCTCCTCGAAGCGCGGCGGTACGGGAACCGGGACGATCTCCTCGGCGAGCTTCGCCCGAGCGAGCGTCACCCTTCGATGCGAACGCAGCGCGAACTCGTCCTGGGCTTCGCGCGAGATGCCGTGCTCCTTCGCCAGGACCTCGGCGGTCTCGCCCATGCTCAAGCCGCAGACCGCGTCGGTCAACCCCTGCTGGAGGCCGATCTCCGGCTTGAAGTGCTTCGGGCGGAATCGGGCCGCGGCGGCGACGCGCTTGCCGAAGTCTTTCGCGGTGAACACATCCGTGAATATCTCCTGGCTCTCGCGGGAATAGAGGAAGGGGATGTTCGACATCGACTCGACTCCCCCGGCGACGATCGCATGGGCGTCTCCAGAGGAGATCCGATACCACGCGTCGACGATCGCCTGGAGGCCCGAGCCACACAGCCGGTTGACGGTGTACGCCGGAACCCGGAACGGAACCCCGGCCAGAAGCGCCGCCACGCGCGAGAGGTTCACCGCGTCGGGGGGCTGAGCGATGTTGCCGAAGATCACGTGGTCGAGCTCGGCCGCATCGAGGCCGGTTCGCGCGAGGAGCTCCGTCGTGACGATCCGCGCGAGCTCCTGCGCGGGGACATCTTTCAGGAGGGTCCCGGCCCTCGCGTAAGGGGTCCGGAGACCCTCGACGATGACGACGTCACGCGACATGCGCCTTCTCGGCGGCTCGGTACATCGATTCGATCAAGTCGCGATAGCGGCTCTCGAGGACGCGCCGCTTGACTTTCAAGGTCGGCGTGATCGATCCGTCCTCGATGGTCAGGTCCGTCGAGAGGATCGCGAAGGCGCGGATCTGCTCGTGGTGCGGTTTGTCGACGTTGTAGGCGTCGATCTCGCGCTGGAAGAGGAGGCGGATCTGCGGGTCCGCGTCCAGACGGTCCCAGTCGATCTTCCAGCCCGCCGACGTCACGTGCTCCCGCAGCCGTTCGAAGTTCGGAACGATCACGGCGGCTAAGAACTTGTGGCGGTCGCCGAGGACGATCGGCAGCTCGATGAAGGGGGACTTCTTCAGCTCGTTCTCGATCGGCTGGGGAGCCGCCTTCTTTCCGCCGGCTAAGACGATCAGGTCCTTCTTGCGGTCGGTGATCACAAGGAATCCGTCGCCGTCCAGGTGCCCGATGTCTCCCGTGTGGAACCAGCCCTCTCTGTCGATCGCCTCGGCCGTCGCCTCCGGCTTGTTGTAGTAGCCCTTCATGATGTGGGGGCCGCGCGAGAGGATCTCGCCGTCTTGCGCGATCTCGACTTCGACGCCCGGAATCGGCCGACCGACCGTACCCAGCTTCCACCGGCCCGGGCCGTTGACGGCGATGACGGGCGAGGTCTCGGTCAGTCCGTACCCTTCATAGATCGTGATGCCCGCCCCGAGGAAGAACTCCGCGAGATCCCGAGAAAGGGGCGCAGCACCCGAGAACGCGAACCGGAAGCGCGAGCCCAGCACGCCGCGGATCTTGGCGAAGACCAGCTTGTCCGCGAGCTTTGCCTTGCGGGCGAGAGAGGGCGGCACTGTCTCCCCGCGCTCCTCGTAAGCCAGCTTTTCCTTTCCGACGCGCACGGCCCAATGGAAGAGCTTCTTTTTCAACCCGCTCCCGGACTCGACACGGCCCTGGATGCGCGCGTAAACCTTTTCATAGACGCGCGGTACGAGAGCGAAACAGTGCGGCGCCACTTCCAGGAAGTTGTCTTTCAGCTTCTCGACGGATTCCGCGTAGGCGATCGAGGCCCCGCGGTAGAGATAGGCGTAGTCGAGGGTCCGCTCGAAAACGTGGGAGAGCGGCAGAAACGAGAGCCCCACGGCGTCGCCTGTGATCGGCATGACCTGGAGACTCGATTTGACGTTCGAAACGAGGTTGTTGTGCGTCAGCATCGCACCTTTCGAATCCCCAGTCGTGCCCGAGGTATAGATGATCGTCGCGACGTCGTCCGGCTTCACCCGTCCGGCGCGCTGCTCGAAGACGCCGGGACTCATTTCGAGAGTCGGCCGTCCTTTGTCCACGACGGCGTGGAACGTCGTGTAGCCCGGCTCGGCGGGAGGACTTCCCTCGACGACGATCACGTGATCGAGCGCGGGGCACTGCGCCTTGATCTGCAGGATCTTGCCCAGTTGCTCGAGGTTCGAGACAAACACTGCCTTCGCGCCGGAGTCCTTGAACAGTGGCGCGATCTGCGCAGCCGGAAGCGTCGGATAGATCGGGACGGTCCATGCTCCGGCGCAGAGAATGGCGTAGTCAGCCATAGCCCATTCGGGCCGGTTCTCGGAGACGATCGCGACGCGCTCCCCCGGCTGGACTCCGAGCGCGTTCAGCCCGAGAGAGAGGGCGCGCACGGTGTAGCCGAAGTCGCGCGCGGAGATCGGAGTCCACTGCCCGCCGACCTTGGACGTCAAGAGATCCGGTTTTCCCGACGCCGCCGCGGAAAGAAAGACGTCGCAGAGGGTACGGATCTCGGCGGTCATGTCTTCGCCCTCACGATGGCGGCGCGATTCTATTCCCACGCGCCCGATGGCGCGTCTCCGTTGTCCCGAACCGGACTATGCTCCCCGGCGCATGGCGCTCGCGCTTCTGCTCGGAACTCTGCTCGCGATCGCCGGCCTCCTCGTCACGTCGATCCAAGGGTTCGCGGTCGCGTCCGGCCTCGCCGCGGCGCGTCCGATCGCGAGGGCGCTGATGGCGCGCCACGTCGGGTATGCCATTCCGGCCGTCCTCTTCTCGCTCTTCTCCCAGTCGATGGTGATCTTCTACTTCATCGGTACGGGAAAGCTTGTAAAAGACGAGACCGCGGGATTTTCGGAGCCCGAGCGGCGCCGGATCCTGGCGACCCTCAAGGATCTGAAGAGACGGACTTCGCCCGCCGCGACGTTCGCGCTCCTCTCGTCGATCGCGGTCTTCGTGCTGGGAGGCGCCGTCCACACGCGCGCTCTTCCGTCCTGGACGCACCTCTCCGCGTCGCTCGGCGCGCTCGCGATCCACGTCTGGGCGTTCGCCGCGGA
>WNGE01004133.1_pt1 | contig 41422 bp, 38 predicted proteins | sample 5400651 | NCBI WGS metagenome assembly WNGE01 (sample SAMN13153370, study PRJNA577476) | soil metagenome | isolation source: 60 cm soil or saprolite under grassland replicate 2 | place: USA:California | collected 2016-06-15 | reverse complement strand
TGGCCCCCATCGTCTAGCGGCCTAGGATGTCGCCCTTTCAAGGCGGAGACACGGGTTCGAATCCCGTTGGGGGCACGCGAACCACATATGGTCCCGTGGTGTAGCCCGGTTTAACACGCCGCCCTGTCAAGGCGGAGATCGCCGGTTCAAATCCGGTCGGGACCGCGAGGCGCCCCTCCGGCGAAGCCACGAGGAGGCCGCCGCCGGGCGAGGTAGCTCAGTTGGCAGAGCACGCGGCTGAAAACCGCGGTGTCGGCAGTTCGATTCTGCCCCTCGCCACCAGCAGCCGGGTGTCGCCCCGGGGTCGCCGGTCACTCGCCGTCAGGGCGCTACGGCGAGCGCGCCGGCTCCCAGGCCTTCAGATCCTTCCCGTGGTCGACTCCTGGAGCAGGCTCCTGATCTCCGACTCGCGATAGCGCCGGTGGCCGCCGAGGGTTCGGATCGAGGAGAGCTTCCCCGCCTTGGCCCACCTCGTGACCGTCTTGGGATCGACCCGGAACATCGCGGCGACCTCCGCCGGAGTGAGCAGCTTCTCTCCATTCTCAGCGGCGTTCTTCACCCACCCCTCCCCCCCAAAGCCGCACGCGCGGCAATTCGGGCGAATTGTTGCCGAAGCAAGCCACACCGGACATAGGCAATCGGCACTAATTTCGTTGGGCGATATTGACTACGGGATGATGAATCGCTCGACATGGCCTCCCCGTCCCCTAGTTGAGCGACTCCCGGCTCCGGGCGTCCGCCCACCTGGCCGCGACGGACTGGTACAGCTCCACGGCCCTGGCCATGCCGGCCGGATCGCGCACCGCCTCGATGGCCTCCTGGATCTCACGCCCGCTGTGGTCGTTGTCGAGCTCGTCCCACGTGAACAGCGAGGACACCGAGGCGTAGTCCAGCTCGACCACCGACTGGGAATGGAAGGCCGAAAGCCACTGCTCGAGGTCCCGCACCAGCTCGGTGACCGGGGCCAGTTCGGAGCGCCGGAGGAGCTCGAGGGCCCGCTCGGCCCGCGACCTCGCCAACCCGACGGGGGTCCAGTACGAGAGGCGGTACTCACCCGATGCGGACTCGGCCAGGGTGCGTTCCCCCTCGTCCACCAGCACGAACCACCGGATGGGAACGTGCCACGGGCTCTGGAGCATCGACGGAACCGCGGAGGGCTCCCGCCGCTTGATCCGGGCCAGCTCCCGGGCGGCCCGGCGGGCCTCGGTGTCGGGGACGAACGCGTCGGCCATCTCGAACGGGGCCGACTCGCGCAGGGACAGGATGCTCGCCAGCACCCGAAGTCGCGTTCGCCAGGGGCACACGAAGTACCGCCCGTCGACCAGCCGGATCTCGGCGTCGTCGCCGTCGTCGGAGGCGATCAGGCCGAGCCGGCCTCCGACCACCGCCGACTCCTCGCGGTAGACCGGCCGGACCGGGGCAGGCCGTCCCCCCGAGACGATGTAACGCTCCCAGGCCGAGCGCTCCTCGTCCGCGTAGCTGTCCAGTGGCCGGAAGACCCGCAGGTAGGCGCAGGGGATCACGGCCGCATCATAGGTGTGGCGGCGCCTCGCCGCCAGCGAAACTGACAAGTCGGCGGGCGATCTCCGGATGTTCGCGAGCCCCCGGGCGGGGAAGGAACGGTCCGGTGGATGGCCGATCCACGACCGGATCGCCTCTCCGAGAGGTGAAAAGGCTGCCTGCTATAGTGGCCGCGCCAGCGGGCCGACGAAGCCGGGAGGCACGGGTGAGAGAAGCGCCTGGGCCCGTATCGGGGGCCACCAGCCAGTGACCGTCTTCGATCAGCTGGACGGCGAGTACGAACAGGTCGTGTTCTTCCACGACCCTCCGACCGGGCTCCGAGCCATCGTGGCGATCCATTCGACCACCCTCGGGCCATCGCTCGGCGGGACCCGGTTCTACCCATTCGAGTCTGAAGACGATGCGTTGCACGACGTCCTTCGCCTGGCCCGAGGGATGACCTACAAGGCCGCGGCGGCCGGGCTGGACCTGGGCGGCGGCAAGGCCGTCATCATCGGGGACCCCAAGCGCATCAAGAGCGAGGAGCTGCTCCGGGCGTACGGACGATTCATCGAGACCCTGGGGGGCCGGTACATCACCGCGGAGGACATCGGGACCTCGCGCGAGGACATGGATGTCGTCCACCGCGAGACCCGCTACGTCACGGGCATCTCGCCCGAGCTCGGCGGCTCCGGCGATCCATCGCCCGTGACCGCGTGGGGGGTGCTGCTCGGCATGCGGGCCTGCGCCGAGGAGGCCTGGGGCGAGCACCGGCTGGAGGGCCGGCGGGTCGCCGTGCAGGGCGTCGGCAAGGTCGGCTACCACCTGGTGAAGCACTTGGTCGAAGAGGGCGCGGACGTTGTGGTGTCCGACGTGGACGTGGACAACCTGGGCCGGGCGGTGCGCGACTTCGGGGTCGACACCGTGGAGACCGACAAGATCCACGCCGTCGACTGCGACATCTTCGCCCCCTGCGCGCTGGGCGGGGTCATCCGCGACGACACCCTTCCGGAGCTCAAGTGCAGAGTGGTGGCCGGATCGGCGAACAACCAGCTGGAGCGTCCGGAGCACGGCGAGGCCCTCGCGGAGCTCGGGATCGTGTACGCGCCTGACTACGTGATCAACGCCGGCGGGTTGATCAACGTGGCCGACGAGCTCCAGGGCTACAACCCCGAGCGGGCGAAGTCACGGGTGGAGCACGTGTACCGCACCCTTCGGGAGATCTTCGAGATCGCCCGGGACCGCCGCATCAGCACGGCCGCGGCGGCCGACGCCTTCGCCCTCGAGCGGATCGGGAAGGTCGGCCGGGTCCGCCTGACCTGGGTGCCGGGCGGGCGAGGGTGGGCCCGCATCTGGGCCCGCGATTGAGCGATCCGGCGCTCCGGCCATGACCGACACCACCGAGGCGCGGCGATGACCGACACCACGACCCTGTCCGCGGATCCGAACCAACCCCTTCGCCTGCTGCCCCTCGGCGAGCTGCCCGCCGGCGACGTCTCGGCCACGGGGCTGGGCGACGACGACCTGCGTTCGCTGTACCGCCTCATGGCGCTGATCAGGAGGGCCGACCTCGAGGCCACGGCGCTGCAGCGCCAGGGCGAGCTGGCCGTGTACCCGCCGCTGATCGGACAGGAGGCCGCGCAGGTCGGGTCGGCGTTCGCCTTGACCGAGCAGGACTGGATCTTCCCCTCGTACCGCGAGCTCGGGGCGGCGGTGGTCCGCGGCGTCGACCTGGGCGAGTACCTTCACTTCTACCGGGCCACCTGGCACGGGGGGACCTACGACGCGGCCGCGCACCGGTTCGGGCACGTCAGCGTGCCCGTGGGGTCGCAGGTGCTGCACGCCGTGGGGTACGCGATGGGTTCGAAGCTCGACCGCCTCCCGGTGGTGACCCTGGTGTACTTCGGCGACGGCGCCACGTCCGAGGGCGACTTCCACGAGGGCTGCAACTTCGCCGCGGTGTTCGGCGCCCCCGTAGTGTTCTTCTGCCAGAACAACCAGTGGGCGATCTCCGTGCCGCTGGCTGCCCAGTCCCGGGCCCCCATCTGGAAGAAGGCCGAGGCCTACGGCTTCCCCGGGGTGCAGGTCGACGGCAACGACGTCCTGGCCGTGTACCTGGCGACGAAGGAGGCCGCGGACCGGGCCCGGGAGCACGGGGTCCCGACCCTGGTCGAGGCGGTCACCTACCGGATCGGACCGCACTCGACGGCCGACGACGCCACGAAGTACCGGACCGCGCAGGAGGTCGAGCGGTGGCGGGCGCTCGACCCGCTGGCCCGATATCGTGACTGGCTGTCGGCCACCGACCGTGCGGACCAGGGGTTGTTCGAGGCCATCGAGGAGGAGGCGAAGGACTTCGCGGCGAAGCTTCGCCGCGACGTGGTCTCCTCCGGGCCCCGGCCGGTCGAGGAGCTGTTCGAGTGGGTCTTCGCCGGCGACCTCCCGCCGCACCTGGCCAGGCAGCGCGACGAGGCGATCCGCTTCGCGTCCGAGGACGGGCCCGATGACTGAGGTCACGATGGTCAAGGCGCTGAACGAGGCGCTGCGCCACTCGCTGGCCGACGACCCGCGGTCCCTGGTGCTGGGCGAGGACGTGGGCAAGCTCGGCGGGGTGTTCCGGGTCACCGACGGCCTTCAGGCGGAGTTCGGCGACCAGCGGGTGTTCGACACGCCCCTGGCGGAAGCGGCCATCGCCGGCGTGTCCGTGGGGCTGTGCATGGCCGGCTGGCACCCTGTGGCCGAGATGCAGTTCGACGGCTTCTCCTACCCGGCCCTGGATCAGGTCATCAGCCACGTGGCCAAGTACCGGTACCGCTCCCGGGGCCGCCAGCCGATGCCGATGGTGATCCGCATCCCCTACGCCGGCGGGTACGGCGGCGCGGAGCACCACAACGACAGCCCGGAGAGCTATTACGCGCACACGGCCGGGCTGAAGGTGGTGACGCCGTCGACGCCGGTCGACGCCTACCACCTGCTCCGGACGTCCATCGCTGACCCCGACCCCGTCATCTTCTTCGAGCCGAAGAGCCGCTACTGGTCGAAGGAGGAGGGCTCGCTCGACGGTGACGGTCAGAGCCTCCCGATCGGAAGGGCCCGGGTGGTTCGGGAGGGCGGGGACTGCACGGTGATCACGTATGGAGCCATGGTGGCGAAGTCCCTGGCGGCGGCCGCAGTGGCCGCGGAGGTCGGAACGGAGATCGAGGTCCTGGACCTTCGTTCCCTGGTACCGCTGGACCTGGAGGCGCTGGCGGGATCCGTCCGCAAGACCGGGCACGCGGTGGTTGTCCACGAGGCGCCCATGACGCTCGGCATGGGCGCGGAGATCGTGGCCCGGATCGTCGAGGACTGCTTCGACTATCTGGAGGCGCCGGTGCTGCGGGTGACCGGCTACGACACGCCCTACCCGCCGGCCACCATCGAGAACCACTACCTTCCCAGCGTCGAACGCATCCTCGACGCGATCCACCGGGTCAGGAACTACTGATGGCCGTTCGCGACTTCCTCCTGCCGGACTTGGGCGAAGGGTTGGAGGACGCCGAGGTGGTGACGTGGCGGGTGGCCGAAGGCGACAGCGTCGAGCTGAACCAGACCCTCGTCGAGGTCAACACGGCCAAGGCGCTGGTCGAGATCCCGGCCCCATGGGAGGGCGTGGTGGAGAAGCTCCACGCCGCCGAGGGCGACGTGGTCAAGGTGGGCCAGCCCCTGGTGTCGATCCGGGTGGACGACGCGGCCAGGTCGGACGAGGGCATGGAGACGAAGCCCAAGCGCCAAGCTGTGCTGGTCGGCTACGGCGTCGAGGAACAGGACGAGGTGGCCCGGGCCCGCCGGCGCGTGGAACGCCGCATCCGGGGAGACGGCGAGGACGCGCAGGCCGTGCGCGCCACCCCACCCATCCGTAAGCTCGCCCGGGAGCTCGGGGTCGACCTCGCGGCGATCGCCGGCACCGGCCCCGACGGCCGCATCACCAGGGAGGACGTGACCAGCGCATCGGAGGATCTGGCAGCCACCACACCCGCGCCCGAGTCGGTCGAGGCCTCGTTCGAGCCCCTCCGGGGCAATCGCCGGATCATCGCCGAGCACATGCTCCGTTCGGCTCGCGAGATCCCCCATGTGACCGCGTGGGTCACGCTGGACGCGACCTGGCTGATGGCCCTTCGGGAGGAGCTGTCCGCCGAAGCCGGCAAGCGGATCAGCCCACTGCCGATCGTCGTTCGGGCCCTGGCCGAGATCTGCGCGGAGCATCCCAAGCTGAACTCCTCGTTCGACGCCGAGCAGTCGAGGATCGTGCTGTTCCGCGAGTGCAACGTCGGCGTGGCGGTCGACACCGACGACGGCCTCCTGGTTCCGGTCATCCACTCGGCACAGGCGAAGGGCATCGTGGAGATCGCCGGAACGATCGAGGAGCTGTCGCGGACCGCCCGAAGCCGGCGGCTCAAGCCCCAGCAGATGCGAGGCGGGACCATCACCGTGACGAACGTCGGCTCGTTCGGCTCGGAGTCCGGCACCCCGATCATCAACCACCCGGAGGCCGCCATACTCGCCCTGGGGGTGATCGAACCTCGGGCCTTGGTGGTCGACGGCGCGGTCGAGGCCCGCCTCGCCGCCACGCTGGCGCTGTCGTTCGATCACCGGGTGATGGACGGAGCCGAGGCCGGCCGCGCGCTGAAGGCCCTCGCGGACCTTCTGGAGAGCCCGTTCCGCCTCGGCGCGCTCCCCCGGTAGCGCCCCGTGCGGATCGTCTCCCTCCTGCCCTCGGCCACCGAGATCGTGTTCGCCCTCGGCCTGGGCGACCAACTCGACGGCGTCACCTACGAGTGCGACTTCCCCCCGGAGGCCAGGACGAAGCCGGTGGTCTCCGACACCGCGCTGCCCCAGGACCGCCCCCTCTCTGCTGCCGAGATCGACCGGCTGGTCGGCGGGTTCATGGACCGGCGCGAGCCCATCTACCAGCTGGACAAGGGCCTGATCCGCGACATCCAACCCGACCTGATCCTGACCCAGGACCTGTGCCGGGTCTGCGCCGTGCCGTCCGGCCAGGTGGAGGACGCGCTCAGGGAGTTGGGGTGCTCCTCGACCGTCGTGTCCCTGGATCCCCACTCGCTGGAGGAGATCCTCGACTCCGTCGTGGAGGTCGGGCGCGCCACGGACACGGAGGCGAACGCCGCCCGGCTGGTCGGGGAGCTGCGGGAACGCATCCAGCGGGTGAAGGACCGCGCCGCCCGCCTCCCCTCGATCCGGACGCTCTGTCTCGAATGGTCCGACCCGCCGTTCGTGGGCGGGCACTGGATCCCCGAGATGGTCGGGATCGCGGGCGGCACCAACCTGCTCAACGAACCGACGATCGGGTCCCGCACGGTCACCTGGAAGGAGGTGGCCGATGCAACGCCCGAGATCATCGTGTTCATGCCGTGCGGCTACTACCTGGACGACGCCGAAGCCGAGGCCGGCCGGCTGTTCCAACAACCCGACTTCGCCGGCACCCCCGCCGCACGCGGGAACGCCGTGTTCGCCGTCGACGCCTCGAGCTACTTCAGCCGGCCCGGCCCCCGGATCGTGGATGGGCTCGAGATCCTGGCGTGGGCCATCCACCCCGAATCGTTCCCGGAGCCGCCTTCCGACAGGATCGTCCGTCTCGAAAGCTGACCCGGTGGGATGTCAGTCCTCGCCGGGGAGGACCACCCGGCCGGCCAGCCACACGTCCTTGATGACCACCTTGATGGCGGCGGCGATGGGCAGGGCCAGCAGCGCGCCGGCGAAGCCTTCGAGGCTGCCGCCGATCAGGACGCTCACGATCACCATCGCCGGGGAGAGGTCGACGGCCTTCTTCATCACCCGGGGGACGATGAGGTAGTTCTCGACCTGCTGATAGACCAGGAAATAGATCGCGGTGACGATCGCCTCACCCAGGCCGGCGAACGCGGCCACGATCACCGCCGCCAGCGCGCCCAGGGTCGCGCCGACCGTGGGGATCAGGTCGGCGATGGCCACCCACATGGCCAGGGCCGCGGCGAACGGCACCCCGATCAGGCGGAGCGCGATGAACGCGGCGATCCCGGCGATGATCGAGATCGCGATGTTCCCAGAGACGTAGCCGCCGATCCGCTGGAGCGACTCCTCGAACACCCGGACGTCCCGGGCCCGGTGCTCGCCCTGGAACAGCCGTTCGGTCAGCTGCTCCAACCGAGGCAGCGACAGCAGGAAGTAGATCGTGAGGATCGCCACCGTGAGCAGGTTGAAGATGATGCTCCCCACGCTCCTGGTGATCCCCAAGACCGTGCTGAACGAGGCCGAGGCCAGGCTGGGAAGCTTCGACGTGGCGTCCTTCAGCCGCTGCGAGATGTGGTACTTCGCGTCGAGCTTGGCGAACCCCTTGTTGTCGGTGCGGAGCCTATGCACGTAGTCGGGGATGCTGGCGGCAAGCTGCTTGACCTCCCGCACCAGAGGGGGGACCACCAGCCAGGCGAACAGCAGCAGGAACCCCACCGCGGCCAGGAAGATCAGCATCACAGCCCAGCCCCGAGGGATCCGGAACCGCTCGAGGTACCGCACCGGGCGGTCCAGCCCGATGGCCAGGACCGCGGCGACGAGGACCAGGACCAGGATGTTGCGCACCGACCACGCCGCGGCCAGCACGCCGAGGACGATCACCACGGTGACCGTGATCCGCGCGTAGTAGGCCATCGAGGGCGCCCCGCTCGGGGCCGTCACCGGCTCGATCGGGCCATCTGCCGCGGTGGGATCATCCACGGCCGTAACTCTCGGCCCTGGCGGGTCCCATTTCCAGCACCCGGCCACCCGGCGTCGAAGTTGAGGACCGAGTGAGTGCCGGGTACGGTGGCCGCATGGCTGCCGTCCGGAACCAAGTTCGAGGGAGCGACGTCGGCAAGCGCGTGTCGTTCCAGTACGAGCTGCCGAACGGCTACGTGGGCGAGGTGGTCGGGACCCTCGAGGCGTGGGACGAGGCGGCGAACACCTATCTGGTCCGCAACCGGGAGGGCAACGTCGTCAGGGTACCGGCGCTCGGGGTGCGATTCGGGAAGCTCGTCCCGGGAGGCTGACCGTTCCTACGCGGAGGCGAAGGCCTCCGCCACCCGATCGAGAAGGTCCTCGATGTCGAACGGCTTGGCGAGGAAGGAGTCGACGGCCGTGCTCTCCTCCTGGGCCCGGTCGGCCACGCCGGCCGCCGCGGAGACCAGGATCACCTTGGGCCGGCGTTCGTCCGGCATCTCCTTGATGCTCTCGAGCACCGACCAGCCGTCGAGGCGGGGGAGCATCACGTCCAGGATCAGGACGTCGGGCTCGAACGAGGCCAGGGCCTCGATCGCCGCGACCCCCTCGGAGGCCACCCGTACCTCGTAGCCCTCCGACTCCAGGTTGAACCGCTCAACCCAGGCGAGCGTCGCCTCGTCCTCCGCGATCAGGACCCGTTTCGTGGTCATCGCAGGCGCACTCCCGGCTCCTCGACGATCAGCCCGATGATCGACGCGTCCGTGCCCACCGCGCGGACGGCATCGACAGCCCGCTCCTGGAGCCCAGCGGGCACCACCACCGCCATACCAATACCCATATTCAGCACTCCAAGCAACTCGAGCGGATCCAATCCTGCGGCCCGGGCCACCGATCCGAAGATGGGCTGCGGCGTCCACGCGCTCGCGTCGAGGTCGGCGCCCAGGCCGGGCGGTAGGGCCCGGGGGATGTTCTCCAGCAGGCCTCCCCCCGTCACGTGGGCCGCCGATCGGGCCAGCCCGGCCTGGGCCAGCGCCAGCAGCGGGCGGACGTAGATGGCGGTTGGCTCCAGGAGCTCCTCTCCCAAGGTCCGGCCGAGCTCCGGCTCGAACCGATCGAGGTCGGCGGGGTCGGAGAGCATGACCCGGCGCACCAGGCTGTAGCCGTTCGAATGGAGACCCGACGACCGGAACCCGACCACCGCGTCCCCGGGCCGAGCGGAGGCGGGATCCAGGAGGACGTCCTCGTCGACCAGGCCGACGCAGAACCCGGCGAGGTCGAACCCGCCGGGCGTCATCACGCCGGGGTGCTCGGCCGTCTCCCCGCCCAGCAGGACGCAGCCCGCCCGCCGGCACCCCTCGGCCACGCCGGAGACGATGGAGGCCACTTCCTCGGGCACCAGGCGCTCCACGGCCAGGTAGTCGAGGAAGAACAGCGGCCTGGCCCCGGTGCAGACCACGTCGTTCGCGGACATGGCCACGAGGTCGATCCCGACGGTGTCGAGCTTGCCGGCGAGCCTGGCCACCTCGAGCTTCGTCCCCACACCGTCGGTGGCGCCCGCCAGCAGACGGCGCTCGTCGAGCCGGATCAGGCCGGCGAACCCCCCGATCCCGCCGGCCACATCGGCATGCGGCGTGTCGGCGGCCAGCTCCCGGATCAGCCCCACGGCCCGGTGGCCGGCCTCCACGTCCACACCCGACGTTCGATACGCGGCCCTGCCGGGATCACCGGGCTCTCGCGGACCGGGGGAAGGGCTTCCCGCTTCGGTCACAGGGTCTCGAGGGCGAACTTCGAGGGCTCCTCGTCTCCGACGGGGATGGGGTACTCGCCGTCGAAGCACGCCCGGCAGAACGAGCCACGGGGCGACTCGGTGGACGCCACCAGCGAGTCGACCGAGAGATAGGCGAGCGAGTCGGCCCCGACCAGCTCGCGGATCCCGTCGACGTCGTTCTGGGCCGCCACCAGCTCGCCGCGGGTCGACATGTCGATGCCGTAGAAGCAGGGCCACCGGATGGGAGGGCTCACGATCCGCAGGTGGACCTGGGCCGCGCCGGCGTCCCGGAGCACCTGCACGATCTGCCGGGTGGTGGTCCCCCGCACGATGGAGTCGTCCACCACCACCAGCCGCTTGCCCCGGACGGCGTCCGGGAGCGGGTTGAGCTTGAGGCGGACCCCCCGCGACCGCAGGGCCGGGGTCGGCTCGATGAAGGTGCGGCCGATGTAGCGGTTCTTCATCAGGCCCTCGCCGTAGGGGATGCCGGACACCTCCGCGTATCCCTGGGCCGCCGAGTGGCCCGTGTCCGGGATCGGTATCACCAGGTCGGCGTCCGCCGGGGACTCCCGGGCGAGCCGCCGGCCCATCTCCCTCCTGGCCTCGTGCAGGCTCCGGCCGTACATCCGGGAGTCCGCCCGGCCCAGGTAGACGAACTCGAACAGGCAGAGCTTCGGCGTGGGGTGCTCGTCGAACCGCCGGGACCTCACCCCCCGCTCGTCGAGGGCCACCAGCTCGCCGGGCTGGACCTCGCGCACGTAGCTCGCCCCCACCACGTCGAGGGCACAGGTCTCCGACGCGACGCACCAGCCGCCTCCGGGCAGCCGCCCGATGGCGAGAGGCCGGATGCCGAAGGGATCCCGCGCCGCGAACACGGTCCGCTCGTCGCAGAGAACGAAGGAGAACGCCCCGCTCAGGGTGGGGAGCACCCGGATCGCCGCCTCCTCCAGCCCCTCGTGGAGGTGCTGGGCCAGAAGGGTGGCCACCACGTCCGTGTCGCTGCTGGCCCGGGTCCGGCGGCCGGCCCTTCGGGCCAGCTCGGACGTGTTCACCAGGTTGCCGTTGTGCCCCAGCGCCAGCCCGCGGGTCCCGTTGGTCTTGAACGTGGGCTGGGCGTTGTCCCAGGTGGAGGACCCGGTGGTGGAGTACCGGGTGTGGCCGATGCAGAGGTCGCCCTGCAACGAGGACAGCGTGACCTCGTTGAACACCTGCGAGACGAGCCCCAGCTCCCGGTAGACCACGATCCGGTGGCCGTCGGCCACCGCCATCCCGGCGGATTCCTGTCCCCGGTGCTGAAGGGCGAACAGCCCGAAGAAGGTAAGCCGAGCCACGTCCTCCCCCGGCGCCCAGACGCCGAACAGGCCGCACGCTTCCTTCGGGCTCTCCGATCCCACGGTCTGGTCGATGCTAGCATCCGCCGCCGACGGGACCGGCAGGGCGGCCCTCGAACTGAGTGACAAGACCCGACCAGACAAGCGGTCAGGTAATGGGGACGACCTCCTGGTACCCCTCCGCGATCTTCACGGGCTGGGCGCCGTCGAATCGGAAGACCTGTCCGTCCATCGTCTCGTACATGAGGATCCGGCCCAGGAGATCCATGCGGATGAAGGCGACGTCGGGTGCGGGATCCATCAGGGTCCTCAGCAGGTGGCCGGTGGCGGGATCCACCGCGACGATGCGAGGCGGCTGTTCCTCGTGCTGGCCGCAGCAGAACTCCCACACCACGAGCCCGCCGGACTGCTCGTCGTTTCCCGCCGGGATCCACGTCGTCCTGTCCGGCTGTACGAGCCGGGTCCCATTCACCAGGGCCATCCCCCGGTCGCGAACCGTGTCCAGCTCGAAGACGTTCTGTCCCTCCTCGTAGCAGAGCGAGTAGGCCAACCGGCGGGAGTCCCCGAGCCACGAAAGCCGGCACACGCCCGTGTACCCGGGCGGGCGCGAGCCAAGGCTGCCGAGCTTCCATCGGGTCTCGCTCCCGGTCGCCAGATCGCGCACGACCAGCTCCTGGTGCGAGTCGCACCCGTAGTCGGCCGTCATGTATGCGAGGAACCGGCCGTCGGGGCTGACCGCCGGATCGACCCCGGGTGCGATCGTCTGGGGCTGCCCGCCGATGAGCGAAACCCGCATCAGCGTGGCCGTGCAGTTCGGTTCGACGGCTGAGTAGTACACGTCGGGGAACTTCGCTCCCGGCGGACCGACGAACACGTCCCTCGGTGGGACGCCGTAGGATCCCGGGTGGACCAGCACGGTCGTCTCGCCCCCGCTCACGTCGACCAGGACGAGGTCGCCGTGCTTGACACCGACGAACGAGCCGGAGGGCTTCGGCTCGATGACGATGGGAACCGGCCCCCGCACGGCAGTGACGAACCACACGCCGGTGGGGTCGTGGCGGAGCAACCGGTCGAGGGTGACCACCGCCCGCGACGGGTGAGGGTCGCGGCATGGGGTGCTGCCGTTCGGGTCACACGTATAGATGGTGATGGGCACCGGCCCCGACTGGGTGTCCGCCGCCCCCGCGCCGTCGCCGACGAACGGGTCCGGCCACCCCAGCACGGTCTGGGCATAGGCCGAGGCGACCTTGCCCGGGAAGAGCTGCGGCACGAACTTCGCGTCGCCCGCGTCGGCTCCCGCTTGGGCCCTCAGGGCCTCCTCCCGGGTGGCCTGGGGCCAGAGGCCCGGCCATGCCGCCGAGCTCGGCCCCGGCGTGGGACGCGCCGGCTTGTCCGAGCTGGCGCCCGTGGCGGCCCTGACGCCGGCGAACCCGCCCACCGCGAGGGCCGTGGCCAGGAGTCCGGCCAGCCCGGCGTTCTTCCACCGGCGTCGTCGGGCTCGGCGAAGGAGCGAGCGCGGGATCTCCGAAGGGACCAGCACCTCCTCGGCCTTGGCTCGCAGCAGTCTCTCGAGGTCGTCCACCGCGCTCAACCTCTCGCCGGGAACTGGTCACGGAGACGCTCGAGCCCCCGTGACACGAGCGACTTCACCGTTCCGACCGGACACCGCAGCACCTCTGCCGTCTGGGCCTCCGTGAGGTCCTCGTAGTACCGGAGGACGATGGCGGCCCGTTGCCGCTCCGGCAGGGACTGCAGCACGCGCCACATCTCCTCCCGGGTCTCGATGTCGGGAGCATCCGCGGGCTCGGCCGGAGATCTCGCCTCCCGGCGCAGATACGCCCGCTCCACCTCCAGCCGGCGGAAGTGCGAGTTCGCCAGGTTCACCACCACCCGCCGCAGGTACCACTCGAACGAATCGCGGTTCCTGAGGTCGTGGAACCGCCCCACCACCCGGACGAAGGCCTCCTGCACGATGTCCTGCGCCAGGGCGTGGTCACCGGTCAGGAGATAGGCGAGCCGGGCCGCCGCGGCGGGCGCGTGTCGCGCGTACAGCTCGGAGAGGGCTCCCCCTTCGACCGGGTCGGCACGGGACTCCGTCACCACCTTTCGGCCGGCTCGTCATCACGCTGCCTCGGGACCATTCCTCGCCTTCCCGCGTCTCCCCTGCCCCCGGTGTCAAGACGCGGGGATGCCCGTGAAAGGTTCCGTCGAACGTCCTCTCGCGAGGCCGGTCACCCGGCCAGGCGCCGGCCGGCCATGAGCTTCGGGATGGTGCCCTCGTGGACCGCGATGGCGTCGGACAGGTCCAGCTCGAACAGCCCCTCGAAGCGCAGAGCCCTGCCGCCGGTGAGGCCGAGACGGACCAGCGGGACTCCGTGAAAGGCCGCCATGGACTCGAGCTCGCGATCGCGGCCGAGTCGGGCGGTCACGACGGCGCGTGAGGCCGACTCGGAGAACAGCGAGACCCATGGAGGAAGGTCGCTCGCGGGAAGGGCGGCGTGGAAGCCCACCCCTCCGGCGATGGCGGACTCGGCGAGCGCCACGGCCAGCCCGCCGTCGGACAGGTCGTGGCAGGAGGCCAAAACGTCCTGGCGGGAGCATTCGTACAGGAGCTGGTGGAGGTTCGCTTCGGCCTCCAGGTCGAGGGCCGGCGGACGGCCACTCACCTTGCCCAGGACCGCCTCGGCGTACTCGCTTCCCCCCAACTCGGGAAGGGTGCTCCCCATGAGGTAGATGGGAAGGTCGGGAGCGGGAAAGGCGGACCGCATGAGCAACCGGTAGTCGTCGAGGAGGCCGAGCATCCCGACCACGGGGGTGGGGTAGAGCGCGGACCCGCCCGACTCGTTGTAGAAGGAGACGTTCCCGCCGGTGACCGGGGTTCCGAGTGCGGCGCACGCCACCCCCATCCCCCGGACCGCCTCGGCGAAGGCCCACATCACCTCGGGCCGCTCGGGGTTCCCGAAGTTGAGGCAGTTGGTCACCGCCAGCGGACGCGCTCCGACGGCGGCGACGTTTCGTGCCGCCTCGGCCACGGCGTGGGCCGCGCCGAGGTACGGGTCGAGGTGGCAGTAGCGGCCGTTGCCGTCGCACGCTACGGCCACGGCCCGAAGCGTCCCCTCCAGCCGGATCACGGCGGCGTCGGCCCCGGGCCCCTGGACGGTCCCGCCCTGGACCAGGGAGTCGTACTGCTCCCACACCCACCGCTTGCCCGCCACGTTGGGCGAGCCCAGCACGGCGACGAAGGCGTCCTCGAGGGAGCCGGGGAGCGTCGTCCCCGTGGGGTCGTCCTCCCGGACCCGGTCGAGCCATCGGGGGCGCTCGGCCGGGCGCTGGTACTCGGGCCCCTCGTTCGCCAGGGCGGCGGCGGGAACCTCGGCCACCACGTCGCCGCGGTGCCGAACCCGGAGCCCGCCCCCCTCGACCAGGTTGCCGACGGACGACGCCGAAAGCCCCCACCGGCGGCAGACGTCCCGGACCGCGTCGACCGCGTCGGGGCGCACCACGGCGAGCATGCGTTCCTGAGACTCCGACGTGAGGATCTCGAACGGCTCCATCCCGGGCTCCCGCTGGGGCACGGCGTCCAGGTCCAGCTCGGCGCCCAGGCCGGCCCGGGCGGCCGACTCCGACACGGCGCAGGTGAGCCCGGCCCCGCCCAGGTCCTGGAGCCCCTCGAGGAGGCCCCGGTCGGCCAGCTCGAGGCACGCCTCGACGAGCAGCTTCTCCGAGAAGGGATCTCCGATCTGGACGCTGGGCCGCGACGCGTGGGCGTCCTCGTCGAGCGTGCGGGACGCCAGCACCGACACCCCGCCGATCCCGTCGCGGCCGGTGCTCGCGCCGATCAGGACTAGGACGCTTCCCCGGCGGCCGGGCCTTCCCCTGAGCAGCCGGTCGGCCGGGGCGAACCCGACGCACATCACGTTCACGGTGGGGTTCGGCCCGTGGCACGGGGCGAACTTCACCTCACCGCCAACCGTGGGCACCCCGATCGAGTTGCCGTACTGCCCGATCCCCGCCACGACGCCGGCGAACAGGTAGCGGTTCCTGGCGTCGTCGAGCGGGCCGAACCGCAGCGGGTCCAGGAGGGCCGCCGGGCGGGCTCCCATGGCGAGCACGTCGCGGACGATGCCGCCCACGCCGGTGGCCGCCCCCTGGAACGGCTCCACGGCGCTCGGGTGGGAGTGGGACTCCATCTTGAACACGCAGGCGACCCCCTCGCCGAGGTCGACCACCCCGGCGTCCTCACCGGGTCCGACCAGGATCCGTGAGCCGGTGGTGGGGAGGGTCCGAAGGTGGACCTTGCTCGACTTGTACGAGCAGTGCTCGGACCACATGGCGGCGAACATGGCGAGCTCGGGTGCGTTCGGCTCGCGGCCCAGGAGCGCCACGATGGTGTCGTACTCGTCGTCGGTGAGCGCCAGCGCGCGGTGCATGGGCTCGGCCGGCGGCTGCACCCGGTCCCTCGTGGTGCTCACGCCGAAACCGCGGCCCGGGCAGAGGACAGCAGCCATTCGAACACCTGCTGGCCACCCGTGGGGCCGAGGTCCGGATCGACGGCGTGCTCCGGGTGGGGCATCATCCCCAGCACGTTGCCGCGGCGGTTGCGGACGCCGGCGATCCCCCGGAGGCTCCCGTTCGGATTGAACGCCTCGTCCAGCGCGCCGTCGGGCGAGCAGTACCGGAAGGCCACCATCCCGTCTCCCTCGATCCGTTCGAGCTCGTCGGGCGAGGCGGCGAACTGTCCCTCCCCGTGCTTGATCGGGACCGGCAGCACGTCACCGGATCGTTCGTCCCGGATGGTGATCCACCGGCAGACGAATGCGAGCCCTCGGTTCCGGATCAGGGCACCCGGCAGCAGGCCCGCCTCGCACAGGATCTGGAACCCGTTGCAGATGCCCAGCACGGGTCCCCCGGCCGAAGCGAGCTCGCGCACGGCCTCCATGACCCGGGCGAATCGAGCGATCGCCCCGGTGCGAAGGTAGTCGCCGTAGGAGAAGCCCCCGGGCAGGATCACCGCGTCGGCTCCCGCCAGTCCCGGGTCGGCGTGCCAGACGGACACCGGCTCGCCGCCCATCAGCCGGACCGCCCGGAGCGCGTCGCGGTCGTCGTTCGACCCGGGGAACGTGACCACGGCGACCCGGGGCTTCATCTGCGCCCCTCCGGACCGGTGGCGGTGGCTGGCTCGGCCCGCTCCACCTCGAGGATGGCGTGGTCCTCGATCACCGGGTTGGTCAGGAAGCGGGTCGCCATCTGCTCCGCCTGCTTCCGGGCGGCCTCCTCCCCTTCGGCCTCCACCTCGAAGCGAAGGTACTTCCCCACGCCGACGTCCGAGACGTTGTCCTCGAAGCGAAGGTACTTCCCCACGCCGACGTCCGAGACGTTGTCCCAGCCGAGGGCGGGCAGCGCGCTCTCCACGGCCTTCCCCTGCGGGTCGAGCAGCCCCTCCTTCAGCGTCACCAGCAGGCGGACCCGGAACCTCATCGCGCCGCTCCCATCCGCGCGAGGTACGCGTCGAATCGCTCGCCGGTGATGCGCTCGTAGGCCTCGCGGTACCGCGCCACCGTCTGTTCGACCACCTCGGCCGGCAGCGAGGGCGGGGGCGGCTCGTGGTCCCAACCGGCCCCGTCCAGCCAGTCCCGCACGTACTGCTTGTCGAACGAGGGCTGCGGCCCGCCGGGTTCGTACCGGTCGGCCGGCCAGAACCGCGAGGAGTCCGGGGTCAGGGCCTCGTCGATCAGGATCAGCTCGCCGCCGGCGAACCCGAATTCGAACTTCGTGTCGGCCAGAACGATCCCGCGCTCCAGGGCGCGCTCGGCGGCGAACCCGTACAGCGAGAGCGTGAGCTCCTTGAGCCGTTCGGCCAGCCCCCGCCCGACCCGATCCGCCATCTCCTTCAGCGAGATGTTGACGTCGTGCCCGCTGGCCTCCTTCGTGGCAGGGGTGAAGAGCGGCTCGGGGAGCCGGTCGGATTCGACCAGGCCGTCCGGGAGGGAGATCCCGCACACCCCTCCCGTGGTCCGGTACTCCTTCCACCCGCTGCCCGAGAGGTACCCGCGGGCAACGCACTCGATCGGCACCACCTGGGCCCGGCGAACCAGCATGGCCCGCCCGGCCAGCTCTCCATGCCGCGAGGAGAACGGGGCCGGGAAGGCCCGGGCGTCGGCCGTGATCACGTGGTTCGCCACGATGCCCGCGGTCTGCTCGAACCAGTGCAGCGACAGCCCCGTCAGCACCTGGCCCTTTCCCGGGATCGTGGTCGGCAGGACCACGTCGAACGCGGAGACCCGGTCGGTGGCCACCATCAGGAGATCGTCGCCGGCCTGGTAGATGTCCCTGACCTTCCCCCTGGCGTGCAGGTCGGCGAGCGTCATCCATCCCTCCCATCCGCCGCATCGGCGACATCGGTGACGTCGAGCTTCTCCAGCCGGGCGAACACGCCGTCGAGGCGTTCGATGAAGGGCCGCAGGTCGAACAACGCGTCGAACTGCTCCCGGACGACCAGCCCACGATCCTCGATCTCCGCCCACACGGCGTCGCGGAAATGCGCGTCCCGCTCCCAGGTCTCGGCGGCGGCGCGCTGCACGATGGCGTACGCCTCCTCCCTGGCCATGCCGGCGTCCACCAGCGCCAGCAGGACCCGCTGGGAGAAGAACAGGCCGTGGGTCAGCTCCATGTTCGACCGCATCCGGTCCGGATCGACCAGAAGCCCCTCCACCAGGCCGGCGGCGAGGTGGGCCATGTAGTCCACCGCGATCGACGAATCGGGGAGGATCACCCGTTCCACGCTGGAGTGGGAGATGTCGCGCTCGTGCCACAGGGCGACGTCCTCGAGGGCCGCCTGAAGGTTCGCCCGCACCACGCGGGCCAGGCCGCACAGGCGCTCGGAGATCACCGGGTTGCGCTTGTGGGGCATGGCGCTCGACCCGCGCTGCCCCTTGCCGAACGGCTCCTGGACCTCATGAACCTCGGTCCGGGCCAGGTGCCGGATCTCGGTGGCCATCTTCTCCATGGTGGCCGCGGTCGCGGCGAGCGCCCACACGAACTCCGCGTGCACGTCCCGCTGGATCACCTGGCTGGCCGCCTCCGCAGGGCGCAGGCCGAGCTGGGCGCACACGTACTCCTCGACGGCCGGGTCGACCTCGGAGTACGTGCCGACCACGCCCGACAGCTTCCCCACCCGGACGCCCTCGCGAGCCCGGCGAAGCCGGTCCCGGTCCCGGTCGAGCTCGAAGGCCCACAACGCCAGCTTGTGCCCGAAGGTCGTGGGTTCGGCATGGACGCCATGGGTCCGCCCGATGCAGATCGTGTCCCGGTGCTCCAGCGCCCGGCGCTTCACCGAGCCGAGGAGCCGTTCGACCTTCCTCAGGATCAGCTCGCAGGCCTCCCCCATCTGCACCGCCAGCGTGGTGTCCAGAAGGTCGCTGGAGGTGAGCCCGAAGTGGATACACCGACCGGCCGGCCCGAGCGGTTCCGCCACGGCCTGCACGAACGCCGCCACGTCGTGGTTGGTGACCCGTTCGATCTCGGCCACCCGCTCGGGGGTGGGGGCCACGGCCCGGGTGCGGATCTCGGCCACGTCCCCCTCGGGGATCCGACCCAGACGGGCCCACCCCTCGCAGGCCAGGACCTCGATCCGTAGCCAGTGCTCGAGCTTGCGCTGCTCGGACCACACCACCGCCATCTCGGGCAGGGTGTACCGGGGGATCACGGGCGGAACCCCTCCGCCAGCGAGTCCTTGAACTCGTAGATCCGCTGCCGGACCTCCGGCTCCCGCACCGCCAGGATCTGGGCGGCCAGGATCGCCGCGTTCATGGCGCCGTCCACGGCGACGGTGGCCACCGGAACGCCGGTCGGCATCTGCACCGTCGAGAACAGCGAGTCCAGCCCGGAGAGCTTCGAACCCGACAGCGGGACCCCGATCACCGGCAGGGCGGTCCGCGCGGCCACTGCGCCTGCCAGGTGGTTGGCCATCCCGGCCCCGCAGATCAGGCACACGATCCCACGCTCCTCGGCGGTCCTCGCGTACTCGTCGACCGCGTCGGGGTTGCGGTGGGCCGAGACCACGCGGAGCTCGTGCGGGATCTGGAACCGCTCCAGGATGGCCGTGCACTGCTGCATCACCGGCAGGTCCGAGGCCGACCCCACGAGGATGCCCACCAGGGGGACCTCGACGCCCGATCCCTGGGCCGGCTGCTCCTCGTCGCTCATCGTGCCGCTCCTTGGCGAAGCTCGCCGGCCAGATCGGTGCGAAACCACATCCCATCGAAGGAGATCGCGGCGACCGCCTCGTAGGCCCGAGCCCGAGCCTCCTCGAGGGAGGGCCCGAGCGCGGCCACCGTGAGCACCCTTCCTCCCGCGGTAACCACTCTACCGTCCCGGCGGGCGGTGCCCGAATGGAACACCATCACATCCTGCATCGAGGCCGCCTCGGCCAGGCCCGAGATGGGCTTGCCCGTCTGCACGGTCCCCGGGTAGCCGTCGGAGGCCGCCACCACGCCGACGGACGCCTCGCTCCGCCACTCCAGCCGCTCGGCCTCGAGCCGTCCCTCCGCGCAGGCGAGCAGGGCCCGGCCGAGGCCCGACGCCAGCCTGGGCAGGATCACCTGGGTCTCGGGATCGCCGAACCGGCAGTTGAACTCGAGCACCTTCGGTCCCTCGGCGGTCAGCATGAGGCCCGCGTACAGCACCCCCCGGTAGTCGACGCCCTCTCGCTGCAGGGCAGCGGCGGCGGGCTTCAGGATCCCGTCCAGGATCTGTGCCTCGGTCTCCGGGTCGACGAAGGGAACCGGGCTGTAGGCGCCCATGCCGCCGGTGTTCGGCCCCTCGTTCCCGTCCCCGGCCCGCTTGTAGTCCTGGGCCAGAACCAGCGGCTCGACGTGTCCCCCGCCGACCAGCGCGAGGGCCGAGACCTCCGGCCCCTCCAGGCACTCCTCGATCAGCACGGTCCGTCCGGCGTCGCCGAACACCCCGGTCACCAGGCAGTCCCGAAGGGCCCGCCTGGCCTCCGGGCGGCCCGAGGCGACGGTGACGCCCTTGCCGGCCGCCAGGCCGTCGGCCTTGACCACGATCGGCCCCTCGATCCCCTCCAGGTACTCCTCGGCCGGACCGATCCGGTCGAACCGTCGCGACTGCGGCCCGGGGATCCCGTACCGCTCGCACAGCTCCCGGGCCCATGCCTTCGATCCCTCGACCCTGGCCCCCGCCTGGGAGGGGCCGAACACCGGGAGGCCCCGGGCCTGCAGCTCGTCGGCCAGGCCGGCCACCAGGGGGCCCTCGGGCCCGACCACCGTGAGGTCGATGGACTCACGCTCGGCGAACCCGGCGATCCCGTCCACGTCCGTCGCCGCCACCGGCACCGGCGAGGCCAGCTCGGCGATGCCGGCGTTCCCCGGCGCCGCGTACAGCCCTTCGACCGCGGGATCGCGCGCCAGCGCCCAGCACAACGCATGCTCGCGACCTCCCCCGCCGACAACCAGGACCCGCACCGGAAGCCTCAGTCCTCCACCGCGAGCGTCTGCTCCCGGTCAGCTCCCACGGAGACCGTCCGGATGGGAACGCCCGCCAGGCCGGCCACGCGTTCGAGGTACTTCCTGGCGGAGGCGGGGAGGTCCGCGGGATCGCGCGCCCCGCTTAGGTCGCCTACCCACCCTTCGAGCTCCTCGTAGACCGGTTCGGCCTTGTGGAAGATCGTCTGGTGGGGCGGAAAGTCCTCGTAGGACCGGCCCTCGAACCGGTAAGACGTGCAGATCCGGAGCTCGGGCAGCCCGGACAGGACGTCGAGCTTGGTCACGAACAGCTCGGTCAGCCCATTGAGCCTGACGGCATACCTGAGGAGCACGGCGTCCAGCCAGCCACACCGGCGGGGCCGGCCCGTCACGGTGCCGAACTCGTGCCCCCGCTCGCCCATGTGCTTCCCGGCCACCTCGGTGTCCTCGGTGGGGAACGGCCCGGAGCCCACGCGGGTGACGTACGCCTTCGCCACGCCCACGACGGACGTCGCTTCGACCGGCCCGAGCCCGGCCCCCGACAGGAGCCCGCCCGCCACGCAGCTCGAGGAGGTCACGAACGGATACGTGCCGTGATCGAGGTCGAGGAGCGTTCCCTGGGCGCCCTCCAGCAGGACGTGCTTGCCGTCGCGGAGGGCCCGGTACAGGAGCGCGCTGGTGTCGGTGATGTGCGGGGCCAGCCGGTCGCCCATGGCCAGGTACTCCTCGGCGATCGACTTCGGATCCAGAGGCAGCCGGTTGTAGATCTTGGCCAGGACCAGGTTCTTCTCCTTGATGGCCACGTCGAGCTTCTCCCGGAAGATCCGGGGGTCGGTGAGGTCCTGGACCCGAAGGCCGATCCGGGCGGCCTTGTCCGCGTAGGCGGGGCCGATCCCCTTCTTCGTCGTGCCCAGGGCGTGCTTGCCCAGGTAGCGCTCGGTGGCCCGGTCCAGCTCCCGGTGATACGGCATGATCAGGTGGGCGTTGCCCGATACCAGCAGGCGTGAGGTGTCGATGCCCCGTCCCGCCAGCACGTCCATCTCCTCCAGCAGGACTGTGGGGTCGATCACCACTCCCCCGGCGATGACGGGGGTGACCTGCGGGTAGAGGATCCCGGAAGGGACCAGCCGCAGCTTCAGCAGCTGTCCGCCGGCGAGGATGGTATGGCCGGCGTTCGTCCCGCCCTGACAGCGGACCACGAGATCGGACCGCCCCGCCAGCAGGTCGGTGGCCTTCCCCTTGCCCTCATCCCCCCACTGGGTCCCAACCAGGATGGTGAGCGGCACTCCCAGATTCTACCGGTGGGCCGCCGGGCGGCCGCTACCGCTCGATGCGGAACTTGATCCGGACGTGCGTGTGGTACTCCTTGATCTTGTCGCCCTCGACCACGGCGCTGGTCTCGAGCACATCCATCCCCTCGACCCCCCGGAGCGTCTTGCTCGCCTCGGCCAGGGCCTGGGCCGCGGCGTCCCTCCACGACTCGGTCGACACCCCCACCAGGTCGATCGTCTTGACCACCGCCATCTCCCGCTCCTTTCTGGCGCCGCCGTGCCTGCTCGTTGGGATCGGTCCCGACGCCGGCCATTCTTCCAACTTTCCCGGTGCGGCGTGCACGAGCCGCAAGACGGAGATCGACCGGGGGGGACGGCCACTGGTCGGGAGCGAGCGTTCGGCGGCCCTTCAGCGGGCGGTGTGGCGGCTGGAGCTCCTCCGGTCGGTCCACCGCGCCGGGCGCGTCCACCTGCCGCCATCCTGAGCGGACAGGCGGGCCAACCCCACCATCGTCAGCACCATGAGGGCGGTGACCAGGGCGGACAGCAGGCCCACCCGGACGGCGAGCGTCCTGACGAGCTGGTCGCAGACTGGGTCGTCGGCGCCCAACGAGGGACCCGTCCCCTGGCCGACGCAGCTCCCAGCCGCAGAGGCGGCGGCCGCGGCCGCCACCGCCCCGCCGACCAGGGCCCCCAGCATGGCCGCGCCGAGGCCGAGGGCCGGCCCCGAAAGCCGTCGCTCGTTCGTGCCCGAGCCCTCAGTGGCCAGCGCTACTCCTGTTCGAAGGGGTTGGTCGGGGTGAAGGTCTGGACCCGGATGGGGTCGCACGCCCGGGCGAACCGGTCGGCCTCCGAGGGGCTCCCCACGACGAAGCCGTAGTGCATCGGCACCGCGACCTCCGGGTCGATGGACTTGGCCAGCCCGGCCGCCTCGCCGGCGTCCATGGTGTAGGTGCCGCCGATGGGCAGGAAGGCCACGTCCGCCTTGACCTCGTCCAGCTCGGGCACGTGGTCGGTGTCGCCGGCGTGGTAGTAGGTGTTGCCGCCGAGCGTCAGCACGTACCCGACCCACTTGTTCGCCTTCGGGTGCATCTCCAGCCGGTCCTCCGCCACGTTGTATGCCGGCACGGCCTGCCCGGTGATGGACCCGGCCTGGACCGAATCGCCGGGCTGCACGGGCACCACGTCCCCGGAGAGCTCCTCGGCCACGTCAGCCGGGGCGAAGATCTTCGTTCCATCCTTGCGGATCTTGTCCAGGTCCTCGGTGGAGAAGTGGTCGAAGTGCGCGTGGGTGATGAAGACGACATCGGCCGGCTTCGGGTCGGTGACCCCCCACGGATCGATGTAGACCGTGAAGTCCTCCCCGTCGAAGCGGTACGCGGACTGCCGGAACCAGGTGAACCGCGTGAGCATCGCATCCCTCCTTGACGGTGGTGGTGTCGAAGGTCAGGCGCCTCCTTCGCCCGGGCTCTCCGGAGCGGCCGGGGCGGCGGGGGCCGAAGGTGCCTGGGAAGCCGCGGGAGCCCCGCCCCCGCTGAAGTCCACCCGCGGCGCCTGGGCCACCACGGCCCGCTCGGCCTCGGGGATCTCGAAGAACTCCTCCTCCTTGAACCCGAACCTCCGGGCGATCATCGAGGAGGGGAATGCCTGGACCCGCCGGTTGTAGCCGTTCACGTTCGCGTTGTAGAAGCGGCGGGCGGCCTGGATGCGGTCCTCGGTGTTGGAGAGCTCCGACTGGAGGGCGAGGAAGTTCTGGTTCGCCTTCAGCTCCGGATAGTTCTCGGCCACCGCGAACAGCCGGCCCAGGGCCTGGACGAACGGCCCCTCGGCCGCGGCCTGCGCGGCCGGCGACTGCCCGCTGGTGGCGGCCGCGGCCGACCGGGTCCGGGCCACCTCCTCGAACACCTCGCGCTCGTGGGCGGCGTAGCCCTTCACCGTCTCCACCAGGTTCGGGATCAGGTCGTACCGCCGCTTCAGCTCGGTATCGATGTTGGAGAACGAGTTTCGGATCAGGTTCCGCTGGGTGACGAACCGGTTGTACGAGACGACCAGCCCCAATCCGATCAGCAGCAGGATCGCCACGATCACGATCACGGCAATCAGCACGGCTCAGCTCCTTCCTGTTGCTTCCGTCGAGCCCGCCGCACGCGGGCCTGGATATTCGTCCCGCACCAGGCGCGGGATGTGGTCGTCGAAGGCCTTGGCCGTCCCGATCAACGGGACCAGCGCGGTCGGTGGCAGGCGCTTGCAGTAGACCAGCAGAAACGGTCCGATGATCTCGAAGCCGAACTTTCCACCGGTCGACAGAAGCCACTGCATCATCCGGGCGTCGACGAGCTTGAAGGCGAACGCCTGGTCCTTCGACTTCACCTGGAACTCCCGGTTGAAGTCCTCCGATTCGAACTCGATGTCGTGCATGCCCACGTGATCGGCCAGGCGGGTCATGATGTTCTCTTTCGCGATCGACACCTCCGGCGTGTCGACGCCCAGGTTCGCCACCACCACCGAGAAGTGGTGGTAGGTCTTCGACCGGTTGCCGTTGGAATCGGTGGACTCGTCGTAGTACCAGTAGTCCGCCTCCTGGATCGGCAGCCCCTGCCACTGGCCGTCCATGACGTTCTCGCAGCCTCGCCCGTCGCCCCGGGAGAACAGGTGGAACGGGTAGCCGATGATGCCGAACGGATCGGCCTGGGAGTACCGGAGGTTGTACTGCGCGGCGAACGTGGCCATGGCGTCACGCCGCTGCTTCTTCCGGTAGAACGAGTACCAGACGCCCGCCGCGACCACGGCGACGATGAGGACCACGACCACGACTCCCATGGGGACAGTATGGCGGAACCCGCACTCCGAACGAAAGGAGGTCGGGTTGGAGGCGTTCCCTAGGCCTGTGCCTCCGACGGGGCCGTTCGGAAGGCGAGGCCGTCGTCCTGTCCGTCGCGGTCGATCTCCACCGTGTCCCCTTCCTTCAGCTCCCCGCTCAGCAGCTTCATGGCCAGTGGGTCCTGCACCTCCTTCTGGATCAGGCGCTTCAGCGGCCGCGCGCCAAACGCCGCGTCGTACCCGCGCACGGCCAGGTACTCCCGCGCGGCCGGGGAGAGGGTGACCGACAGCCTGCGGTTCGCCAATCGCTGCTCGAGCAATCGCACCTGGATATCGACGATGGCGGCGATCTCGTCCTTGCCCAGGGTGTGGAACACCACGATCTCGTCGAGCCGGTTGAGGAACTCCGGCCGGAACGTCTGCCGGACCCCCGCCAGCACGGCCTCCCGCTGGCCCTCCGGCGAGAGCGACGGGTCGAAGAAGTGGGCGCTTCCGAGGTTCGAGGTCATCACCACGACGGTGTTCTTGAAGTCAACGGTTCGACCCTGGCCGTCGGTGAGCCGGCCGTCGTCCAGGAGCTGGAGCAGGACGTTGAACGCGTCCTGGTGCGCCTTCTCGATCTCGTCGAGCAGGATCACCGAATACGGGCGCCGCCGAACGGCCTCGGTGAGCTGGCCGCCCTCCTCGTAGCCCACGTACCCCGGGGGCGCGCCGATCAGGCGGCTCACGGTGTGGCGCTCCTGGTACTCGCTCATGTCGATGCGGATCATGGCCCGCTCGTCGTCGAACAGGAACTCGGCCAGGGCCCTGGCCAGCTCGGTCTTCCCCACTCCGGTGGGGCCGAGGAACAGGAACGAGCCGATCGGCCGGTTGGGGTCGGCCAGGCCGGCCCGGGCGCGGCGGATGGCGTTCGACACCACCGTCACCGCCTCCTCCTGGTCCACCACGCGCTGATGCAGGCCGTCCTCCATGTGGACCAGCTTCTGGACCTCGCCCTCCATCAGCCTGGACACGGGGATGCCGGTCCACTTCGACACCACCTCGGCGACGTCCTCCTCGTCGACCTCCTCCTTGAGCATCTTGCGATCGGCCTGAACCGCCTCCAGCTCCAGGTTCTCCTCGGCCAGTTGCCGCTCGAGCTGGGGCAGGCGGCCGTGGCGGATCTCCGCCGCCCGCTCCAGGTCGCTGTCCCGCTCGGCCAGCTCGAGCTCCCGATGGAGGGACTCGATCTGGCTCTTCAGCGACCGGATCCGGTCGATGTGGTCCTTCTCCTCCTGCCAGTGGGCCTTCATCGCGCCCACCTGCTCGGTGAGGTCGGCCAGCTCGCCTTCGAGCTTCTCCAGCCGTTCCCGGGATGCCTGGTCGGTCTCCCTCCTGAGGGCGGCCCGTTCGATCTCCAGCTGCTTGATCCTCCGGTCGACCTCGTCGATCTCGGTGGGCATCGAGTCGATCTCGATCCGAAGGCGCGAGGCGGCCTCGTCGATCAGGTCGATGGCCTTGTCCGGCTCGAACCGCCCGGTGACGTAGCGGTCGCTGAGGACGGCCGCGGCGACAAGCGCGGCGTCGTGGATCCGGACGCCGTGGTGGACCTCGTACTTCTCCTTGAGGCCACGGAGGATCGCGATGGTGTCCTCGACCGAAGGCTCTCCCACCACGGTCGGCTGGAAGCGGCGCTCCAGGGCCGGGTCCTTCTCCACGTGCTTGCGGTACTCGTCCAGCGTGGTGGCGCCGATGGCGCGCAGCTCGCCCCGGGCCAGCATCGGCTTCAGCATGTTGCCCGCGTCCACCGCGCCCTCGGCCGCCCCCGCGCCGACCACGGTGTGCAGCTCGTCGATGAAGGTGATGATCCTGCCCTCGCTCTCGGCGATCTCCCGGAGCACGGCCTTGAACCGCTCTTCGAACTCCCCGCGGTACTTCGACCCGGCCACCAGCGAACCGATGTCGAGCGCCACGACCCGCTTGTTCTTCAGGCTCTCGGGAACGTCCCCGGCCACGATGCGCTGGGCCAGCCCCTCCACGATCGCCGTCTTGCCCACGCCCGGCTCGCCGATCAGCACCGGGTTGTTCTTGGTCCGGCGGGACAGCACCTGGATCACCCGGCGGATCTCGTCGTCCCGTCCGATGACCGGGTCGAGCTTGCCCTCCCGGGCGGCCTCGGTGAGGTCGCGCCCGTAGCGCTCGAGCACCTGGAACTTCTCCTCGGGATCCTGGTCGACGATCTGCCGGCGCCCCCGGACCTCGGCCAGGGCCTGGCGGACGCCCTCGTTCGTCACGCCCGACGACGCCAACAACGTGGCCATGTCGCCGCCGTCCTTCAGCATGGCAAGGAGGATGTGCTCGGTGGACACGTACAGGTCGCCCATCTCCGCCATCTCAGCGGCGGCGCGCTCCAGCATCTGGGCGGACGCTTGGGAGAGGCCGACGTTCTGCTGGAATCCGTAGACGCGTGGGATCCGCTCGATCGCCTCCCCCACCCGCTCGCGAAGCGTTCGAGGCGACTGACCCAGCCGGTGCAACACGGGATAGATGAAGCCCTCCGGGTCGGACAGCAGGGCGTAGAGGATGTGCGCCGGCTCCACCAGCTGGTGGTCGTGCGCCGCCGCGACCTGCTGCGCGGTGCCCAGGGCCTCCTGCGACTTGTGGGTCAGCTTGTTGTTCAGGTCCATTCGCTCTCTCTCTTCGGTTTCAGCTCCGCCCGCGACTTCCCGGGCCGGCGGCGAACGGCCCCCGTCGCTGCTCGACGGGACCCAGCGCGATGGCCCGCCGGCGCCGGGCGGCTTCCGGGTCGGCCGGGCTCTGGCGAGCGTCCTCCGCCGGGCCGCGCCGAAGCCGCCGCTCGGCGCTCCGCATGTCCGACAGCGGCACGATCTCGGCCCGGAACTCGCGCCTGACCCGGTCCACCTCCCGGCGAACCTGTTCCTCCGCCTGCCGCATCTGCTCCCGCATCAGCTGCATCCGCTCGCGCAGCCGGTCCAGCTCGTTCTCCATCTCGACGATCATCTTCACCCCGGCGAGGTTCACCCCTTCCTGGGTGAGCCGCTGGATCGTCTGCAGCCTGGCGATGTCCCGCTCGGAATACCGCCGGGTGTTGCCGGCCGTCCTGGAGGGCGTCAGCAGGCCCTTCCGCTCGTAGATCCGGAGCGTCTGGGGATGGACGCCCACGAGCTCCGCGGCCACGCTGATGATGTAGACGCCCCGTTCGCCTTCGCGTTCGCCTTCGTCTTCCATGGCTCAGGCCTCCATCCCCAGGCGCCGCCGCGGCGACTCTCCTTCGGTGTCCTGCAGTCGCTTCAACAGTTCCTTCTGCTCCCGGGAGAGCTTCGAGGGAACGTCCACCCGAACCGTCACCAGCATGTCTCCGTGGCCGCCCTTCCGCGGGTGGGGGGCACCCTTGCCCCGGATCCGGAAGGTCCGGCCGGCCGCCGTCCCCGCCGGGATCTTCAGGGTGACCGAGCCGTTCAGCGTGGGCACCTGGACGTTCGCCCCCAACGCGGCCTCGGAGAAGCTCACCGGCAGCTCCAGCGTGAGGTCGCTGTCCTTCCGGCCGAACAGCCGGTGCGGCGCGATCCGCACCACGAGAACGAGAACACACCCTGGTTCTGGGCCATGGTGCCGGTCCCGCCGCACTGGGGACAGACCACGGGCGCCGTTCCCGGCTCCGCGCCGGATCCCCCGCACGTCGGACACGCCGCCGGACCCTGGATCCGCAGGGGCACCGTCGCGCCGTTGATGGCGTCCTCGAACGAGATCCTGGCTTCGGTCTGGAGGTCCGCGCCCCGGGCCTGGGCCCTGCGGGAGCCTGCCCGGTTCCGGCCGAACAGGCCTCCGAAGAGGTCGCCGAGATCGCCGCCATCGAACCCTTCGGCATCGAACGGGAACCCCTCGACCCGGACGTTCCTCCAGCCCGGCCCGCCACCGGCTCCCGGGCCGCCGAATCCGCCGAACCCGCCGACCCCGGAGGCCGCCATCTCCCGAACCTGGTCGTAGGACTTGCGCTTCTCGGGATCGCCGAGGACGTCGTACGCGGCCGAGATCTCCTTGAATCGGTCCTCGGCGTCCTTGTCGCCCGGGTTGGCGTCGGGGTGGAGCTTCTGGGCCAGCTTGCGGTAGGCCTTCTTGACCTCCGCGGTGGGGGCGTTCTTGGGGACGCCCAGCATCTGGTAGTAGTCCTTGTCGAACCACTCCCGCTTGATGTCCCCGTTCATGCCGGCCTCGCGGGTCCTTACTTCCGGACCACCCGCACGCCGGCCGGACGGATGACCCGTCCCTTCAGCGTGTACCCGGGACGCAGGACGTCGCCGACGACGGGCTCGCCATCCCCCTCACCGCTCTGCATGAGCGCCTCGTGAAGGTTCGGGTCGAACGGCTTGCCTCGGGCGTCGATGCGCTCCAGGCCCTCCGAGCGCAGGATGTCGTCGAGCTTGGCGAACACCATCTCGACGCCGTGGAGGAAGCGGTCGAAGTCGGGCCGCTTCTCGGCCGCCATGAGGGCCAGCTCGAACTCGTCGATCACCTCGAGCAGCCTGCGGACCAGCGGCTCCGCGGCCATCTCGACGGCCCTGGTCTGCTCCTTGAGGACCCGCTTGCGGTAGTTGTCGAACTCCGCCTGGAGCCGCTGGAGGTGCTCGCGGTACTCCACGGCCTCTGTTCGGGCGGCCTCCAGGTCGGCGACGGAAGCGTCCTCGCCCTCGGCCACGCCGAGCACCGGGCCGGAGCCCTGCTCCACCTGGACCGGCCGGCCCTGGCCACCCCCGCCGGCCGCCGATGCGCTCTCGCCATCGGGGCGGACCCGGCGCTTGTCGGTCACCTTGACCCTGGGACGCTCGGCGTCGGGGTCACGGTCGGGGTCGCGATCGTGTTCGTGTTCGCTCACGCTCCCACGCCCCCTTCCTCGTCCACGATCTCGCCCTCGACCACGTCGCCGTCACCGCCGGCCGGCTCGCCCCCGTCCGAGCCGGCGCTCGCGGCGGCGCTCTCGCCGCCAGCTGCCGAGGCGGCCTGCTGCTGCGAGTACATCGCCTGGCCCACCCGCTGGAACGCCTGCGTCAGCGCGTCGGTGGCGGTCCGGATGCGGTCGAGGTCGTCGCCCTTGAGCGCCTCCTTCACGTCATCGTTCGCCTTCGTCACCGACTCCCGGTCCGCCTCGGGAATCTTGTCTCCGTAGTCGGCCAGGGCCCGGTCCACCTGGTAGGAGAGGTTGTCGGCGTTGTTGCGAACCTCGGCCTCCTCCCGCCGCTTGTGGTCCTCCGCGGCGAACGCCTCGGCCTCCTTCTGCATCCGCTCGATCTCCTCCTTCGACAGCGCGGTGCCGCCGGTGATCGTCATCTGCTGTTCCTTGCCCGAGGCAAGGTCCTTTGCGTGCACGTTGACGATCCCGTTCGCGTCGATGTCGAACGCCACCTCGATCTGGGGCATGCCGCGCGGGGCCGGCGGGATCCCCATCAGGTGGAACTTGCCGAGCGACCGGACCCCCGGCGAGAACACCGTCTCCGCCTCGCCCTGCAGCACGTGGACCTCGACCGTGGTCTGGTTGTCGTCCGCGGTGGTGAAGATCTCGCTCTTGCGGGTGGGGATGGTGGTGTTGCGCTCGATGAGCTTGGTGAAGATGCCGCCCTTGGTCTCCACTCCCAGTGAGAGCGGGGTGACGTCCAGGAGCAGGATGTCCTTCACGTCGCCCTTGAGCACCCCGGCCTGGATGGCCGCCCCAACCGCGACGACCTCGTCCGGGTTCACGCCCTTGTGGGGCTCCTTGCCTCCGGTGAGGCCCTTCACCAGCTCCTGGATCATGGGCATTCGGGTGGAGCCCCCGACCAGGACCACGTGGTCGATCTGGGAGACGTCCCGGCCCCAGTCCTTCACCGCCTGCTGGAACGGGCCCTTGCACGAGTCGACCAGGTCCGCGGTCATCCGCTCGAACTCCGAGCGGGTGAGCTTCATCTCCAGGTGCAGCGGGCCCTCGGCGGTGGCGGTGATGAACGGCAGGTTGATGGTGGTCTCCATGACCTGCGACAGCTCGATCTTCGCCTTCTCCGCCGCCTCCTTCAGCCGCTGGAGGGCCATACGGTCCTTCGACAGGTCGACCCCGTGGCTGTTCTTGAATTCCTTCACCAGCCAGTCGATGACGCGCTGGTCCCAATCGTCCCCGCCGAGTTGCGTGTTCCCCGAGGTCGACTTGACCTCGAACACGCCCTCACCGATCTCCAGGAGCGACACGTCGAAGGTCCCGCCCCCCAGGTCGAACACCAGGATGGTGTGGTCGGTCCCGGACTTGTCCAGCCCGTACGCCAGCGACGCGGCGGTGGGCTCGTTGATGATCCTGAGGACCTCGAGCCCCGCGATGGACCCGGCCTCCTTCGTGGCCTGGCGCTGCGAATCGTCGAAGTACGCCGGGACCGTGATGACGGCCTGGGTGACCTTGTCGCCAAGGTACCCCTCCGCGTCCCGCTTCAGCTTCGCCAGGATCTGCCCGGAGATCTCCTGCGGCGTCCACTTCTTGCCGTCGATGTCGATGGACCAGTCCTTCCGTCCCATCTGCCGCTTGATCGAACGGACCGTTCGGTCGGGGTTGGTGATCGCCTGCCGCTTCGCCACCTCGCCGACCAGGATCTCCCCCGTCTTCGAATAGCCGACGACCGACGGTGTGGTCCTCGCGCCCTCCGCGTTCGGGATCACCACGGGCTCGCCCGCCTCCAGCACGGAGACCACCGAGTTCGTGGTGCCCAGGTCGATTCCGACTGCCCTTGCCATCTACGCCCTCCTCCGATCATGGATCTTCATTGTCAAGCCAAGATAAAGCTTGAGTGCCTCATTGACAAGTTCACTATTGCGCCGTCGTCGCCGCCCGGCTGGGCTTCCCAATCCCCTCTCCACACCGGCCGGTCTGCGTTGAAGGGACCCCCGGATGGGCGAATAATGCGAACGGTGAGCGACCCGGAGCAGCCACCGGCGCGCGGCGAGGGCCCGACCGAGCCAGGCAGGAGCCTGTTCGGCTACCGGCGGTCGGCGGTGGAGCGCCTGCTGGCCGCCCGCGACCTCCGGCTGATGGAGGCCGAGGCACGGACCCGGGAGGCCCAGGAGGCGGCCGAACGGCTCGACGCAGAGGCCGCGAACCTGCGGGAGGCCAACGCCCGGCTTCAGGACCGGATCCGGGAGCTCGAGGAGGCCGGCCCGGCCGGGGGCCTGAGCGCCGCCCGGTTCCTCAACGAGGAGCTGGCCACGATCCTCACCGCCGCCGAGGACTCCGCCGGCCGCGTCATCGAGCGGGCCAGGGAGGCGGCCGATCGACAGGTGGCCGAAGCCGATCGCTTGTGGCGCGAGGCCCAAGAGCAGATGTCGCGGTTCGCCGCCTGGCGAGACCGCATCGACCCCGCGGTGCGGAGCGCCAGGGGCAAGCTCGACGAGGTCCGGACCAGGATCGAAGAGGTCCCCGACCTGATCCGGGAGGCCCTCACGCCGCTGGCCGACGCCATCGGGGGCCTCGACGAGGATCTCGCCGCGGTGGCGGGGGCGTCGACCCCTCCACTGATGGTGACGCCGTCGGCGATCGACTCGGGGGAGCGGGAGCCCCAGGAACAGCCCCGGGCAGCCGGCGCCGCGGGCGAGTGACCGCGGTGCCGAGCCTTCCCATGCCGCGCCCGCTGGTCGCGTTCAGCCTGGTCGGGCCGGCTTTCCTGGCCCTGGTGCTCCTCGCGGCGGGCGGCGTCTTCTCCCGGCGGGCCTACCTCCTGTACCGGCTGGTCAGGCTGGGCCGGCCGGTCCAGCGGTTCGACGACCTCCCCAAGCGGGTGGAGCAGGAGGCCACCGTGGTGCTGGGCCAGCGCAAGCTGCTGCAACGATTCGGGCCCGGCATCATGCACGCCTTCATCTTCTGGGGATTCCTGATCCTGCTCACCACCATCGCCGAGGCGGTTGGAGAGGTGTTCAACCGGACCTTCGCCATCCCGCTCATCGGGCGGACGGGATGGCTCGGGCTGATCCAGGACGTGTTCACGGTGCTGGTCATCGTGGGGATCGAGATGGCCATCTACTTCCGGAAGGTGCAGCGCCCCGAGCGGTTCAAGGGCAGCCATCTCGAGGAGGCCGACTTCATCCTGCTGATGATCATGGGCATCGTGCTCACCCTCCTGGCCCTGAATGGAGCGAGGATCGCCCTGCACGTGAACGAGTCCCCGAAGGTCTGGACCCCCGCCAGCTGGCTGGTGGCCCAGATCTTCCAGCCGATGAGCCACGGTGCCCGGCAGGCCTGGGAGGGCGTGTTCCTCTGGTCGCACCTGATCCTGGTGTTCGGGTTCCTGGCCTACATCCCGTACTCGAAGCACCTGCACATCTTCGTGTCCGAGATCAACGTGTTCTTCTCCAAGACCAAGCCCCAGGGGAAGCTCGAGTCCCTCCACATCGACCTGGAGAAGATGGAGGAGGGGGACGTACGGCTGGGAGCCGCGACCGTCGAGGACCTCACGTGGAAGGAGATCCTCGACACGTACTCGTGCACCGAGTGCGGCCGGTGCCAGAACGCCTGCCCCGCGTGGAACACGGGCAAGCCACTCTCGCCGAAGCTCCTGGTGATGAACCTCCGGGACCACCTGTTCGAGAAGGGCCCGGAGATCCTGGCGGCGATGGCTCGGGGCGCCGAGTTCGAGAAGGTCCCGCTGAATCCCGACGTGGTAGAGGACGAGGTGATCTGGGACTGCACCACCTGCGGGGCGTGCATGCAGGAGTGCCCGGTCAACATCGAGCACGTCGATCACATCGTCGACATGCGGCGGAACCTGGTCATGGGCGAGTCGCGGTTCCCGGCGGAGGCCGGCCTGCTCCTGCGGAACCTGGAGAGCGCGTCGAACCCGTGGGGGGTGGACCAGTCCCAGCGGGCCGATTGGGCCCGGCCCCTGGGCGTTCGGGTCCTGGAGGACGGGGAGGCGCCCGAGTACCTGTACTGGGTGGGGTGCGCGGCCTCGTTCGACGACCGGGCGAAGAAGATCGCCCGGGCCACGGCCGGCCTGCTCGAGCAGGCCGGGGTCTCCTTCGCCATCCTCGGTGCCCGCGAACTGTGCACCGGCGACCCCGCCCGGAGGATCGGCAACGAATACCTGTTCCAGGAGCTGGCGAAGCAGAACGTGGAGACGCTGAACGGGGCCCGGGTCCGCAAGATCGTGGTGAACTGCCCGCACTGCTTCAACACCCTCAGGAACGAGTATCCGGACTTCGGGGGGAGCTACCAGGTGGTCCACCACACCGAGCTGTTCGCCCGGCTGGTGAAGGAGGGGCGGCTCCGGGTCACCGAACGGCTGGACGAGGTGGTGACCTACCACGATCCGTGCTACCTGGGCCGGCACAACGGCGTGTATGACGAGCCCCGGGAGCTGCTCGATCGGATCCCGGGCGTGCGCACCGTCGAGATGCCCCGCCACCACCAGCGCGGCTTCTGCTGCGGGGCGGGAGGCTCCCGGATGTGGCTGGAGGAGCCGATCGGGAAGCGTGTCAACATCGAACGGACGGAGGAGGCCATCTCCACGGGAGCGGACACCATGGGCGTGGCCTGTCCCTATTGCCTGATCATGCTGGACGACGGGGCCAAGGCGAAGCGGGAGGCCATCCGGGTTCTCGACCTGGCCCAGGTGATGGCCCTGGCCACCGGCCTGGAGGGCGGCGGTGGCGAGGTTGCGGGAGGCGTGGAGGCGGGACCAGCGGAGGCCGGCCCGGACTAGCTCTCGTGGGCCCGCCGGGCCTCGATCGCTCGCTCCACCGTCCCACGCCGTTCGGCCTACCCATTCGGGTTCGGCGGGCCCCTCGGCGTCGGCCGAAGTATCAAGCCGGGCTCGTTCTCACCCGATATGGACTGCATGAGACTTTCGTCGTTGCGGCTTGATCCGGGGTGGCCGGGACCTACAATTTCATTCCACCTTCGCCGCTCGAGCGGCGAGGGCACGCCCAGGCCGACCACCGGAAGGACCTTCCCCCTGCAGCTTCCCGGGGTGGGCGCCTCCCTTCCGCGACCGTTGACCCGCGCGCGGTGACTGGGGAAGGGAGTTGAAGGCTCCGATGGAACTCGAGCGTGCCGGCCGGGTGACGGTGGCGCGGGCTTCCGGCGCAGCGGCATCCGCCCAGCGCGACTTCGAACGGCTCGCCGAGCTGCTCCGGCTGGACGCCGTGGGCGTGGCCACCGCGGGCGAGGCGGAGACGCGGATCGTGTGGTGGGGAGCTCCCGGGACGGCCCTCCCCGAGCGCGCCGACGAGCTGCTCGCGGGGCGCACCCCCGGATGGATGGCCGCGCCGCTCCCCGACGGGAGCACCGTGTTCGCCCGGATCACCGGCCACTCGTCGGTCCGCACCCCGGCGGTGCTTCAGGCCATCGGGCCGGTGCTGGCCGCTTCGGTGGCCGCCGCCCCCATCGACGAGCTGGAGCTCGAGACCGGGACCGTTCCCGGGACCGCCCTCGAGGCCGCGCTGGGAGACCTCCGGGACGACCTCGGCTTCGAGACCGTCAGCCTGTTCGTTCGAGGGGCGACCGGGTGGGAGCTGCTGGCCCGGCGAGGGCCCATCCGGCCATGGCACGCCGTGCTCGACCCCGCCGCCCTGGAGGGCACCCCCGAGGCGGCCGAATACCCGGACGTGCTCGCCCTCCCAGGGATCGGAGGCCGGCTGGCCGGACTGGGATGCGCCAGCATGGCGTCGATCCCCGTTCCCGCCGCCGCCCGGATCCTCCTCGATTCGTCGGTCCCCTGCCCGGAGGGCGGATGGATCGAACGGGCCCGCCCCTTCCTGGCGCTGCTCTCGATCATGGCCGGCCCGGCCTGGTCCGCGGGGGGCGCGCTCCGCGCCTTCCAGGAGGTGGAGATCCTCAACCGGGTGTTCGCCACGGTCCAGGACATCGTGGTCCGGCCAGGAGCCACCACTGCGGACCTTCTGGAGGACGTGGGCGAGGCCCTGGGCGCGGGAGAGACCTTCCTCCTCTCCGAGCGCGGAGGCGAGATCGACGTGCTGGCCAGCCCGGCCGGCTCGTGGCCAGTACGGTTGCCTCCTGACATTCGCACGGCGCTCATCGAGGTCGAGCCCGGCCGTGCCGAGCTCCCCGATGCCCTGGTGGACGAGCTCGTCCGCGCCCTCGCGATCCCGTCGAAGGCCGTGGCCGGCGCCCTCGGCCGCGAGGGAAGCCCGACCGAAGCGTTCCTGGCGGGATGGGCCGACGGCCTCGCCCTCTCGCCGGTCTCCATGGCCGTCGTGGCCGGAGCGGTTTCCAGCGCCCAGGCCGCCCTGCTCGGCCGGCGCCAGGCGCTCACCGCCCTGGTCGACCGGGAGCGGACCCGAATGGCCTACGCACTGCACGACGGGATCGTGCAGACGGTGACCAGCGCGGTCCTCGAGCTCGAGGCGCTCCGGAAGCGGTTCGAGCGCGACCCGGAGGGCGCCCTGTCCACGCTGGAATCCTCCAAGGCCGAGATCCGGCGGTCGCTGGCCGAGCTCCGTTCGGTGCTGTTCGACCTGTCGCGAAGCTCGACCGAGGGGCACCGGGCCGCCGAACCGATCGCCAGGTACGTGGAGGACGTGGTCAGGCGGTGGCGCCTGCCGGCCCGGGTGACCGTCGAAGGCAACGTCGACGACGTGCCGGCTCGCGTGCTGTCGGTGGCGTACGTGGTGATCCGCGAGGCGCTGGCGAACGCGGCGAAATACGCGGGGGCCGGGAACGTGAGCGTGAGCCTCTCCGCCATCGGCGGAGAGCTCTCGGTGAGCGTGTTCGACGGCGGCCGCGGCTTCACCTCCGAGGACGAGCGCGCCGCGCGAGAGGCGCATCACTTCGGGCTGGACATGCTCCGCCGCCGGGTGCGAGAGGCGGGCGGGCGACTCATGGTGGAGTCGACTCCGGGCCGCGGGACAGAGGTTCTGGCACGCATCCCCATCAGAGAGGAACGCCGATGAAGGTCCTTCTGGTCGACGACCACACCCTGGTTCGCCGGGGCCTGGCCCACCTGCTGGCCGCGAGCCTGGACGACGCCCAGATCTCCGAGGCCGAGAACGCCGACGAGGCGCTGGCAGTCCTCCGAGCCGGCCCGCAGGACATCGCCCTGGTGGACATCCGGATGCCGGGCAAGGACGGCCTCGAGCTCCTGAAGGAGGTCCGGGCGACCTGGCCCACCCTGCCCGTGATCATCCTGACCTGCTTCGACGACTCCGACTACGTGAAGCGCGCGCTGGCCGACGGAGCAGCCGGGTACCTGCTGAAGGACTCCAGCCTGGAGGACCTCCAGCAGGCGATCAACGTCGCCCTGTCGGGCTCGGGCAACGTGCTCTCGCCCCGCGCGGTGCGCAACCTGTTCGACAATGCGGCTCAGGCCGTGGAGCACGGCGGCCGACGGCCCCACGCGGCCGACGCGGGCCTGACCCGGCGCGAGGTCGACATCCTCTCCTTCCTCTCCGAGGGCTCCAGCAACCGGGAGATCTCCAAGGCGCTGTTCCTGTCGGAGAAAACCGTCAAGGCTCATCTCGCGGCGATCTTCCGCAAGCTCGGCGTCACCAACCGCACCAAGGCCGCCATGGCCGCCATCGGGATGGGCCTCGGGCCGCACTCGGGGATGCCGAGCGGCAACGGAGCGGCGGCGAACGGCTGGGCCGACAACGGTCACGGTGCCTCCGCCCGCTCCCACGTCTCCTGAAGGGTCTCCGCCCAGCTTCGCCTCGGGCCGAACAAGGACCGAGGGCGTGGTCTGCGGCGTCGTTCCCGGTCCCGATCCCGGACCAAAAGGCCAACCGCATTTGGTACCGAAAGTCCGTGGACGGCCCGAACCGCGAGGAGTAGTTTCAGGCCGGGGGGTGCGGCCTCACCTTCTCGCGAGGAGCGGCACTGAACGACCAATCGAGTAATGGCGACCCGAACTCCACCCCCGTGCCCGAGCCGCCGGTCCCCCGACCCGAGCCGCCGTTCCCCCGGCCCGAGCCGCCCATTCCACAGCCGGAGCCGCCGGAACGCCCTCCCGAGCCGATCCCCCCCGGGCCGGATCCGAATCCTGAGCCTGAGCCTCCGGGGCCGGATCCGAACCCAGAGCCCATGTCTCCCGGCCCTGCTCCCGACCCCGAGCCGCCGGGCCCGGCGCCGGACCCCCCGCCCCCCGAGCCGTTCTCGAGCCCCGACCGCGCGGACCGGGAACGAGCGCTTTCGGCGCTGCTGGACCACCGCCTGAGCGCCGAGGAGGTGGAGCGGGTCGGCCGGCTGATCGTCGTGGATCCCGACCCCGAGATCCGCGTCTTGGCCGTGCAGGCCCTCGGCCGGGCCACGGGCGAGCTTCCGATCCGCGTGGTGGAGCGCGGGCTCCAGGACCCCGAGGACGGCGTCCGAGCGGCCATGGTTCGAGTGGCCGCCGACCGTTGCCCCCCGGCGGCCCCGCTGATCGTCCGACTGGCGGTCCGCCGGCGGTGGCCCATGGCACAGTTCGCCGCGCTGGAACGCATCCCCGTCTTGCTCGGTGGGGAGCCGGCGCTCGCGGAGGTGAACCTCGAAACGCTCCTGTCCGGGGTGGCGGCGATGGAACCGCCCCCCATGGACTCGGAGCGGCCGGCCCTGGCCGCCATCGCGAGGTCCATCGGGCACGATCGCCTGGCCGGGGAGCTCCTCCGTCCCGGTCCTCGCCGCCTGGGCGCGGCTCGCCTGCTGCTCATGGAGGGAGACCCTTTGTCGCTGCGCCGATTGGCCGAGCTGGGCGACGACCCCATGGAGGAGATCAGGCTGAGCGCAGCGGCGGCGGCGAACATGCTGGGCGCCGAGCCCGATCCACAGGCCGATCTGGCTCCTGAACCCAAGGCGGAGCCAGCCCCGCAGGAGCCGTCGGACGACGAGTTGATCGAGGCTCTGGCCGCCGCCCTGACCGATCCCCACCACGAAGTGCGGGCCCGGTCTCGTGAGGCCATGGCCGCGCTGCGGCGAACCGCGGTCATCGACTGGGTCGGGCGAACCCTGGCCCGGGCGAACCCCCGGGCCGCGGCCCGGGCGGCGGCCACCGCCGAGGCCCTGCACCTCCTCGAGGCCGGCGGCGCCCTGCTCCAGCGGGCCAGCGTGCTTCCGCCGGAGGCGCGAGGCCCCCACGTCGGCGCCCTCGACTCGCTGCGGCTCGACCCGCAGGCCCTGGGCGACCTGGTCTCGACCGTCGACCCCGCGCATCGTCACGAAGCGGTTCGCGTGGCCTGGATCGTGGGGGGGCGGCACGTCCTCCCCCGGATCCGCTCGCTGGTGCATGACTCTTCGGCGCCCGTCAGGAGGGCGGCCCTCGAGGTGCTGGTGGAGGGGGCCGACCCGGAGGCCGTCGGCATCGCACAGCAGGTCCTCGAGGAGGACGCCTCGGCCCCGGTTCGGGCCACGGCGGTTCGGCTCCTGGCCCGGGCCGGAGGGGCCCGGCGGATGGCCGCGCTCGAGCGAGCCCTCGTGGACCCCGACCCGGACGTCCGGGCCACCACCGTCGAGGCCCTTCCCCGGCGGCTGTCGGCGGAGGCCTCCCAGGTCCTCCTGGCGGCGCTGGCCGACGAGGACGAGCGGGTTTGGCGAGCTGCCGTCCCGCACCTGACGGATCTCCTCGACGGGGACCTGCCCCTCCTTTGGTCGGTGTTTCGCCAGAGCCCCCAGCCGAAGCGGGAGGAGATCGCCCGTGCGGTGGAGCGCTCGCACCCCGAGCGGCTGGTGGCCATGGCAGAGTCCCACGCCACGGCCCCCGATTGGGCCGACCGGGCGCTGGCGGTGGAGGTGGCGGCGCGGGCCGGTTCCGAGCAGGCCCTTCGGGTCGTGATGGACGCGCTGGGAGATCCCGACCCGGTGGTTCGCCGGGCGGCCGCCACCGCGCTGGGGGAGGCTCGAAGTGCCCGGGCGGTCGACGCCCTCAGCCAGGCGCTGTCGGATCCCGAGGTCGGCGTTCGGGTCGAGACCGTTCGCGCCCTCGGGGCCATCGACGACGACTCGGTGCTGCCCCCTCTGATCTCGGCGCTGAAGGATCCCGGGGTCGGGGTTCAGCAGGCCGCGGCCGAGATGCTGGCCCGGTGGCGCTCGCCCGGCGTGGCCAGGCGGCTGGCCGCGGCCCTGGCCTCCCCCGACCTCCGGCGGGCCGTGGGATCGCTCCTGGAGTCCATCGGAGCTGCCGCCGTCGAACCGCTGGTCGAGGTGATCCCAAGGGCGGACCGCGAGACGGCCGCCGCCGCCGGCGCCCTGCTCGAGCGGATCGCCGGCCCGGAACCGTTCGTCCGCCGGCTGTCGTCCCGGGTCCCCGAGGAGCGGCTCCGGGCGGTCGAAACCCTCGGCGCGATGACGGGCCCCGGAGCGTCCGACCGGCTGGTGGGGTCGCTGGACGACCCCGATCGGGCCGTTCGCATCCGAGCGGCGGGCCTGCTGGGGGATCTGGGCGACCCGAGGGCGGCCGAGTCGCTGACGCGCGCCTTCCTGAACGACCCCGTCCCCGAGGTGTCCGCCGCTGCCGAGGAAGCCCTTCGCCGCCTGGGCGGGATCCCCCCGGCCCGGCCCGCGGAGGCCGGACCGGCCCTCGCCGACCCGGCGGCGAACGAATGGTCGAGCCGGCCCGCGGACCCCGAGGGCGCCGGGCCGGAAGCGTCCTGACCAGCCTCCCGGCAAAGGTTCCGCTCTAGGCCGCACGGTTTAGGTCGGTTTGGGGACGTTCGGCCGATGGCGGAGGAAGGCCATTCTCCCTACGCTAGTCCCGCACATGGGGGAGCCGCGACCGCCCCGGCCGGCGAACGATCCGGCGAACCCACCCCGCCAGGACGCCGCCGGCTGGGGTCGGTCGCACCAACCCTCCGTGGGCCACCGGTCTTCGAGCCCGGGACCGCCCGGCTCGGGCGGCGAGGACGAGGCGATCGGATTACCTCCAGGCTCGCCCGCCCCCGAATCCAGCGCGACCAGGATCCGTCACGCCCTGGCGCACGGCGGGCCCGCCGAACGGGTGGCCGCGATCCGTTCGGCCCCTCCCGGCCCGGGGCTGGAGCCGGTGCTGATCGAGGCCCTCGCCGATCCCGAGCCGGTGGTGCGAATGACCGCGGTCCGCGCCCTGGCTGCCCTGGCCCGGACGCGCGGAACACGGGCCCTGATGCGGGTCTCCATGGCCGATCCGTCCCCGGATGTACGGATGGACGCGGTCGGCGCGGTGGGCCGGATCCTGGCCGGACGGGTGGGGCTCGAGGAGCGCCCGTCCCGCGGCCGCCCCGTGTGAGGGGCGGTCAGGCCGGGCCGGACTCGGACTCGGACTCGCGGAGGAACTCTTCGAAGAACCGGCTGGCGGTGGGACCGCGCTGGCCCTGGTACTTGCTCCCCCGGTCCTTCGACCCGTACGGGCGGTCGGCCGCCGTGGTCAGCCGGAAGAACGAGATCTGGCCGATCTTCATGCCCGGGTAGATGGTGATGGGCAGGTTGGCCACGTTCGAGAGCTCGAGGGTGAGGTAGCCGTCCCACCCGGGGTCGACGTAGCCGGCCGTGGAGTGGATGAGCAAGCCGAGCCGGCCGAGCGACGACTTGCCCTCGAGGCGAGCCACCAGGTCGTC
>WNGE01001626.1_pt1 | contig 41525 bp, 33 predicted proteins | sample 5400651 | NCBI WGS metagenome assembly WNGE01 (sample SAMN13153370, study PRJNA577476) | soil metagenome | isolation source: 60 cm soil or saprolite under grassland replicate 2 | place: USA:California | collected 2016-06-15 | reverse complement strand
CTGCTGCTGACGTTCGGGGCGCTGGTGGCCGCCGGGATCCCGCTGCTGCTCGCCCTGACGTCGGTGCTGGCGGCGATCGGGCTGCTGGCGCTGCCGAGCAAGGTGCTGCCGATGGACGATGCGGTAAACGCGGTCGTCCTGCTGATCGGACTCGCGGTCGGCGTCGACTACTCGATGTTCTACCTCAAGCGGGAACGCGAGGAGCGCGCGGCCGGACGGGCGGAGACCGCGTCGATCGAGGCTGCGGCGGCGACGTCGGGCCGCTCCGTCCTGATCTCGGGCTTCACGGTGATCGTGGCGATGGCCGGGATGTTCATCAGTGGCGACAAGACCTTTGAGGGCTTCGCCGCGGCGACGATGCTCGTCGTCGCCATTTCCGTTCTCGGCTCACTGACGGTGCTCCCGGCACTGCTGTCCAAGCTCGGGGACCGCGTGAACAAGGGCCGGGTGCCGTTTCTGCCCAGTCCCGACCAGCGCGTCGGCGAGAGCCGCTTCTGGGGCGCGATCGTCGAGCGGGTCATGCGGCGGCCGCTCCTCTCAGGAGTCTTGGCAGCCGGCCTCCTGATCGCGCTCGCCGTGCCGGCGCTTCGGCTCCAGACGACGCAGAACAGCACGGAGTCGTTACCCCGGTCGCTCGCCGTCGTCAGGGCCTACGACAAGATCCAGAAGGCGTTCCCCGGCGACGCGGTTGCTGCGGAGGTTGTCGTCAAGGCTCCCGATGTCCGCTCGGGTACAGTCCGGAGTGCGATCGAGGAGCTAAGGCGACGGGCGCTCGCGAGCGGAGAGATGTTCCGGCCGATCGAGGTCGACGTCAACAGCGCGGGCACCGTTGCCCTCATCTCGGTCCCGATCGCGGGTAACGGCACCGACTCGGCCTCGAAGTCCGCCGTCCACACGCTCCGCGACGACCTCGTGCCGGCGACGGTGGGGAACCTTCCCGACGCGACCACCGGCGTTGGAGGAATGACGGCGCAATCACTCGACTTCGGCCACCAGTTCAGGCAGAGGACGCCGTTTGTGTTCGCCTTCGTGTTCGCCCTGACCTTCGTGCTGATGCTGCTCGCCTTCCGCTCGATCGTGATTGCGGTGAAGGCGATCGCGCTCAACGCGCTCTCGGTCGCCGCCGCCTACGGCATCCTGGTGCTCGTCTTCCAGGACGGGATCGGGCGCGGCCTGATCGGCGCCTCGTCGGGAGGGATCGAGTCGTTCATGCCGATGTTCCTGTTCGTGATCCTGTTCGGGCTCTCGATGGACTACCACGTCTTCATCCTCAGCCGCATCCGCGAGGGCGTCGACCACGGCATGTCGACGGACGAGGCGGTCGAGCACGGGATCAAGACCACCGCCGGTGTCGTGACCAGCGCCGCGATCGTGATGGTGCTCGTCTTCTCGGTCTTCATCACGCTGTCGTTCGACTTGTTGAAGCAGTTCGGCGTCGGCTTGGCCGCTGCCGTCTTGATCGACGCGACGATCATCCGGGGGGTCCTGCTCCCCGCGAGCATGAAGCTGCTCGGCGACTGGAACTGGTACCTCCCCAGCTGGCTCGAATGGCTGCCGCGGGTTGCTGTCGCGACCGAGCCCGAGCCGATCCACCAAGCGCCTGCCGTGCCGGCTGCGAGGTAAGGAAGGTCGTCGGAGGAGAGCAGGCCGCCCGGAAGAGGGGGTGTCTCAGACCTCGAGCGGTCGATCGGCGGAACGGCCGCGGCTTCAGGCGTTCTGCAAGCAATGGGCTTCCGCGGCGATGTCACCGTGTTCCGCCGAGATGCAACAGCCGATGGTCAATCTGGCTTGACGGCTGCATTTCGGCGGAACACGGCGGAACGCGTGTACACAATCGAGGCGGCTCATAACCCGCGAGTCGCCGTGATACCTGACCGAGCGAGCGAGGGGCGAACCCTGGCTTGGTGAGTTTTGGTGAGTTGAGCCGGGTATTCGGCGCGAATCCGGCTATCTCGGGAGCCAAGAAATCGGTCAACCGTCCCGAGTCGTCCCCCCGGGATCCCCAATCAAGCACGCTTACCATGGAGGTGCTCTGCCGAGGATGGAAGCGAAGTTCGGTGCCGACCGGGAGTGTCGGTGAGCGTGGCAACAATGGCAACGTTCGACGTTCGTTCGCGTTCGCTCAAGCGTTCGCTCCCTGGGGAATTCCGCTCAACCACGCGTTCTGAGCGATCACCGCCGAACCCGTCCGAACGCTGCTCCGAGTCGACAAGCTGGGGGTCACTGGTTCGAGCCCAGTACCGCCCACTTCCGTTCGAAGTCCGCTCGGCTTTCGCCGAGCATGATGACTTCGAACGGTTCGGCTTTCGATTCGAGCGTTCGCGGCCGATGCCGGCAAAGCCGGCATCGGCGGAGCAGGATGGTTGTCGCAGAGATCAGGCGACAGCCCGACTGGTGACCTGTCGGGCGGGTTCCAGCGGCCGTCGCCGAGCGCCGCTGGCGGGGGCGGGCTGCAACTGTTTCGCCGACCCGCCCCGCCGAGGCGGCTCCGGTTCAGCGAGGCGTCAGCAGCCAGTAGGTGACGTAGGTGACGCCGTTGAGGGTCGTTGGCGCTATCGGGCCCGACCAGCCGGCCGGCGCGGAGTCGTTCACGTCGATCGAGAGCAGGTGGATGGTCATCGTCGATGTCGAGCAGACGCCTGCGCGCAGCGGCTGGTTCTGCTCCGGTTTTTCGCCGAGCGGCGGCAGGAGAGTCTTGTCGGTTGCGTCGTTGCACACGGCCGGGTCCTGCACGTAGGTCGCTAGCGACTCGCCGAGGATCGTGGGGAAGAAGCCGACGGCGAGGTGTGGGTACACGCACGGCGCGGCAGTGCAGTCGTGAATATGGTGGTTCGCCGGCAGCGTGTCGTTCGACGCCGGCTCATCCCTTGGAGGTCACCGATGAAGAAGTTCCTGGCTTTCGCCTGCAGCATCGCCACGCTTGCGTTCGCGGCGGTCGCGTCAGGCCAATTCACATCCGGCGCATACCGGCGCGGGACTGGACGAACGAAGCCGAGCCTACGCCTGCGCACGTCGCGACAAATCAGGGGAACCCCTATCTCTTCGGGAGCCGCCTCCCTACACTCCGAAGCGAGGGTGGAGACGGCTCGGCTGAATGTCGTCGGTCGCGACGCGGAGCTCGCAGCCGTCGCGGAGTTCGCGGCGTTGGGCGCTCCGGGGGCGCGGGGGCTGCTGCTCGTGGGCGATGCCGGGTTTGGAAAGACGACTCTGTGGCGGGAGGGGGTCGGCGCGTTCCGGCGCGAGGGGGCCCGAGTCTGCCTCGCCGGCCCGGCTGAATCGGAACGCGATCTCCCGTTTGCCGCGCTTCACGACCTGCTCGCGAAGCTGCTCGACGAGGTCGGGGGCGAGCTGAGCGAGCCCCATAGGGGCGCGCTCGATGCGGCCCTGCTTCGATCGACGAGTGAATCTGCGGCCGACCGCCTGGCGGTCTCGCTCGCGGTGCTCGACTTGCTTCGCGCGGCTTCACGGCACGGGGCGCTCGTCCTCGCGATCGACGACGTGCAGTGGCTGGATCGCCCGTCGGCTGCCGCTCTCGAGTTCTCGCTCCGGCGTCTCGAATCCGCATCCGTCTCACTCCTCGGCACGCTCCGGCCAGACGGCGCCAGCGGCCTGCTCGGTCTCGCCGCCGACTCGGTCCTGCGCGTGGACGTCGGGCCGTTGCCCGCTGCCGATCTCGGACGGATCGTCGAGGCGCGCAGCGGGCTGCGGCTGACACGCCCGAACTTGCTCCGACTCGCGGCCCTGTCCGGCGGCAATCCCTTCTTCGCGCTCGAGATCGCTCCAGCGCTAGAAAGCGAGCCGCGTGAGGGTGGCGTCCTTCGCCTTCCGCGGACGCTCACCGAGGTCGTGCACGGCCGGCTGGCCGTCCTCTCGGCTCCGACGCGTGACGCGCTCCTGACGGTCGCGGCACTCGGACGCCCGACCACCGCGGTCTTCGAAGCCGCAATCCCGGGGGACTCGGACGTGCTCGCGGAGGGGATCGAGACAGGCGTACTCGAGCTGGCGGAGGGCCGCGTGCGGTTCACGCACCCAATACTTGCTTCGGTTGTCTATTCGGACGCGCCGCCGGAGCGACGCCTGGCCACGCACCGCGCGCTCGCGAGTGTGGCCGAGGATCAGGGCGAACGCGCGGTCCACCTCGCGCGCGGTACGGAGACCCCCGACGAGGACGTCGCCGCGGCGCTCGAGCGGGCAGCCGTGGAGGCCGCCGCGCGCGGCGCACCCGGGACGGCCGCCGAGCTGGCGGCGCATGCAAGACGCGTGACGCCGCGCGAAGATGGAGAGGCCGGGGCGCGGCGCGGACTCGCGGCCGCCGGCTACACGTGGTCGGCAGGCGACGGACGCCGCAGCAAGGAGCTGCTCATCGAGCTCATCGCGCAGCTGCCGCCGTCGCCGCTGCGCGCCCGCGCGCGCCAGCTCCTGGTGAAGATCATCGACGACATCTGGGCGAGCATCACGCAACTCGAGCTCGGCCTCGACGAGGCGGGCGCTGACCCAGCTCTTGCGGCGTCCGTCCTGAACCTGCTGGCCCGTCAGCGAACGTGGGCCGGAGACACCGACGGCGCGATCCGCGACGTCCGCGCAGCGTTGGCACTCGCGGAACCTGCCGGCGCCCATGCGGAGCTTGCGGTCGCGCTCGGTCGAGAGAGCGTCGCCCGCGTCTACGCCGGCGAGCCGACACCGCACGACCTCCTCGCCCGCGCGGTCGCGGTCGAGCGCCAACTCGCCGATCCGGTCCCGGTCGGCGAGAGCCCGACGTTCTTTCGCGGGATCTGCGCGCTCTGGGACGACGATCTCGCGACCGCGCGCTCCGACCTCGAGTCGGTCGACGCGCGTGCCGTGACCCTCGCCGAGAGCTGGCGTGCGATCGTGCTCACGCACCTTGCGGATCTCGAGCTCCGCTGCGGAAGCGCCGCGCGTGCGCTGGCCCACGCCTCTGAAGCCGAGGAGATCGGCGGCTACTGGGAGGTCGGCCACGCAGAAGCCACGGCGCTTGCGGGCGCCGCGGTCGTCAAAGCGATCGCGGGAGACGCCGGCGAGGCACGGCGGTCTGCTTTGCGCGCGCTCGAGATCGTGCGTCCCGCCGGATATGAAGTTGTCATTCGGCCGGCGGAACGGGCACTGGGTCTCGTGGAGCTTTCGCTTGGCAACGCGGCGGCGGCGCACGACGTGCTCGGCCCCCTGCTCGCGCGCGCGCCGATCGGGAACCCGGCAGTCGCGGCCGCCGCGCCCGACGAGATCGAGGCTCTGCTCGAGCTTGGGCGCATCGACGACGCGAAGGCTGTGCTCGCCAGGCTCGACCTCTTTGCACGTGCGACCGGCCGTCCCCGTCCGGCCGCCGCGGCCGCGCGCTCTGCCGCCCTCGTCGCCGCGACGGAGGGCGATTTCGTCACGGCGGCGCAGGCGATCGCGCGCGCGCTGGAAGCGCATCGAACGTTCCCGGATCCGTTCGAGGCCGGGCGGACGCAGTTCGTCCAGGGGATCATCGAACGCCGCAGAAGGCAAAAGGCATCGGCGCGGGAGGCGCTGACCGGCGCGCTCGAGCGATTCGAGGCAGTCGGCGCGAACACCTGGGCCGACCGCACGCTCGCCGAGCTGCGGCGCACGAGCGTTCGGCAGAGCAGCTCCAGCGAGCTCACCCCGACGGAGCGGCAGGTCGCGGACCTTGCGGCCGGCGGTGCCACGAACCGCGAGATCGCCAAGCGGATGTTCATCAGCGTCAAGACCGTGGAGGCGAATCTCTCCCGCATCTACGGCAAGGTCGGCGTCCGCTCTCGCACCGAGCTCGCGTCGCGCGTGCGCGACCGTGCCTAGTCTGAGCCGACGATCCGGTACGTACGTTCAGGCCGCTTGCCTGCGTGGACTCCCCGTAGCCTCGTGCTTAGCGCTTGCAAGCTGGGTCGAGCGATACGTCACGTGTTCGTCGATTAGCTGACTTCGGCACTTCGTGCTGTCACGATTGTTGCGAGCATGATGAGAAACGAGATCGTTGGGCGGGAGGAGGAACTCGGCTCCGTGTACGCCTTCCTCGACGGTGCCGTCGAGGGGGCTGCCGGATTCGTGCTCGAGGGTGAGCCGGGGATTGGGAAGTCGACGCTCTGGCTCGCGGCCGTCACGGGTGCACGGGACCGCGGCTTTCTCGTCCTTTCGTCGCGACCTGCGGAGGCCGAGCGCAGTCTGGCGCACATTGGGCTCGGCGACCTGTTCGAGGACGTCCTCGACGACGTGCTGCCCGCGCTCTCGGTGCCGAGGCGGCACGCGCTCGAGGTCGCCCTGCTCCGAGAGGAGGCGCCGGGCGATCCCGTCGATCAGCGTGCGCTCGCTGTGGCCGTGCGCAGCGTGCTCCAGCTTTTGAGCGAACGGGAGCCGATCCTCATTGCCGTGGACGACGTCCAGTGGCTAGACCCGTCCTCGTCGAGCACGCTCGCTTTCGCGCTGCGGAGGCTCGGCGCGAATTCCGTACGCCTGTTGCTCGCTCGGCGGCTCGGCGAACGAATCCAGCCGTCAGGGCTCGAGCAAGCGCTCGATTCTGAGCGTGTCGAACGGCTCCCGGTGGGACCGCTGAGCGTTGGCGCGCTGCATCGCCTCTTGCTCGATCGAATCGGCATCGCGTTCGCGCGCCAGACATTGCTCCGCATCCACGAGACGTCGGGCGGAAATCCGTTCTTCGCGCTGGAGTTGGCCCGCGTTCTCGACGCGAACGTCGATCCGCTGCAGCCGTTTCGAGTTCCCGAGACGCTCGAAGAGCTCGTGCGCGCGAGGATCTCCGGTCTCCCTGCGGCTACTCATGAGGCGCTCGCGCTCGCCGCGGCGCTGGGCACGCCGTCGCAGTCTCTCCTTGAGCGGGCGGGCGTTGCGGCAGACGCGCTCGTCCCGGCTGTCGTTGCGCACGTGATCGAACGCGAGAACGGGACGATCCGCTTCACCCATCCGCTGCTGTCGTCCGTCCTTTACCGCGACCTGGGCGAGGAGCGCCAGAGCGTTCACGGACGCATCGCGGGAATCGTCGAAGACCCGCTCCTTCGCGCCCGTCACCTCGCGTTGGCGACGGAGCTGTCGGACGCCGACGTCGCCGCCGTCCTCGACGACGCCGCGCGGCTGGCGGTCGAGCGCGGCGCCTCCGCCGTGGCGGCCGAGCAGGCACTGCCGGCTGACGCCGCCGGACGAGCCCGAGGAGCGCCATCGTCGGGCGCTGGCTGCAGCTCGTGCGCACAATGCTGCCGGGGAGTGGACGCGTGCCCGGAAGATCGCGACCGACCTGCTGGGCGAGACGGACATCGGGCCGCTGCGCGCCGAGGCACTCGTCCTGCTCGCCGAGCTGGAGGGGCTCAAGCGTGCCGTCTCGCTGCTCGAGGAGGCGCTGCGCGAGGCGCGCTCGCGCCCGGCGCTTCAGGCGGAGATCCACTGCCGGCTCGCGTGGACGACGCGCTTCAAGAGGGGTTTCGTGGGCGCGCTCGAACACGCGCGTACGGCGCTCGAGCTTGCCGACGATCTCGACGACGACGCGCTCCGGGTCGGAGCGCTGGAGATGCTCACCTTCCTCGGCTGCGCCGTGGGCGATGCCGAGGCGCCGGCACACGCGGCGCGAGCGCACGAGCTCGCGACCGCCGTCGGCGACCCGGAGCTGCTGCGGCAGCGGACCGGTGCGGTCGTGAGCGCGCTCCTGGCGCGCAGGAACGTTGACGCCGCGCGTCTGCTGGTCGAGCGCGAGTATCAGCAGTGGCACGAACGCGACGAGCTGTCGACCGCGCGTACGCTCGACGGCCTCGCGTGGATCGAGCTGTGGGGCGGGCGCTGGGAGCTCGCGGCGGAGTACGCCGCCCGCGCACGCGAGATCTTGGTCCAGTACGGGCTCGACGTGCCCTGGGTCCACCTTCCCAGCGCGGCCATTGCCGTCCATCGCGGTCAGCTCGACTTCGCCCGCGAACATTCGGAGCGCGCTCTGGTGCTCGGAGAGGAGCAGATCGGGCTGCACACGCCCGTCCACCTCGGGATCATGGGACTCGTCGCATTCTGGAGCGGAGACGCGGCTGCGGCTGCGGTGTGGTTCGACAGGGCGGAGCGGCAGACGACGAGGCTTGGCTGGGGTGAATCGAGCAACCGCTGGTGGACGGCCGACCACGTCGAGCTGCTCCTTGAGCTCGGGCGGGTCGACGACGCGTTGCGGGTCCTCGACCTCTGGGAGGCAGATGCGGCAAGGCTCAGCCGCGACCGGATGCTCGCTCACGTGACGCGGTGCCGCGGTCTCGTGGCCGCCGCTCAGGGCGCGGTCGATCAGGCCGTTTCCCTCCTGGAGGGGGCCGTTGCGCAGCACGAGGACGTCGGAGATACGTTCGGGCGGGCGCGCGCGCTGCTTGCGCTCGGCATCGTCCGCAGGCGCATGCGGCAGAAGCGCGCGGCCCGCGACGCAATTCGCGAGGCGCTCGATGGTTTCGAGGAGCTCGGAGCGGCCACTTGGGTCGCAAAGGCGCGAAGGGAGCTCGGCCGGATCGGTGGGCGCACCCGCGAGGAAGGCCTGACCGCCGCTGAGCGCCGGGTCGCGGCCCTCGTGGCCGAAGGCCGAACGAACCGAGAAGTCGCCGCGGCGCTGTTCCTTGGTGAGCGGACGGTCGAGACGCACCTTTCCCACGTCTATGCCAAGCTCGGCGTCCGCTCGCGGGTCGAGCTCGCACGGACGTTCCGGCCGGACTCGGAAGCTCCCGAGCAAAGTTCAGGGGGACTCGCGATTTCAAGCTGAGCACGGCCGCCTACGGTCGGTCGGGTGCCGAGCTACCTCGTCGAGACGTTCCTCGCACGCGGCGCCGCAGGTGAGCGCCAGGCGCGCGAGCGACGGGCGCGCTCGGTCGCCGAGGAGATGACGCGGGAGGGGACGCGCGTCGGCTTCGAGGGATCCATTCACGTTCCCGAGGACGAGATCTGCTTCTTCGCGTTCGAAGCCTCGTCGAGCCGCGACGCCGCGCTGATTGCGCAGCGGGCGCGACTCGAGCCGCTTCGCGTCGTCGAGGCGATCTCGTCGGGAAAGGAGCAACAATGAAATCGAGATTGGCTTTTGCCGTTCTCGTCGTTCTCGTGGGGGCGGCCGCGTACGCCGCCGCCGCGCCGGCGACGACGACTTCGCGAGTGGGCAGCACCCCGACCGGCGCGTCCTTATCGGCGGCGCCGGTCCGCGACTGGAGCAACGAGGCGCGGCGGGCGATCGTCCCGCCGTCTGCGGGCGCCGAGAACTTCGGCAACAAGTTCCCGGGTGAGGCGGCGGTGTACATGGGCATCGTGCACGCGGCGATCTACGACGCGGCGGTGGCGATCGAGGGCGGCTACACGCCCTATGCGATCGCGCTCACCGCTCCGGCGGATACCTCGCCCGCGGCCGCGATCGCGACCGCCGCGCACCACACGCTCATCGGCCTGCAGCCGCAGCTCGGGCTTAATCCGGCCCAGCAGGCGATCCTCGACGGCGACTACGCCGCGTACCTCGCCGCCGTCCCGGACGGCGCGGCCAAGGCAAACGGGATCGCGATCGGCGAGCAGGTCGCCGAGGCAGTGCTCGCGCTCCGTGCGAACGACGGCCGGGAGAAAAACCCGACGGTCGCGGACCTCGACCCGCCCGCGGCCGGCCTCGGCGTCTGGCAGCCCGACCTCTCGCGGCCGGTCCTCGGTCTGCGCCTGCCCGGGATCCGGCCGCTCGCGCTCGAGAGCGCCTCGCAGTTCCGGCCCGACGGGCCCAATCCGCTGACCAGCGAGGAGTACGCCGACGACGTCAACCAAGTCGAGCAGCTTGGCCGATTCGACAGCGCGACCAGGACCGACGAGCAGACGACCGAGGCGCTGTTCTGGACCGATCACGACATCAGGCAGTGGAACGACGGCATGCTCCGCCTCATCGCCGCGCGTGGACTCGACCTCGTGCAGACAGCGCGAATGCTGGCGATGGCACACGTGGCGGGCGGCGACGCGATGATCGCCTGCTTCGACGCCAAGTACCAGTACTGGTTCTGGCGTCCCTACCAAGCAATCCCGCAGGCAGATACTGACGGCAACCCGGCGACGGTGGCAGATCCGACCTGGCGCCCGCTGCGCGCGACGCCGAACTTCCCGGAGTACCCGTCGGCACACGCCTGCCACAGCTCCGGCATCGTCGAGGCCCTGGATGCGTTCTTTGGCACCGACAAGGTCACCTTCTCGCTCGACAGTCGGGTCACCGGCACGACGCGCGAGTACGACCGCCTCCAGGACGTGGTCAAGGACGTCGATTGGGCGCGTGTGCTGGTCGGCTTCCACTTCCGCAACTCCGACCAGCAAGGCTCAGCGCTCGGGCGCAAGGTCGGCGGATACGTCGTCGACCACTTCTTCCAGCCACGCGGCTGATCCAGGGTTGTCTTCACACGGGAGGCGGCTCGCTATCGAGCCGCCTCCCGCCGTACCGGCGGTGCTAACGCGTGCTAACCGGAGGGGCCGAGAACCCGCGGAAACGCGCGCGAACCCGGCGTCGCCGAAACCAACGAAACCGCCGCAAACTCATGAGAAGCGAACAGCGATTGCGAAAGCGCGTCAGCACCGGTGCGGGCTCGACAAGCTGGGGGTCACTGGTTCGAGCTCAGTACCGCCCATACAAGAAAAGGCCCTGTATAGAGGGCCTTTTCTATCGGTGACGTTGTCCGGGCATGGTCACCGAGACACAATAAACGCACAAACGCGCTCTAGGTACAGGTCGTGCGGACGTGGGCTGAAGCCGAAGTACGACGCGTCACCGTAGACGCCGGCGAAGCGGCCGTTGTTCGCGTCTACGACGACGATGAAGGGCTGGCCCTGGCGCTTGCGGCGGAGGAAGATGTAGTCGAAGCCGTCGCGGACGTCTTGGCCGCCAAGAGCATGGAACGCGAGGCGAGCCGCCGGCGAGGATCTACTCTCTTTGTGGTGCGATTCGTTTGCGGTGTCATCCTGCATCGCGCGCGCGGCCCATTGGCTAAGGGTCGTTGGAGCTGGCCCTTCGGCGGCGTCGACCTCGGCGAAGAGGAGGTGGTCGCATATTCGCCGTTGCTCGGCGAGCGTGGGGCTGTCCACGTCCAGTACCGCGAGATCACGCAAGCGGCCGTAAAGCGGGTGCTCGGGGGCGGGAAGGTGTGGCTGCGGCGACGATCGCCGGACGATGGCGACATAACGATCGTGACGCTCGGGGACGCCTACACGAGGGTCGCGGACCTCTTGCGCGAGAAGCAGGTTGAGGTCGTCGAGGGCAGCCTCGTCGCGAAGGCGGTTGACCCGAACCGCGGTCGTAGGGGGAGCGGTATCCGAAGGCACGGCTGGCAAGGACGTTGCGACCGAGCCTCAGCGGAGGAGACGATCGCATAGAGATCGGCGTCTCGCCACGATCCATCCCAGGCCGAGGTATTGATGCCGGAGCCGCCCTTCACGCACCATCTCGCGCGCGCGTGAACACCTCTCGCCGACTGTCAGTCGCTCTGCCTCAAAGCGCATTCGCGGCGCGAGCGCGACACCTGCGTGGTCGCCGTCGGAGGACTACGCGCTTTGAGGCCCAGGGGTGCCTGGCGCCGACGCGCTTCTAGCGGGCTCGAACGGCCGAGCGAGCCATGACTCTTGGATGTCCGACGCGGTTCAGTTGGCCGTATCCACACTGATCACGACGATACGCGAGAAGCTGGTTCCGTCGATCTGCAGCCCGTAACAGCCGGGTTTTAGGACGCGCACGTCGGACGGAACGCCACGACTACCGCGCGGCTGTCCTTGCCACGAGACGCTCTGGTTCGGCTTGATGGGAAGCTCGCGCGCGGGCCGCTTGCGACCGTTGAAGCCCATCATCTGTGCGCCATCGAGTCGCCGGCCACGGATCAACACCGGGCCGCGATAACTCGGCAGCACGTACCAGAAGACCTTCGAGCCGAACCACCGGCCACCGTACTTCTGGTCGCGGCTGGCCATGAAGAAGGCGCTGGGGAGGCCTGGGTAGACCGGCCCGCGCCCGATTCCCGAGCCGCCGAAGATGTGGGTGCGCTTCCACCCAACGCGAGGATCGACGCGGCTCAGCGGGCAGTTCGCGCCGGCTGCCACCTTCGGCAAGTGCAGCGGCCGTCGCAACGACGTCCACGGATCACTAACACCGGCAGCGCCACTGGCACCCGAGGTGAGCACAACAGCCGAGCCCACGACGGCTGCGGCGAGAAGAACAAGTGCCACCAATCTGGCGCGCGTCCACAATGCGCCCCCACTCACGCCGATCATCGCCTTAGATCATCCGCTTTCCCGCCGACGGCTGACATGGTCTCTGGTGCTTACTACGTCGCCGATCCTCATGAGGTTCCCGACGTAACAGGCGTTTGGATGCAAGCCCTGCCAGTGCACGCGCTCGTCGCCGAATTCGGAGAATGTCCAGCTGGGCGGGGGGGTCTGGTTGCCGATCCCTTGGTGGGGGCGGTCGCGGTTGTAGTGGGCGCGGAAGCGGTCGAGCGCTGCCGGTGCTGGATGGAACACCAGCAGCTGTCGCGCAAGGGGTGTAGCCGGCACAACTTAGTACGCGCGCCCGGTGACGAGATAGGCGACGAGGAACGCCAGCCCGATCTCGAACGCGACGAGCAGCGCGAGCGCGGAGAGCAGGATCGCAGCCGCCTTCCAGACCGGCAACTCGCTCGAGTGCGCACGCGGCGGGGTCAGCCGAACCCGCCTTCCGCGCCTATCGCCGCGAAACATTGAAATTTGTTCCGATCGGTTGTTCGGACCGGGCGATGTTCGATTCCTGCTCGCAAAGGTGGTAAGTCCCGCCGGCCGAGGAGGAAACGCCCGCAGCCGGCGCAGATGAGAATCCCGGAGATCGCGCGCGTCGTTCGCCCGGGCACGCGGCGCTCGAGGTCCTCGGCATCGACTACGTCTGCGCGGAGACGCAAGACGCCTTCCGCGCCTGGGCCGGCGCCGCGCGGCTTGAGGAGGTCGAGGACCTGACGCCGCTCGTGCGGCCGCTGTGGGAGCGCCGCCGCGCCACCGCGCCAGCGCTCCCGTGGGACGTCCTGTTCCCCGACCCGGCGTACGCGCTCGGGCGCGGCCTGTCCTACGTCCTCGTGCGCGGGCGGAAGCAGCCCGCGCTCGTTCCCTTTCCGACCTAGTGGAAGCCCGGCGGCCTCCCCTGGTCGCCCTTCGAGAAGTCGCAAACGCCGCTCGGGAAGATCTCGTTTAGGCGCGCGATCTCCGCGTCGGTCGGGTGCCACCAGCCGTGTGCACGGCCCTGGTGAGGCCGAGTCGATGATCCCGTTCCACGCGTCGGCGCCGCGGTAGATCAGCGACCCGTTCGTCGCGAAGCAGCTGTCCACGGCGTCCGCCGGCTTGTTCCCGGCCACGCCGAGCTCGGGATGCGCGCGGATGTTCGCCAGCCACTGGTCCATCACGCCAAGCGCCATTGGCGTCTGGTCGAACAGGGCGGCGGGACGTCCGTCGGTGAACCAGATCGCCTGGTTCGAGGAGTCGCCGTCGTGCTCGCGCATCCGCAGCCGGGCCGCGAACGACTGCCGGGCGTTGTGCATGTTGAGCGATTCGTCGAGGTAGTTGCGCCAGTCGATGTACGGGATTTCGCTCTTGCCGTCGAACACAAGCCCCTTCTCGTAGGCGCCGTTCATCGCCCCGATGCTGCCCTCGGTGCGCGCGGCGACACCGTTCGGCCCGACGGGGTTCATGTTCCGCGCGCTCCAGACATCGATATCCGCGTAGCACGCTGTCGCGACGTAGGGGCAGCCCTCCTGGACCATCTCCTGCGGCGGCTTCCAGCCGCCGATCTGCGCGTTGAGGTCGAGGAACTCGGTCGCCGTGAGGTGATGGTCGAGCAGCGCATGGAGCCCGTACTGGACTCCGACGTTGTCCCACGTCGAGCGAGCGAACCCGGTGACGGGATCGCGGCCGTAGACGTTGACCGCGTCGTTCCAGTGCGTCCACTCGACCCCCACCTGCTGCGCCGGCGTGATCCCGGGCACGGTGCCGAAGTGGGGGTTCAGCACAAGCGGCGAGAGGCCGCGCCAGCCGTTGATGCACTCGGTCGAGCCGGGCGCCGCCAGCCACGGCGTCAGCGGCTGGTAGGGATTCACAATCGTGTTGGAGGACGAGAGGCCCTCGAGCCACGAGCGATTCGACCAGACCCGCCACTTCGACGTGGGGTTCGCCAGCACCTGCAGATCCATCCAGTGCTCGAGCAGTTCGCAGTCGCCGATGTGGATCGTCTGCGTGACCATGTCGGGATACGAGTACTGCGGGATGCCGCCGTCGAGCAGGCCGGGTTCGTCCTGCCCGTACACGTACTGCTGGATCCCGCCGCCGGAGCCGCCGAGCCCGATCGTGTAGATCGGGTCGTCGTACTCGGTCACGAAGCGCGCCTTGACCATCAGCGCGGTCTCGCCGCCGAGCACGAGGTTGTAATGCGTGTTCGTCTTCGTGCCCGTCGACCAGAGGATCGCGTAGCCCTTGCCGAGGCCGTACGGGTAGCGCGACTCGTTCTGGTTGTTCGACCCCTGGTAGTGGCCGATGGCGACGCCGCCGCCGAAGTAGTAGATCGCCTTGCCGTTCCAGGCCGACAGCTTCGTCTGCTCGGGGTCGAGGACGGCGATCGAGTAGATGAAGCGGTCGATCGTGCCACGCTCCCAGCGGATGACGAAGTCGACCGTGTCGCCGGTACTCGTCGTCGTCTGCGAAATATCGGCCGGACGCGGTGCCCCGGCATTGAACGGCTTCCAGGTGTTGGCGGTCGAGCGGTAGTAGTAGTCGACCCGCGTCGGCAGCGAGCAGTTCATGTCGAGGAACGGTCCGGTGAGGTCGAAGCCGGCGAGCGCGCCGGGTGTCGAGCAGAAGAAGTCCGGCTGCTTCGGGCCGGCGAACATCGGTCCGGTGATCGGGTAGTTGGTCAGCGTAAGGCTCGCGCGGTCGTTGGCGGAGCTGCCCGGCCCCGGCACCGTCGCCTCGACGGTGCTCGATCCGAGCGGGAGGCCGGTCAACACGCCCTCGAGCGCGTGATCGGCCCGGTCGTCGGGTGCGAACGCCGAGGTGACGTCGGCGCCGTTCAGCGTCACAGTCGCCGCGGTGAGCGCCACCGATGCGGGGACGGTCACTCGGATGCGAGCGGCGCCGCCGCTCACGTACTGTGGCGGGCCCGACAGGGCGCCGAGCGCGAGCGCGTCGTGGATTCCCGCCGGCGGCCCGACGACGTACGGTGCCGCGGCTGCGGACGCAGCGGTGGCAAGAGCCACGGCAACCAGCGCCGCGACGACGTGTTGACGGCGGATCATGGCTCCCCTCTTCCGGACCAGGTCTGTGACAACCGGTGCTTATCGCGCGCGGCCCGCCGGGTCAAGAGCAGCCTCGGTCAGCCGCCGAGGAGGATCCGCGCGCCCTCGTGCAGGATTTGCGTGCGACAACGTAGGCTGTGTCCAAATCCCGCCCCGTATGATCGCTCGCATCGCGCCGACGCTCCACATCCCCGCGCGCGAGGGGCGCGCAGTGCGGGTCGAGAGGGGCCGCCGGTTCCGCGTGATCGACGTGGAGGGCGGGCAGGTTGCGGACACCTGGGCATTCGTCGCCGACGACCCTGGCGAGCATCACAGCGCGCAGCACACGCGCGCGTACGTCGACCGGCTGTTCCCCCGGCCCGGCGAGAAATTCGTGACGAACCGGCGGCGGCCGATCCTCACGCTCGAGGAGGACAACACGGCGGGAATCCACGACATGCTGATCGCCGCGTGTGACCCCCCGCGCTACGAGGGTCTCGGCGCCGAGGGCTGGCACGCCTCGTGCGAGGAGAACCTGCACCACGCGCTCGAGGCGCTCGGGGTCGGGCCGATCCCTCGCTTCGCGCCGCAGCCGATCAACCTGTTCATGAATACGCCGGCGCGGCCCGACGGAACGATCGAGTGGCTTCCGGCGGAGACGAAGGCGGGCGAATACGTCGTCCTACGCGCCGAGCTGGAGATTGTCGTCGCGGTGTCGGCGTGCCCGCAGGACATCGTGGCGATCAACAAGCGCCGCCCGAGCCCGATCGAGATCGAGCTCCTCTAGGCCGCGCCACAGCCGCCGCCGCCCGCGGTCTCGACGATCACGACGTCGTCGCGGCGGAGCTCGACCGAGCCCTTGCCGCGGAGGGCGCTTCGCTCGCCGTTGCGCTCGAGCCAGACCGCGCTCGGCTCGCCGTCGGCGCCGCCGTCCAGGCCCCAGGGAGCGATGCGTGCGCGCTCGACAATCGTCGTCAGTCGCGCCTCTTCGGCCAGCACCCGGTAGACGCGCCGGAGCCCGTCGCCCCCGCGGTGGCGGCCCGCGCCGCCGCTTCCAGTCCGCAGCTCGTGCCGCTCGACGCGCAGCGGGTATTCCGTCTCGATCACCTCGGCCGGCGTGTTCATCACGTTGGACATGTGGATTCGCGTGGCCGCATCGCCGTCACGCGCGGCGCTCGCGCCCGATCCGCCCGCGTGCGTCTCGTAGAGGGAGTCGTCGCCGATCGAGAAGAGCGCAAGTCCGGACGAGCCCATCCCGCCCGCGACCACGCGCTCGGGTACCACCTGCGCGAGCGCGCGCAAGAGGGCGTCGACGATCCGCTGTGAGGTTTCGTGGTTGCCGGCGACGAGCGGCGCCGCCGGGCCCGGGTCGAGCAGCGATCCCGGCTCGGTCAGCACCTCGACCGAGCGCAGCAGTCCGTCGTTCGAGGCGATCTCCGGGCCGAGCACGGCGCGAATGACATACGCCACGGAGGCGGCGGCAATGAACGGGGTCGTGTTTACCGGCCCGCGCGCCGCGGGGTCCGACCCCCGGAAGTCGAAGACGGCGCGGTCACCGGCGACCGTCACGGCGACGCGGATCGTCACCGGCTCTTCGCCGACCCCGTCGTCGTCCAGCGCATCCTCGCCCTCGTACGTCCCGTCCGGAAGCTCTGCGAGTGCGCGCCGCACCCGCTGCTCCGACTCGTCCTGCATCCGCCGCCAGGCGTCGCGCACGGTTTCGAGGCCGTGCGCAGCGAACACCTCCTGCAGGCGTTCGTCGGCGATCGAGGTCGTCGCCGCCTGGGCCTGGATGTCGCCGCGGCGCTGCTCGGCGCCCCGCACGTTCGCGAGCACGAGTCGCAGCGGTTCCTCGCAAGCCCCGTCGGCGGCGAAGAGCCGCGTCGGCGGGATCACGAGCCCCTCCTGGTAGATCTCGCGCGCGAAGGGGACGTAGCTGCCGGGGAGCGCGCCGCCGACGTCGGGCCAGTGGGCGAGCGCGACCGCGAAGGCCGCGAGGGAGCCGTCGACGAACACCGGGCGGACGGCCTTGACATCCGGCAGGTGATTGCCGCCACAGGCCGGCAGGTTCGTGAAATAGACGTCGCCGGACACCAGCCGCTCCGGCGGCACGGTCTCCATCAATCGCCGCACCGTGAACGAGAGCACGCCGAGGTGCATCGGGATGTCCTGGCCCTGCGCGACCGTCCGGCCGGCGGCGTCGGTGAGCGCGCAGGAAAGATCGCCGGCTTCGCGCAGGACCGGCGAGCGCGCCGTGCGCATCAGATCGAACTTCATCTCCTCGGCGACGGCGATCGTGGCGTGGCGGATCACCTCGAGCTGCGCCGGCCCGAGCGTCACGCGGGCTCCAGCCAGACGTTGCCGTCCTCGTCCGTCCTCCCCCTCTGTCCCGGCCAGACCACGACCGTGGAGAGCGCGTCGGCGAGCACGGCCGGGCCTTCGACCAGTTCGACGGCACCGCGCCGGAGCACCGGGCCGAAGACCGTCTCGCCGAGCGCGGCGTCGCCTTCCGCCGCGGGCACCGAACGGGCCCAGGCCGCCCCCTCGTCGATCCAGACGCGCGCCCTCGCCGCAGTCACCTCGACCGGCTCGTCGGTCGCGTACCCGAACTCGCTCCGATGGCGCTCCTGGAAGGCCGCGCGCAGGCTGCCCGGGGAGGTCGCGCCGTGGACGTCGACCTCGAGCGCGTCGTTCTGGCCCCGGTAGCGGAGCTCGAGAGACCGGGCGACGCGGAGGGTGCCGTCGCCGCCTTCGAGCGCGGCCGCCGCGTCGTCGACGAGGTCGTCGAGCTCGTGCTCGACGCGCGGCCACTCCGCCTCGTCGAGGGGAGCGAGGCACGTCCGGACGTCGTCGAAGGCGAGCTCCGAGAGGCAGCAGCCGATCGCGGAGAACGTGGAGGACGCCGCCGGCACCAGCACCCGCTCGACTCCGGCCGAGAGAGCGACGGCTCCGACGTGCATCGGGCCGGCGCCGCCGTACGCGACGAGCGTGCACGCGCGCAGGTCGTGGCCTCGGCGGACGGTGACGAGCCGGAGCGCACGCTCGAGCTCGGCGTGGGTGACCTCGGCCGTCGCCAGCGCGGCCTCCTCCGCCGACAGTCCGAGCTGTGTCCCGAGCCGCGTGCAGGCCTCGTGCGCAAGGCCGTGGTCGAGCTCGAGCCCGCCGCCGAGCCCGCCCGCGAGGCCGAGCACCACGTCCGCGTCGGTCACTGTCGCCTCGACGCCGCCGCGCCCGTACGCCGCCGGCCCGGGCACCGCTCCAGCCGAGCGCGGCCCGATGCGGAGCGCGCCGACGTCGTCCACGCACACGATCGAGCCGCCACCGGCGCCGATCGACTCGACCGCGACCGCCGGCAGCCGGACAACGTGGCCGCCGAGCCGTCGGTCGCGCGCGGTCGCGGGGACGCCGTCGCGCAGCAGGCAGACGTCGGTGCTCGTCCCGCCCATGTCGAGCGACACCGCGCGGTCGAGGCCAAAGCGGCGGGCGAGCCGCGCCGTGGCCGCGACCCCAGCAGCCGGACCGGACATCACTGTGGCGAGCGGGAGCAGCCGGGCCCGCGCAACCGTCATCATCCCGCCGCCGGAGTGGACGACGAACGAGGGCGCGCCGGGAAAGGAGCCGGCGATCGCCTCCTCCTGCGCGCGGAGGTACCGGTCGATCACGGGCATCACCGTGGCGTTCAGCGCCGTCGTCGACGCGCGCTCGAACTCGCGCCGCTCGCGCGAGACGCGGTGGGAGATCGAGAGCGACGGAGCGTCGTCGAGCGACGCCGCCAGCCGCGCTTCGTGCTCAGGGTTCGCGTACGAGTGAAGGAAACAGACGGCGACCGCCTCGACTCCTGCGGCACGCACGTCCTCCGCCACGCGCTTCGCTTCCTCCTCGGTGAGCCGGAGCAGAGGCATCCCGTCGGGCCCGACGCGCTCGGCCGCCTCGAAGCACAGCTCTCGCGGGACCGGCGGGGGCACACGTGCGGGGCGGGCCAGGTCGTAGAGGTCGTCCCGCGCCTGCCGTCCGATCTCGAGCACGTCGGCGAATCCTTCGGTGGTCACGAGCGCTGTCCGGGCGAGCTTCTGCTCGAGCACCGCGTTCGTGACCCAGGTCGTGCCGGCGACCACAGTGGGCCTCTCCGCGACGAGGTCTCTCACCCGCGCCAGGGCCTCGCCGAGCCCCGCGTCCGTCGGGACTTTCACTGCCTGCGCGACACCCCCGTCGAGCACCACGACATCGGTGAAGGTGCCGCCGGCATCGACGCCGACGCGGACTTCCTGTCCCGTTTTCACGGAGCGAAAGGAGTGTCCGTGTACGGGAACACGGTCGTATAGCATCGCACTTCGTCGGTCGTCGACCCGGAGGTTGGATGGTGCAGGTCGAAACCTCGGTGCCCGTGCAGGCGCTGACCGTGGGCGGCGAGACGCTGACGAGCGACGAGACGCGTGTCGTGCGTGCCCCCTGGGACGGCGCGGCGATCGCCGCGGTTCCGCTCGTCGGCGCCGCGGAGACGAGGACGGCTGTCGCGGCGGCCGCGCAGGCGATTCGCAAGCCGCTGCCTGCGCACGAACGCGCGGAGATCCTCGACCGAGCCGCTGTCACGGTCCGCGACCGTCGCGAAGAGCTCGCGCGCCTGCTCACCCGCGAGATCGCCAAGCCGCTGAAGCAGGCGCTCGTCGAGGTCGACCGGTGCGCGCAGACGCTGATCTTCTCCGCGATCGAGGCGCGCACGCTGGCCGGCCGCGGCATCCCGGTCGACGCCCATCCTGCGGGAACCGGAAGGCGCGGCTACACGATCAGGGTTCCGATCGGCGTGGTCGGCGCGATCACTCCGTTCAACTTCCCGCTGAACCTCGCAGCTCACAAGGTCGGCCCCGCGGTCGCGGCCGGCTGCGGCACGGTGCTGAAGCCGGCTGCCGTCGCCCCGCTCGCGGCGATCGAGCTCGTGCGGATCCTGCACGAGGCGGGGCTGCCGCCGGAGCTGCTGTCCGTCGTCACCGGGCCGGCGAGCGAGATCGGCGACGCTCTCGTCGAGGATGAGCGCGTGCGGATGATCACCTTCACCGGCTCGGCGGAGGTCGGGTGGGAACTCGCCGGGCGCGCGGCGAAGAAGCACGTCTCGCTCGAGCTCGGCAACTCGACGCCGCTGATCGTCTGCGCCGATGCCGATCTCGACGCGGCCGCCGAGGCGGCGGCGATCAGCGGGAACGGCTTCGCCGGACAGTCCTGCATATCTGTTCAACGGGTGCTCGTCGACGGGAGCGTCCACGACGATTTCGCCGAGCGCCTCGTCGCAGCGGTCGAACGGCTGAAGGTCGGCGACCCGGCAGGAGACGACACCGATGTCGGGCCCCTGATCGACGAGGACGCTCGCACGCGCGTCGGGGAGTGGCTCGACGAGGCAACCGACAAGGGCGCCGAGCGGCTTGCAGGCGGCACGTTCGACGGCGGTCACCTGCGCCCGACGGTGCTCGACCGCGTGCCGACCGACGTGCGCGCCTGGGAGCGCGAGATCTTCGGGCCGGTGCTCGGGCTCCGCACGTTCGAGTCGCTCGACGAGGCGATCGGGCTGGCGAACGACACCGACTACGGCCTCCAGGCCGGCATCTTCACGCGTGATCTCGCGACCGCGATCGCGGCAAGCGAGCAGCTCGAGTTCGGCGGCGTCACGATCAACGAGGCGCCCACCTTCCGCGTCGACCAGATGCCCTACGGCGGGACGAAGGAGTCCGGTAACACGCGCGAGGGTCCGCACTACACCGTGCGCGACATGACCGAGGAGCGCATGGTGGTGATCAAGCTCTGAGGAAGCCGCCGGTGCAGGACGGCGCACCGTCGCTCCAGGCGCTCGAGCGCGCCTTCGCGGTCCTCGACCTGTTCGGCGCCGAGCGGCCGGAGTGGGGCACGAGCGAGGTGGCGCGCGCGGCGGGGCTTCCGGTGCCGACGGCGCACAGGATCCTCGCGGCGCTGACGGGCCGCAGGTACCTCGCGCGCGACGAGCGGACGAGGCGCTTCCGCCTCGGACCGGCCGCGCTGGACCTGGGCGAGCGCGCCCGCGCGGTGCTCGATCTGCGTCAGGCCGCGCTTCCCGTGCTGCGCCGGCTGGCGCGCGAAACGGATGAGACGGCGCTCCTCACCGTGCCGAACGGTGAGCGCGACCGTTCGGTCTGCCTCGAGCGCGTGGAGAGCTCGCAACCGCTGCGACTCTCCGTCGAGCCGGGCCGCCGCCTTCCCCTGCACGCGGGCGCGTCGCAGAAGGCGCTGCTCGCCTTTCTCGGCGAGGAGGACATCGAGCGCGTGGCGGCAGGCTCGCTCGAGCGGATCTGCCGCGCCACGATCACCGATGCGGAGGCACTGCGCGCGCACCTCGCCGAGGTCCGGGAGCGCGGCTGGGCGATCTCGTTCGAGGAGACCAACGTCGGCGTCTGGGGCGTCGCGGTGCCGCTGCTGGACGAGCACGGCTTGGCCGTCACCGCGCTCGGGCTCGCCGGGCCGAGCGCGCGGCTCTCGCCCGAGGAGGTGGTCGACCACCTCGAGCGGCTGCGCGACGCCGCCGTCGAGATGGCGATGCCGCTCGGGCTCGACGTCCCGGAGCTCGCATGGCCGTGAAGCACGAGCGCGCCTGGGGCGCGTACGTCGATCCGCCGTTGCGCGACAAGGTCGCCGTCGTGACCGGCGCGGCGAAGGGCCTCGGCGCCGCGATTACGGACGTGCTCGCGTGTGACGGCGCACACCTCGTCCTGGCCGGTCGCGATCGGGAAGCGCTGCAAAGCCACGCCGCCCGGCTCGACGATGAGTACCCCGAACGGGAGAGCGTCGTCGCAACCTGCAACGTGACGAACGAGAACGACGTGCGGGCGATGATCGGCGCAGCGGTCGAGCGTTTCGGCGGGCTCGACATCCTCGTCAACACCGCCGGCGTGATCGGCCCGATCGAGACGCCGGCGCAGGATGTGGCCGTGGAGGACTTCCGCGGTGTCCTCGACGTCAACGTCGTCGGGACGTTCCTCCCCTGCAAAGTCGCGATCCCGCATCTGATCGAGCGCGGGAGCGGGCGGATCGTGAACATCGCCGGCACGTCCGGCCTCCGCGGTTACCGCAACCGCGTCTCCTATTCGTCTTCGAAGTGGGCGGTGCGCGGGCTCACCCGCACGCTCGCGCTCGAGCTCGGCCCGCACGACATCACGGTGAACGCGATCTGCCCGAACGTCACCCACGGTGAGCGCATGACGAAGATCGTCAACGAGAAGGCGCGCCGCCTCGGCCTCACACCCGAGGACGTCTCCGCCGACTTCACGCGGCAGACCGCGCTCGGGCGCTTCATCGAGGACTCCGACGTCGCGTACGCCGTCCGCTTCCTGGTCTCGGAGGGCGCGCGGAACGTGACCGGGCACGACATCGTCGTCGATGCCGGGTGGGACGTGTGATCCCGCGCCCGTTCGAGTACGAGCGCCCCGGCTCGGTCGAGGAGGCGGTGTCCGTCCTGGCTGCGGCGGGCGGGCGCGACGCGAAGCTGATCGCGGGCGGTCAGAGCCTCGTGCCGATGCTCTCGCTCGGCCTCGCGCGGCCCGACGTGCTCGTCGACGTCTCCCGGCTCGAGCTGGACGGGATCGAGGCCGTCGAGGGCCGAGTGCGGGTCGGGGCGACGACGCGTCACCGGACGCTCGAGCTCGACCCGGACGTGCGGAGCCTGTTGCCGCTCGCCGCCGAGGCCGCCCGCCACGTGGGCAACCCGCGTGTGCGGAACCGCGGCACCTTCGGCGGCTCGCTCGCCCACGCGGACCCTGCCGCGGAGCTGCCGGTGGTCGCGGTCGCGCACGGAGGCGAGATCGTCGCCCACGGGCCCGGCGGGGCGCGCCGGATCCCGCTCGGGGAGTTCTTCCTCGGCTACCTGGAGACGGCGCTGGCGCCGGACGAGGTGCTCGTCGCCGCCGAACTCGAGCTGCTGTCGGAAGGAAGCGGTGTCGGCTTCCACGAGGAGGCGCAGCGGGCCGACGACTTCGCACTCGCATGCGCCGCCGCGATCGTCGAGCCGGACGGGCAGGCCCGTGTCGTCGTCGGCGGCGTCGGTGACCGGCCGCTGCGCTTCGACGGGGTGCCGGGCGAGCTGGCGGCCGCGGTCGAGTCCGCAATCGAGCCGGAGGAGGACGCGTTCGTCTCGGCTGCGTTCCGCCGCAGGCTGGCCGGCGTTTGTGCGCGCCGCGCCCTCGCGCACGCACGAGAGGATGCGGCGGCGTGACGCTCGAGCTGGTCGTGAACGGACGCCGGTTCCGCGAGCCGGTCGAGCCGCACGTGACGCTGCTGCGCTTCCTGCGCGACCAGGCAGACGCCACCGACGTCAAGTACGGCTGCGGGGAGGGCGTCTGCGGCGCCTGCACCGTCCTGCTGGATGGGGTCACCGTCAATGCGTGCAGCGTGCTCGCCGTCCAGGCGGAGGGCGCGCGAGTCGAGACCGTCGCCGGGCTCGGCGAGAACGGCTGGCTCCATCCGCTCCAGCAGGAGCTTGTCGAGCGCGGCGCGGTCCAGTGCGGTTTCTGCACGCCCGGCGTCGTGCTGGGCTCGCTCGAGGCCGTCCGGCTCGGCCTCGCAGGCGACCGCCCGACGATCAGGCGCAGCCTCGCGGGCAACCTCTGCCGCTGCACGGGTTACCGCAAGATCGTCGACGCGGTCGAGGCCTATCGCGACCGCGAAGGTCCCGCGTCGTGAGCGTCGTTCGCGACCGGCCCGCACGCTTCGTCGGGCGCGCGCTCGTCCGGCACGACGCGGTGGAGAAGGTCGCGGGCCGGACGCGCTACGCGGCCGACTTCGGCCTCCCGGGAATGCTGCAGGCGGCGCTCAAGCGGGCGGACCTCCCGCACGCGCGCCTGCTCCGCGTGGATACGTCCGCTGCGGAGGCTGTGCCCGGCGTCGCGTCGATCCTGACGGCGAAGGACGTCCCCGAGAACACCGTCTGGGTCGACGTTCCGGGCCAGACTTTCCGGGTGGGAGCGCTGAAGGCCCGGATGAACGTGCTCGCCGACGGCGTCGTTCGCTATCACGGGGAGCCGATCGCGATCGTCGCAGCGGAGACCGAGGAAGCAGCGCTCGCCGCCGTCGAGCTGATCGACGTCGACTACGAGGAGCTGCCGGTCGTCACCGACCCTGGGGCCGCGCTCGAGGACGGCGCGCCGTCCGTCCACGAGGAGGGCAACCTGCTCGCGAGCTGGCAGCTCCACGAGGGCGACATCGACGCCGCCCTCGACGGCGCCCACGCAGTCGTCGAGCAGAGCTACGAGACGCAGGCCGTCGACCACGCCTATCTCGAGCCCGAGGCGGGCGTCGCCTGGCTCGACTCCGGCGACGTGATCACCGTCCGCGCGGCGACGCAGGTGATCGAGCACTTCCGCGACCTCGCGCGGATCCTGCGCGTCCCCGACAACCGCGTGCGCGTGATCGCGCCGTACGTCGGCGGCGGCTTCGGCGGCAAGGAGGACATGACGGTCGAGCCGTTCCTCGCGCTCGTCGTCCGGCGCACCGGCCGTCCCGTGAAGATGGTCTGGAGCCGCTCGGAGTCGCTGCTGGCGCGGGAGAAGCGCCACCCGATGAAGCTTCGCTACCGCACCGCCTGTGACGCGGAGGGGCGGCTCGTTGCCCAGGACATCGTCATCGTCGCGGACGGCGGCGCCTACGCGCTGCTCTCCGCGCTCGTGCTCCTCTACGCGACCACCTGCTCGCAGGGTCCGTACGCCTGCCCGAATGTGCGCATCGACGCGCGAGTCGCGTACACGAACCACACGCCCGCGAGCGCGATGCGCGGGTTCGGTGCGATGCAGGTCGCGCTCGGGTACGAGGGGCAGATGGACCTCCTCGCCGCGGAGCTCGGGCTCGATCCGCTCGAGCTGCGGCGGCGCAACTTCGTCGAGCGCGGCGACACGCTCGCGGTCGGGCAGACGCTCGACACGCACGTCGCGCTGCCCGAGCTTGCCGACCGCGTCGAGGCGGCGCTCGGGCCGAAGCCCGAGCCCTCGGTACCCGAGCGGCGCGTCGGGCGCGGCGTCGCCTGCAACCTCCAGCCGTACGGCCGCTGCGTCTGGCTGAACGACTGGGCGAGCGGTTGGGTCGGCTTCGAGCTCGACGGGACTCTCGTCGTCCGGATCGGGGTTCCCGACATCGGCGGCGGCCAGGCCTCGTCGCTCGTGCAGCTGGCCGGCGAGGTGCTCGGCGTCGACCCGGCGGACGTCGTCATTCACATCGGCGACTCGGCGCTGACGCCGCTGACCGGGACGACGACGGCGACGCGGCAGCTGTACATGTCGGGGAACGCCGTGCTCCAGGCTGCCGGCGAACTGCGCGAGGAGCTGCGGCCGCTCGCGGCTGAGCTGCTCGAAACGGAGCCGGACGAGGTCGAGTTCGCGGACGGCAGTGTCCGTTCGGGCGTGCGGCGCGTCCCGTTTCGCGACCTGATCGGCGCGGCGGCCAAGCGAGAGGTGCCGTGGCATCGGCTGTCGATCTTCCGCGCGCCCGGCGGCGACGCGTGGCGGAGCGACGCCTCGTGGCGCGGGCGCGTCTTCCCCGATTTCACGTACGGCTGTCACGCCGTCGACCTCGAGGTCGATCCCGAGACCGGGCACGTCGAGGTGCTGCGCTACGTCGCCGCCCACGACGTCGGCCGCGCGATCAACCCGCAGAGCGTCGAGGGCCAGATCGAGGGCGCCGTCGTGATGGGCCTCGGCTATGCGCTCTCGGAGCGCGTCGTCTACGAGGACGCCGTCAATCTGACCGGCACGTTCGCGCAGTACCTGATCCCGACCGCCGTCGAGGCGCCCGAGATCGAGCCGATCGTCGTCGAGTCCGGCGAGGGGCTCGGCCCGTTCTCGGCGCGGGGGATCGGCGAGCCGCCGGTCGGCCCGGTGGCGCCCGCCGTGGCGGGCGCGCTTGCCGACGCGCTCGGCAGGCGCCTCACCGTGCTGCCCTTCACTCCCGAGTGCGTGGCGGAAGCGTAACGATGCCGCGCGTGACGGGCGAGCGAATGCTGGCGGGGCCGCCGGAGCGGGTGTGGGCGCTGCTCACCGATGCAGACGAGCTCGCGCGGGCGATGCCCGGCGCCGGCGAGGTCGAGGCCGCCGAGGGCCGCAGCTTCCGCACGACGATCTCGCTGGCGGTCGGGCCGGTGAAGGACACGTACGAGGGCCGGCTCGCCTACGAGGACGAGCAGCCGCCGACGGCGTGCACGATCGTGGTCGAGACGAAGGGGAGGAGCGGTCAGGTGGCCGGCCGCGGCGCGATGCGGCTCGAGCCCCGCGACGGCGAGGGGACGCTCGTCCGCTACGAGGGCGACTTCAAGGTCTCCGGCGCGGTCGCCGGCGTCGGCCAGCGCATGATCGCCGGCGTCGCCCGCAAGACGATCGAGCGGACGCTGGACGGGATCGGCCGGCGTCTCAGCGACGTACCCGAGCCTGCGCCGGAGCCGCCGGCGGCGCCGACCACCGCGTTCTGGCATCCCTTCGCGAACATGGCGCAGGTCGCGGGTGAGGAGCTCGTGATCGTCCGCGGGCACGGTTGCGAGCTCTTCGACCGCGAGGGCCGCACGTACCTCGACGCGACCGCCGCGCTCTGGTACTGCAACGTCGGCTACGGCCGCACGGAGATCGCGTCCGCCGTCGAGCGCCAGCTGCGCGAGCTGTTTTCCTACTCGACGTTCGGCGCCTACGCCAACGACCCGGTGCTCACGCTCGCGGAGCGCATCGCCCGTCTCTCGCCGCTCGAGGACGGCAAGGTCTTCTTCACCTCCGGCGGCTCCGACGCGGTCGACACCGCCGCCAAGCTCGCGCGCCGCTACTGGTACGCGGTCGGGCGGCCGGAAAAGCTGACTTTGATCGGCCGTCGCCACGCCTACCACGGCATGCATGCCTGGGGAACGAGCCTCGGGGGCATCCCCGCGAATCTCGAGGGCCTGGGGACGCTCGTCGCGGACGTCGTCCACGTGGATGCGAACTCCGTCGAGGAGCTCGCCGCTGCGATCGAGCGACTCGGACCCGAGCGGGTCGCGGCCTTCATCGGCGAGCCGGTGGTCGGTGCCGGCGGCGTGATCCCGCCGCCCGACGGTTACTGGACGGCGGTCGCCGAGCTCTGCCGGGAGCACGACGTGCTGCTGATCGCCGACGAGGTGATCACCGGCTTCGGCCGCCTCGGCCGCTGGTTCGGGTGCGAACGGTACGGCTTCACACCCGACCTGCTCGTGTTCGCCAAGGGCGTTACCTCCGGTTATGTGCCGCTCGGCGGTGTCGTGGTCGGGCCCCGCGTGCAGGAACCGTTCTGGAGCGGCGAGGGCACGTGGTTCCGCCACGGCTACACGTATTCCGGCCACGCCGCCGCCTGCGCCGCTGCGCTCGCCAACCTCGACATCCTCGAGGGCGAGCACCTGGTCGAGCGAGTCGCCGACCTCGAGCCGCTGCTGGCGGAGAAGGTGCACTCGCTCGGCGACCACCCGCTCGTCGGGGAGACGCGGGCGATCGGCCTCACCGCGGCCGTCGAGCTCGAGGCCGACGCGCTCGAGCGCGAGCCCGGGCTCGTCGACCGGGTCGTGGTGCTCGCGCGGGAGCAGGGGCTCCTGACGCGCTCGCTGCGCGGCTGCGCCCTCCACATCTCGCCCCCGTTCATCATCGAGCCCCGGCAAATCGACGCCCTGGTCGACGGGCTGCGCCGGGCGCTCGATGCGGCCCAGGGAGAGGAGGATCGCAGCCGACTGAGGACCTGAGAACGTCTTACTACATAGAGCAGGGCTTTCGAGTCCCTTCGGGGAGGAGGCAGAAGATGCGGAAAGGATTGGTTGTAGCGGCCATTTTCATCGTCGCGGCGCTCGCCGTCGTCGCAGGGGTCAGCGGCATGCAGGCGCCGGCGACCAGCGGCTACGTCGCGAAAGGGAAGGTGCCGATCAAGCTCGCGTTCTCGACGTGGAACGGCTACATGGCGCTCGTGATCGCAGCCAAGGAGGGCTACTACAAGAGGCACGGGCTCAACGTCACCTACACGGTGATCGAGGATCCGGTGCAGCGCTTCAACGCCTTCAAGGCCGGGAGCCTGAACGCGATCGCAACGACGGTCGACACGTTCTCGCGGACGTACGCGAAGGGCATCCGCTCGGTGGAGGTGCTCGGGCTGGACGCATCCGCCGGCGGTGACGGCATCGTCGCCGACAAGAGCATCACGACGGTCGAACAGCTCAAGGGCCAGTCGGTGGCCGTGAGCGCGGGCTCGACGAGCCAGTGGCTGCTCGCATACGTGCTGAGCCTCCACAAGTTGTCGCTCAAGGACGTGAAGCAGATCGACCTGACCTCAGGCGACGCGGGCGCCGCCTTCGCAGCGGGTCGCGTGAAGGTGGCGGTGACGTGGCAGCCGTGGCTGTCGCGGGCCGAGCAGAACCCGAACGGGCACGTGCTCGTCTCGACGAAGAAGTACCCGACGATCATCACCGACCACGTCGCGTTCGCCCCGAGCTTTGTCAAGCAGCATCCCGACGAGGTGAAGGCGCTCATCGCGGCCTACAACGACGCGATGAAGCTGATCAAGAGCAACCCGAACAAGGCGTTCGCGGACGTTCACGCCTATCTCGGCCAGTCGGCGGCCGACATCAAGGCGACGATGAAGGACGTCCCGCTCTGGTCGGTCTCGCAGAGCAAGAAGTACTACGGCACGAAGAAGCATCCGGGCGCGATCTACAAGATCTTCACGAAGTCGGCCACCTTCTGGAAGGGGATCGGGGAGATCAAGTCCGTCCCGAGCCCGAAAAACGCAATTGATCCCACCTTCGTCAACTCGTTCAAGTAAACCCGAGGGAGCCCCGGCGTCCGTCATATCGGCCGGGAAGCGGCCGCCGGCGGGCGCCGGGGCTCCGCGCTGGTACTCGCGCTACCTGGCGGCGAAGGAGCCGATCCCGCGGGCCCTCTCCCTCCCCCTAGGGGTGGCGAGCTTCGCGCTCGTGATCGGCATCTGGGCACTCCTCGCCTATACCGGAGTCGCCCCTGCGCTCGGTTTCCCCAACCTCCACAACCCCTTTTTCCTGCCGAGTCCGGGGACGGTCGCCAAGACCCTCTACAACATGTTTGCCCACGAGGGCTTCGCGCACGATGTCTGGGCGAGCACGCGGCGAATCGGCCTCGGCTTCCTCATCTCCGCGGCGATCGGCATCCCACTCGGGATCGCGATCGGCTCCTTCCGCATCGTGCAGGCGTTCTTCGAGCCGATCATCGCCGCCGTCCGCTACATGCCGGCCTCGGCGTTCATCCCGCTGTTGATCATCTGGTTCGGGATCTACGAGAAGGAGAAGATCGCCGTCATCTTCATCGGGGTCTTCTTCCCGCTCACGCTGCTGATCGCGGACGTATCGGCGAACATCCCCAAGGAACTCCTGAACATCGCCTACACGCTCGGCGCCTCGCGCTGGCAGGTCTTCTGGCGTGTGCTCCTGCCGGCCTCGTGGCCGGGCGTCCTCGACAACATGCGGATCGGGATCGGCTGGGCCTGGACGTACCTGATCGTCGCCGAGCTCGTCGCCGCGAGCACGGGCATCGGCCACGTGATCCTCTCGGCGAGCCGCTTCCTCCAGACCGACAAGATCATCGCGGGCATCATCACGATCGGGATCCTAGGCCTGCTCACCGACGCGCTCTTCCGCTGGGCTTACTGGCTGCTGTTCCCGTACTCGGATCGCGTCTCGCGGTGAGCGCGATCACGGCCACCGACGTCTCGATGGAGTTCAAGACACGGAGCGGCCGCGTGCACGCAATCGATCGCGTCACGCTCGAGATCCCCGACGCGCATTTCGCCTGCATCGTGGGCGCGTCCGGCTGTGGCAAGTCGACGCTGCTGAACGTGATGGGCGGGCTCGTGCGGCCGACCTCGGGCAGCGTCCATCTCGACGGCCGCCAGATCCACGGCCCGGGCACGGACCGCGGGATGGTCTTCCAGTCGTACACGCTCTTCCCGTGGCTCCGCGTGCGGGAAAACGTCGAGTTCGGCCCGAAGCTGAAAGGCATGCCGAAGGACGAGCGGCGGCGGATCTCCGGCCGCCTGCTCGAGGAGATGGGGCTCGCGGAGTTCGCGCGCGCCTATCCGAAGGAGCTCTCGGGCGGGATGAAGCAGCGGGTGGCGATCGCCCGCGCGCTCGCGAACGACCCGAAGGTGCTGCTGATGGACGAGCCGTTCGGGGCGCTCGACGCGCTCACCCGTGCAGCGGCGCAGCGGTTCCTGACCGAGATCTGGGAGCAGCACCGGCGCACGATCGCCTTCGTCACCCACGACATCGACGAGGCGATCTTCCTCGGCGACACCGTCTTCGTGATGACGCCGCGGCCTGGACGGTTGCGCCAGGTGATCCCGGTCGAGATCCCGCGGCCGCGCACGCTCGAGGCGCTCGGAACGCAGCGGTTCGGCGAGCTCAAGCGGCAGATCCTGGAGCTGATCGTCGAGCACGAGAACCGAGCGGTGCCGCAGGCGAACAACGGGGCGTAGGCGTCACACGACCGCACCGCTCTCGTCGCGCCGCCGAGCCAGCGCCCGCGCGATCGTGAGCAGCTGGATCTGCGACGTCCCCTCGTAGATGCGCAGGATGCGGCAGTCTCGGTAGAGCCGCTCGACCTCGCTCTCGCGCATGTAGCCATAGCCGCCGTGGATCTGCAGCGCCCGGTCGACGCAGGCGAAGCAGTTCTCGGTCGCGACGTACTTGGCGATCGACGCGTCGCGCCGGAGGTCGGCGCCGTCGTCCTTGAGCGCCGCCGCGCGGTACGCCGCCAAACGCCCCGTCTCGACCGCCACGTCCATCTCGGCGAGCAGCAGCTGAACCGCCTGGAAGTCGCGGATCGGCCGGCGGAACTGGCGCCGCTCCGCCGCGTAGTCAGCTGCGAGCTGGAGCGCACGCATTGCGATCCCGTTCGCCATCGCGGCGATGTCGATGCGGGCCCGGTTGAGGACCTCGAGCGCGATCCGGCCTCCCGCGCCTTCGCCGCCGATCAGGGCGTCTCGCTCGACCGCGACGTCCTCGAGCCGGAGCTCGTAGGTCGGGGCGGAGCGAATCCCGAGCTTGTCCTGCGGCTGAGAGTACGAGATCCCGGCAGCGGCGGTGGGGACCGCGAAGGCGCCGATCCCGTCGAGGCCCGCAGCACGGTCGGTCTTCGCGAAGAGGATCAGGAGCCCGGCTTCGCGCGCGTTCGAGATGAAGACCTTGCCGCCGCGGATCCGCCAGCAATCGCGCTCGCGCCGAGCCTGCGTCCGGATCGACGCCACGTCGGACCCGGCGTCGGGCTCCGTCAGCGCGAAGCCCGCGAGCTGCTCGCCGCGTGCCAGCGGCGCGAGGTAGCGGCGCTTCTGCTCGTCGCTCCCGTAGAGGAGCAACCCCTCCATCCCGAGGTAATGGCCCGTGTAGATCGAGGCGAGCGCGGCGTCCCCGTAGGCGACCTCCTCGACCGCGACGAGCTGGGTCGGCGTATCGAGACCCAGGCCGCCGTACTCCTCCGGGATCGTGATCCCCATCAGACCGAGCTCGGCGAGGCGGGCGACGAGCTGCGCCGGATACGCAGCGGTCCGGTCGCGCTCGGCCGCGCCGGGAATCACCTCCTCCTGCGCGAACGTCCGAAGCGTCTCGCGCAGGCGCCGCTGCTCATCAGTGAATGGATACGGCACCTACGTCCTCACCGGCTCGGCCAGCCAGCGCTCGATCAGCTGCTGGTGCTCGCCGAGCAGCGGCGCCGGGCGGTGCGCGCGCGGCGGATCGCCGAGCTTGAGCGCGCTGCCGATCGTCCGGAAGCCGTCCTCCTCCTCGACCACCATCGCGCGCGCGAGCACCTGCGGCTGCGAGAGCGCCACGCGAACGCCGAGCAGCGGCCCCACGGGAATCCTCGCCTCGCGGAGGGTGGCGAGCGCCTGCTCGCTCGTCAGAGGCGCGAGCTCGGCCTCGATCTCGACTCGGAGCTCGGCGCGGTGGAGAGCGCGCTTCGCGTCCGTTGCGAAGCGAGGGTCGCTCGGCCACTCGGGCCGGCCGACAGCCTCCGCGAAGCGAACGAACAGCGGATCGTTCGCGATCGTGATCGCGATCTCGCCGTCGGCCGTGCGGTACGTGCCGAATGGTGCGCTCAGCGCATGGTCGTTCCCAAGCGGCTCGATCGGATCGTTGCTGTGCAACGCGCGCATCGCGACCGACTCGAGCAGCGAGACCAGACTGTCCAGCATCGCGACGTCGACGTGTCGACCGGCGCCCGTTCGCTGCCGCTCGTAGAGCGCGGCGAGCGCGCCGAGCGCGCCGTAGAGGCCGGGCACGAGATCGCCGAGGCTGACGGCCGAACGAGTGGGGCCGCCGCCGACCGGACCGGTCGCGGCCATCAGACCCGACATCGCCTGGACGAGCAGGTCGTAGGCGGGCAGGTCGGACAGAGGCCCGTCCTGGCCGAAGCCGGTGATGCTGACGACGACGAGGCGGGGGTTCAGGTTCCAGATCTCCACGATCGGCAGCCCGAGGCGCTCGAGCGTCCCTGGCCGGAAGTTCTCGATCAGCACGTCAGAGCGTTCGAGCAGCCCGCGGAGGACGGCGAGCTGGTCCGAGCGCTTGAGGTCGAGCGAGATCCCGAGCTTGTCGCGATTCAAGAGCCGGTAGTACGCGCTCGAGCCGTCGACAAACGGGCCGAACGTGCGGGCGTCGTCTCCGCCCGGCGGTTCGACCTTGATCACCTCGGCGCCGAGATCGGCGAGCAGCATCCCGCAGAACGGTCCCGCAAGGACACGTCCGAGCTCGAGGACCCTGATGCCGGCTAGCGGCGGCGACAGGCGATCCACCTCAGCGGGACCGCCAGCGCTCGACGCGGAGATCGCAGCTTCGCGCATGTGCCTCGAAGCTCTCGACACGACATTGCCGCGCGCAGATCTCGCCGATCGCGGCGCTCGCCTCGCGGGTCACCCGCTGGTAGGTCACGGTCTTGAGGTACTTCCCGACCCAGAGCCCGCCCGTGTAGCGCGCCGCGCGTCCCGTCGGCAGGATGTGGTTCGTGCCGATCGTCTTGTCCCCGTACGCGACCGTCGTCGTCTCGCCGAGGAAGAGCGAGCCGTAGTTCCGCAGCCGCGCGAGGTACCAATCCGGGTCGCGCGTGTGCACTTCGACGTGCTCGAACGCGAGCGCGTCGGCCTCGCTGAGCGCTTCGTCGTCGTCGGCGACCACGCGAATCTCGCCACAGTCGCGCCACGCCGCCGATGCGACGTCCGCAGTCGGCAGGCTCTCGAGCTGGCGGGCGATCTCCCGCTCGACGTCGCGAGCGAGCTGCCGGGAGGTGGTGACGAGGATCGCGGGCGAGGTCGGCCCGTGCTCGGCCTGGCCGAGCAGGTCGGCGGCGACGAGCTCCGCGTCGGCGGTCTCGTCCGCGATCACGACGATCTCCGTCGGGCCGGCGAGGAGGTCGATCCCGACGCGGCCGAACAGCTGCCGCTTCGCTTCGACGACGTAGGCGTTTCCGGGTCCTGCGATGAGGTCGACCGGAGCGATCGTCTCCGTCCCCAGCGCCAGCGCGGCGATCGCCTGGACGCCGCCGAGGCAGTAGAGCTCGTCCGCGCCGGCGAGGTGCATCGCCGCGATCGTCGCCGGGGGGAGCTCGCCCGCGAGCGGCGGGGCGCAGGCGGCTACCCGCTCGACGCCGGCGACCTTCGCCGTGACGATGCTCATGTGCGCCGAGGCGACCATCGGATAGCGGCCGCCCGGGACGTACGAGCCGGCGCTCGCGATCGGAATGGTGCGTTGCCCGAGCGTGACGCCGGGAAGCGTTTCCACCTCGACGTCCCCGAGCGTTGCGCGCTGAGCTTCAGCAAACCGGCGCACCTGCGCCTGCGAGAAGCGAATGTCCTCCAGCGCGGACGCGGGCACGGATTCGACGACGTGCCGGATCTCGCCCTCGTCGAGGCAGAAGCTCTCCCGCTCCCAGCGGTCGAGGCGCGCCGACCATTCCCGCACGGCCGCGTCGCCCCGCTCGCCGACGTCCGCGACGATGCGTGTCACGGTCTCGGTGAGCTCAGTCACGGCCGTCTCCGATCTCCAGGCAGACCCCTATGATCGCCCGCATCGGCCGGTGGATGCACTGATGGGCGCGCTCGAACGCGACCTCGTCGCCTTCGCGCAGCAGCTCGCCGCCACCCCGAGCCTGCCGGGAGAGGAACGGGAGGTCGCCGAGCTCGTGGCGGCGAAGCTCGTCGAGCTCGGCTACCGGGACGTCAGCATCGACGAGCTGGGCAACGTCGTCGGCTACCTGGGCGAGGGACCCCCGCGCCTCATGTTCAACGGGCACCTCGACCACGTCCCGCCCGCGGGGATGGACGACCCGTACGGCGCCCAGGTCGTCGACGGCCACCTTCGCGGCCGCGGGACGCTCGATATGAAGGCGAGCGTCGCGGCCGGCGCCTTCGCGGCCGCGTTCCTCGACACCCCACTTCGCGGCGCCTACGTCTTCACGGCCGACGTTCGCGAGGAAATCGACGGGCCGGAGGGGATCCCGGCGCTGCTGGCGCAGGGCCTGCGGGCCGACTATGGCGTCAGCGGCGAGGCGACCTCGCTCGACGTGGCCCTCGGCCACAGGGGCAAGGTCCAGTTCGACGTGACGGTCGCCGGACGCTCCAGTCACGCCGCGACGCCCGGCGAGGGCGACAACGCGATCTATCGCGCGCTCCCCTTCCTGGCGGCCCTCGAGGAGGAGGGCGGGCGCTTGCCGTCGGATTCGCTGCTCGGCGAAGCGACCCTCACCGTCACCGGAATTACCTCCGCCCCGGCCGGCGGCGTCGCGGTCGTTCCGTCAAGCTGCACGATCCGCGTCGACCGCCGCTACGTCCGCGGCGAGACGCCGGACTCCTGCCGTATCGCGATCGAGGAGCTGGTGGCGCGCGTAGCCGGCGAGCACGGAGCTCACGCCATCGTCGAGCTCGTCAACGTGTATCCGCTGATGCTCACCGAGCCGGACCACCCGCTCGTACAAGCCGCGAGTGCGGCGGTCGAGGAGGCGACCGGCAGGCGTCCGGCGGTGAAGGCCTGGCGGTTCGGAGTCAATGCCACCTTCATGAACGCCGCGGGGATTCCGTCCGTCGGGATCGGAGCGGGCGACGAGCGCCTCGCGCACACGCCCGACGAGCGCGTCCCGATCGGCGAGATGATCCAGGCCTGTCGTGCGTACGCCCTGCTGATCAAGCGCCTCTGCACGTGAAGGGAGCAGCCATGCAGACCGGGATCGAGCATCTCCAGCCGCCCGAACTCGTCCGCCTCTCGCACTGGGAAGACCGCAACGAGGTGCGGGTTGCGAACTGGATCAAGCCGTGGGACCTCGTCGAGCCGATCGACGTCGGCATCACAGCCGTGCCGATCGCCCGGGCCGCGATCAAGCCGGTGAGCGCGCATCAGGGGCCGAACGCGCTCCGCGACGGCCGCTTTTTCTTCACGACCTACTCGATCGACTACGGCGTCGACATCCGCGACCTTGTCGTCCGGGATACCGGCGACGTGGAGATCCCACTGTGGGACGTTGTCGAGGCGCACCAGAACATCCACGCCGCCGCACGCGCCCTGCTCGCGCACGAGCCGCGCTTCTTCCCGGTCTTCGTGGGCGGCGATCACTCGATGACCCGGCCGATCGTGCGCGCGCTGCACGAGGCGAGGCCGGAGCTCGAGCGCGTCGGGCTAATCCAGTTCGACGCGCACATCGACTGCCAGAACTTCGACGACGGCGGTCCTCACAACGGGACGCCGATCCGGGGAATCATCGAGGACGACAACGGAGTCGGCCCGCGCAACATCGTGCAAATCGGCGTCTCCGGCTTCGTCAACGCCGACTACTATCGCCGCTACCTCGTCGAGGAGCAGGGCGGGACGATCTTCTCGACGCGAGAGGTGGCGAGGCGGGGGATAGATGCGGTGCTCTCCGAAGCGTGGGAGATCGCGTCCCGCGGCGTCGACGGCGTCTACGTCACGTTCGACATCGACAGCGTCGAGCTCGCGTACGCGCCGGGCACGGGGGCGGCCGTGTCGGGTGGCCTGACGCCGTGGCAGGTGATGGATGCGCTCTTCGACCTGGGCGGCCGCGACGAGGTCGTCGGCTTCGACCTGGTCGAGGTCGACCCGACGCGCGATCCCCAGGGAATCACGCAGCGGCTCGCGAACAAGCTGCTCCTCACATTCCTTGCGGGCTTCCGCCACCGCCGCGACGGCGGCGAGACCTGATTCGCAGCGCGCGGTCGGTGGGGACGAAGCGCGGTTTAGCCGACCTTCCGTTCCAGCCGGACCGGCAAGAGCTCCGGATCCCATTCCCCCTCGAGAACCCCGCGCGCGACAGCCTCACCGCAACCGGGCCCCCACGTCAAGCCGTGCGAGCCGTGACCGCACGCGAGGACGAGCCCGTCGATGCCATCGACCGGACCATGCAGCGGAAGCCCGTCGAATGAGACCGGACGGACGCAGGTGCGTGCCTCGGCGATCGGGACCTCGGCGATCGGGGGGATGAGCTCGATAGCGCGCCGGCAGATCGACGAGACTGCGTGAGCACCGTCGTCGTCCGCGTCGCCCATGGCAGGCGCAAGCGAGGCGCCGAGCACGAGGCGCCCTGCGGCGTCCTGCCGCATCTGGGCCGCGACGATCGGTGTGCCCACGTTGCCCGCGGCGATGTCGCCGAGGGTGAGTAACGTGGCGGCTGCGACGCCCCCAGAAAAGTCGACCTCGTTGAGGGGACGGCGGAGGCGGAATGGAGCCGGCCGCGTCGTCACTATCCAGCCTCGCACTCCTCGAACTGGAACGTCGATGCCGAGCCCCGCGGCGAGGCGTGGGGTCTGCCAGCCGGTTGCGAGGACGACGCAACCGGCGAACATGGAACCCTCGTCGGTCGCAGCACCAGCAACGCGGCCTCCGTCGTCGAGGAGCGACCGGACGGGACAGCCCACGCGGATCCGGGCGCCATGCCGACGGGCTTCCTCGGCCCAGGCCGCGACCGCCCCACCGGGATCGACGTGACGCGCCGGGATCAAGACGCCCGCCGCGCAGCGCACAGCGAGGAGCGGTTCAGCTTCCGCGACTTGATCCCCGTCGAGCTGTTCGCCTTCGCCTCGAGGCAGGCCGCGCTCGTCTGGGGAGATGCAAAGACACCCCACGTTGTTGCCGTCGATCGTGAATGCGCCAGTCTCTCGCGCAAGCGCGAGGTACGCCTGCAGGCTTCGCTCGGCGATCGATCGAAGCTCCGGCGGATGCGGCCCGCTGACCAACCCTAGGCTGCGGCCGGAGGGGCCAGATGCGAGCTCGGCACGCTCGACGAGCGTAACCGAAGCCCCGCCTCGCGCGAGGTACGCGGCGGTTGTCGTCCCGATGATGCCGCCACCGACGACCAGGACGTCTGGTTGCACGAGTCGAGATACTACGAGCGCTTCCCCTGCAACGTCGGCCGCCAACGGCGAGCGCTAACTCACCCCGTTGTTGCGGAAATCAATCTCAGCCATGAGCGCCTTCGCCGCCCTCGCGCGCACCGGCGAGAAGGATGACGGCGTCGGCAGCGCCCTGGCGGAGCTCACGCAGCCGCTGGTACTCCGCGGACCGATACCAGGCCCACGCCGCCTCCACCGTCTCGAACTCGAGGATGACGAGGCGCTCATCCTCCCAACCGCCCTCCAACGCCGTGACGTCCTCGCCGCGGAAGAGGTACTTGCCTCCAAAACGAACCACGGTCCGAGGGGCTTCAGCGAGATAGCTCTCGAATGCGGCGCGGTCGTGGATGGTCAACCGCGAGACGACATATGCCGGCATCTGGCTGCTCCTGTGAGAATGGAACGTTTCAGCATAGGGCTTGATCGTTCCGCGGAAGCGGGCGGTTGCGGGCCTTTTTGCTTCGTGCAAGTCGCGGAGGTCGGTTCCGCACTTTGCATACCAAGACATCAAGATCCGAGTCGGCGAACCCGACTGATCGTGACGATGAACCTGTGCTCGTGCATGGTGCTGAGCGCCTGCACGGCCTGGAGGCACGGCTCGTATGGATTACGTCACCGCGTCCAATCCGGCTCGCGCTTCCAATCGGCGCTGGCCAGAAGTCGGGTCAGCTTCGTGCCGTGGGCAGTGATTACGTAGAGAGCGTTCGGCGCCGGGTGCCGGATGTTCGGGGTCGAGCCGCGGGGATCAAGACCGAAGAGGATCAGGCGGCCATCGGGTGACCAGGTGGACGTGATAGCGATTCGTCCCTTTACATCCTGGAAGACCTTCTTCAGACCCGAACCATCGGAACCGATCATCCAGATCGTGCCCTTATTCGTGAAGATGATTGAACGGCCGTCCGGTGACAAGCGTCCACCCGCGTTGCCGACGACGTCGACCGCCATCCTCGCAGGCGTTACTCGATGCAGATCGCTTCCATCAGCGTTGACCACAAACAGCGACCGGGACGCCTCGCGGAGGAAATAGATCCTCGATCCGTCCGGCGAGAAATCCATAGGGAGGTCATGGTGGCCACCTGGACTGTGCGTCACCCGCACGAGATCTCCCCCGCCGGGTTCGCTCATGGTGTAGACACCGTTTCCGCCGGAGTCGGTGTCGTCCCAGCCCTCGCAAGCCATTCGCCCAGCTTTTGCCGACCACGCTTGCGCACAACCGAGATTCAATTTCCCTTCCGGGAGCGGAACCTTATGCCTGTGTGAACCGTCTCGGTTCACGATTCCAGTCGTAATCCTGCCGTCGGAAGCCTGTGCCCCGATCAGGATGTGGTTGCCATCGGGTGCCCAGCGCGGACAGCATGTCTTGCCAAATCCCGTGATGCGTCGCACGTGCCTGCCGCTCGCAGTAGCAGTGAACACGGTCTCGTCTCCGAATTTGCCGCCCGCACGGGTGAAGAGGATCTTTCCTTTGAGTGTCTGAATCGGAATCTGTGGGCGCACTCGCGCCGAGCCCCCGCTACTCGCGCCGGTGATCGAAAGACTCAAGGCCAGAACACAGACAACCAACGACACGACACCACTCGCTGCAGGCACACGCTTCCCGGCGTGCCCCGCGGTAGGCAAGCTCCTGAGTTGGTTCATCTTTCCTCCTTCGCGTTGGATGAGCGACCGGTCGTCACCGTCGGCATCGCGTGCTCGCCTCCTGCCCGAGCCGCGGGATCCAGACGGCCGGCATCACTCGTTCGCAGGGGATTCCCAGGCGCTCGCTTGCATGCTTCACGGCCACCGGAGAGGACGCGTCGAACAGGCAGAGGACGAGGTGGTCGCTCGGGAAGCAGATCGAGCCCAGGTACGAGGCTCGAGACTGTTGTGACTCGACGTCGGTCTGCGCCCGGTCGGCTACCTGCTGACTAATGAGTCCTGCGACTCGCCCGAGGACAAGGTGGATGCGCTTCTGCGATCGGTGCCTCGGCGCGACCGCATCGGCGGCGGGGCCCGCACGCGCCTCGGCGGCGCGTCGCCGCTTGGCGGCCTTACGCTCGAGATCCGCCTCGTGCTCTCTCCCCAGCATTCGATACGTCTCGTCCACAGCTCGCACCCTCGGCCTGTCTTCCGAGGACGGTGGACGTTTGGCGGCGTCCTGTCGATCCGAAAGATTTCGGATCTTTTGTTTGCGCTCCCTGTCGCTCGCGGCGTTGCGCCGGCATCAAGGACGCCGTATCTTCTTGTGCAGTCTGTGACGAGTCTCACCGCTACCGATGTCGACGGCGCGCTCGCCGTCGTCGCCGACGCCTCAGCCGCCGACGGCGCGCAACCCTTCTTTCCGCCGGTCGTCAGTGCCCTACGACGGCTGATCCCCGCCGACCACGTCGCGTACTTCGAGTTCAGCGGCGGCGGTTTCGCGAGCGGCGCCGGCAACATGTTCTTCACCGCCGAGCCTGTGGATGCACCGCTGATCGACTGGTGCGCGGAACCGGTCGAGGCGACGATCGACTCGTGGGCGCTGAAGGACGAGTACGTCTCCGCGTCAGAACGGCCACTCAAGCTCAGCGATTTCCACACACGCAAAGAGCTGCAGCGCAATCCGTTCTACGCGGAAGTACTGCGTCCGTTCGACTCCGAGCATCAACTGAAGGTCTGGCTTCCTGCGGCGAGCGGCACCGTCCGTGCCTTCTTCTTCGTCCGCACGCCGGGGACTCGCGACTTCGACGAGCGCGACCGCACGATCTTGAGCGTGCTCAGACCGCACCTGGCCGCGATACGGGAGCGATGGGAGCGCCGCCGTCGCCCCGCGCACCTGACCAGACGCGAGACGGAGGTGCTCGAGCTCGTCGCGCAAGGGTTCACGACCGCAGAGGTCGCCGCCCGCCTCACGATCTCCTATACCACCGCGCGGACACACCTCGAAAACGTCTTCGCGAAGCTCGGCGTCCACACGCGCACTGCCGCCGTCGCCTGGCTCCGTAATTCGCCTGCGGAACTGCCGCCGCGCCTGTCCGAAGCCGACCCCAGCTGAGTTGTGCTCTTCTCACCTTGCTCGCCGGCGCATGGGTCACGTTTTGCGACTGCGTGTTCATGACGTCGGCCGCCGCCGGGGGCGGGTCGAGCCGTGCCGCTACTGCCAAGCGCCCTTCGCGAGCTGCTCTCCCGGGACCTGAAAGGTGTCGGGTGCCAAAACTCGGCCCTGCTGACGAATATCATCGTTTTGCAGGGATAAACTGAGTTCGCATGCCGCTCTGGCGCTCTTGCCCGTCAGCGAGCGGCCAATGTCCCCTCTTCAAACAATCCCTTTTGCAACCGAGATCAGTAAGCGAGTGAGACTGGGCCAAAAGTAGAGCGCACGTCTGGACGCGTTGCGCGGCATCGAGCTGGCGTTGCTCAAGGCGTGCGGGCTGATGAGCGTGCCAGTTGCGATTGCAGCTCAGTGATCGCGCGTCGCCGGCGTCGGAGCTCGGCGACGCGCGCGGATCTGCTCGAGTCAGCCGTTCAGCTTCGTGTATTGGCCGTGCGAGGTCATCACGCGGCCTCGTCCATTGCGGGTATCGGCTGGACCGCCGGTTCGATTGCGAGGCGGGGGAGTCGGCGGTCGGCCCAGCTGGGGAAGGCCCACGTCCGCCGGCCGAACAGTTCGAGCACTGCGGGCATGAGGATGCTGCGGATGACGATCGCGTCGAGGAAGACTGCGGTTGCCATCGCGATTCCGAAGAGCTTGAGTATCCGGTCGTCGCCGGCGGCGAAGGAGGCGAACACGGCGACCATGACCGCGGCGGCGGCGGTGATGACGCGGCCGGTGTTGGCGAGGCCTTCGCGCACGGCCGTGCTGGCGTCGCCGCGATGCTGCCACTCCTCGTGGATGCGGGAGACGAGGAAGACCTCGTAGTCCATCGAGAG
>WNGE01002257.1_pt1 | contig 41528 bp, 32 predicted proteins | sample 5400651 | NCBI WGS metagenome assembly WNGE01 (sample SAMN13153370, study PRJNA577476) | soil metagenome | isolation source: 60 cm soil or saprolite under grassland replicate 2 | place: USA:California | collected 2016-06-15 | reverse complement strand
GAGGATGAGGCGGGAAGCCGCCAGGTCGTGGACTTACTCACCAGGGCCGCCGAAGAAAGTAGCTGCGTCAATTCAATTGAACGCGTCAACGTCCCAAAGCTTGGACAGCATCTGGTTATCCGTGCATTCCAAACTAAAGCTGACCTGGGAAACATTTTTTTGGTAGGACATACAGACACCGTTCATCCGCGAGGCTCGCTTGCCGAACGTCCGTGGCGAGTGGAAGCAAATCGGATTTACGGTCCCGGCATTTACGATATGAAGGCTAATTGTGCTTTGGCAGTTGGGGTCCTGCATGCACTCGACGACCTGGGTATCGTTCCAGGATATGGGGTAACACTGGCATTGACTTGTGATGAGGAGATAGGCAGTTTTTCAGGCTGGCCCTTGCTGGAAAGTTTGATCCAAAGCAATAACACTCGTTGTGCGTTGGTGCTGGAACCTCCGGCCCTTGGCGGTAGCGTAAAAACCGGGCGAAAAGGCACCGCTATTTTTGAGATGAAAGTTGAAGGTCGTGCCGCGCATGCGGGTCTTGAACCGCAGAAGGGCGCCAGTGCAATTCTGGAAGTGGCGAAACAGATCGAGCGTCTCCACGCTATGAACAATACGGGACGCGGCATAAATGTGAACGTGGGTGTAGTCAAGGGCGGCACGCGTTCGAATGTCGTCGCTGCCGAGGCGTCTGCCGAAATCGACGTCCGCTTCTCCAGCGCCGCGGAGGCTGGCGAAGTCGAAGAGGCTTTGCGAAACAGCAGGCCGTTTGACGAGCGAGTACGTATCACGGTAACCGGCGGTATAAACCGGCCGCCTATGGAAAGAACTGAGCAAGTCCTAGGTCTTTATGATCTGGCGCGCAGGATTGCACAGTTGCTCGACTTTGAACTGGGCGAAGCGCAGGTCGGTGGGGCCTCCGACGGAAATTTCCTCGCCGCCGCGGGCGTGGCTGTTCTCGATGGGCTCGGGATCGATGGCGATGGCGCCCACGCGCCGCACGAACATATCTTAATTGACGATATCTCCCGCCGCGGCGCTTTGCTGGCAGGCCTAATCGCTTCGCTTTAGTTTTCGAGTTCCGAGTGGTGCGATGGATGAGGTCAGTACCACCACGCGGTAGCGGGTGGGTCCATCCGTCCGAGATCGCGCATCAGTAACCCACCCGCTACCGCGTGGTGGTACTGACCTCATCCATTGCACATCTCAACCTAGGCGGCACGGCGTACCATTTAGATCGGCAATTCTTTTAACCCGAAACTTGAAAGTCTGATTCCGAAACTTAATCGATGAAAATCGCCACCTGGAACGTTAATTCAATTCTCGCTCGTATGCCGAACGTGACGAGATGGCTCACCGCAGTCCAACCTGACGTGCTTTGCCTGCAGGAGACGAAATGTACCGATGATAAGTTTCCCGTGGATGTGTTCAGCGAGTATGGATACCGTTGCCTTAGTTTCGGCCAGCAATCCTATAACGGCGTGGCGTTGCTTTCGCGGACCGAGTGTGACGCTTCGCAGCGCGGTTATCCGGGCGTGGAAGAACTGAGCCACGCGCGTTTGCTGGCGGTGACTGTTGCGGGTGTGCAGATTGTGAATGTTTACATTCCAAATGGCCAGGCAGTGGGGTCTGACAAATACTATTTCAAACTGGAGTGGATGAAGCGACTGCGCCTGTTCTTCGAGACGCACTACCAAAAAAGTCAACCAGTTCTACTCTGTGGTGATTTCAACGTGGCGCCTGAAGACCGCGATGTTCATAATCCGCAACTCTGGCAGGAGCGAATCATGTGCAGCGAAGCTGAGCGTTCGGCCCTGCGAGAGATACAGGATTGGGGATTCGAGGATTGCTTCCGCAAGCATCACGCCGAGGGTGGAAAATTCTCCTGGTGGGATTACCGGGCCGGTGCTTTTCGCCGTAATCATGGCCTGCGCATCGATCATGTTTGGGGCACCGAAGCACTCGCCGCTCGCAACAAGAACACCTGGATCGACATTGAACCGCGCACGTGGGAGCGGCCGTCGGATCACGCGCCGGTTGTAGCGGAGTTTGACTGACTCCTGCGGCGGGACTCAGTTGCGTCGTCGACCCAGAGCCCGCCCCCCACAGTAGACGGCAGGCTTATATACGCGTCCGCCGCCCGAGCAAGCTTTGACTCAGAAACCTTTTATTAAGGAATCGATGTAAAGAACACGTCCCAAGCCCAGCGGCCCAGTTGCGCGTCCTGGTTGTCCTTGACCTTAGTTCGATACCGGAACTGATTGCCATACTCGTCAGTCCGCCTAGAAGTTTTGTAATCCAGATCGATCGTCTTTAGTCCGAGTTGTTGTAGCGTACGTAACTCTGATGACTCAGAGATGCCGTTGTGGTTAGTATCCCGCCACAGACGCAGCGATGAAAAGATAGCATCGCTTTGTTCTATCTTAGCGTCACCATTTCCGCCATTCTGTGGCTTGTCATACTCAGCGAGGGCAAGGAAGCCATTCTTTTCTTCTCCTGTCGCTGGCTCAGGTTGCGATGTGAAATTACCAAACAATTCTTGACCGTTATCAATAATTCCATTGCCGTTTCTGTCGAGCGCTAGGAAAGCATCGTCCGAGCCAGCCGACGTCCATGCCAGCCACCCCGCCGAGCCATCACTGTCTAAATCAAAAACGACCCCGTGCGAAAGGCTCGTTAAATCAAAACCATTACCCAAGACATCCACCACTATGGGCGAGCACTGTTCGCTACCGCATTCCCCAGAATGCCAATCACAGTGACATGCTGCCTCGTTCCATGTGTACGGGTAACCCCATTCGAGGCATTGCGCCAACAACGCTTGGTCACAACCAGGCTCACTGTTGTCGTACCAATCGCAAAAATAGATACTCCACTGGTAATTTGGGCCCGGCTGTGGAGTGTCGGGTTGACATGATTCCTTGCCAGTGTCCTGGGCCGTAGACCAGTTACAATTGCTTGGACTCGCGAACTGACTATTTACCCGGGCAACATCATGGGGTTGAATCGCATTGACAGGCCGTTGACCCGATGGAAAAGACGCCATCATGATCGTGTTACAATACTCTTGCCACTGGCCCAATCCGATATTGTGCCCGAGCTCATGAGCAATTCGTCCGCACAAATCGTCCGACGAAAAAGAACCATTCCCCAGAGTACCATTTGACTCGACTAGAGTAATCGTGTTGGTCCTAGTTGAACTGCCAGGATTGGTATTGATATCAGTCATAGCCATTCCGCCAGAAACTTCACCACGAGTATAAGTGAGGTCGGCGGTTGATACCCCAGTGCGGTTCTCTTGATCAACGACGAAAAAATATCCGGTCTTATTCCCTTGCGAGTCCGTTGCGTTATTCCACGCACCTACCGCGCAAGCGACGCCATTCCAAACATTAACGTTTGTAGTTGTTCCCCAAGTTGAGTCGATACGTATTACTATCACTCGCCGGTTATCTCCTGAGCAACTACTACAAAGTGTGGACGGAAGATTTGATGCCGGACCGTGACCCGCATAAGGCACTTGATTGCTTGTAACACTTTGGCTCACCGGAGGAGCAAGCCGGTGGTGGTGATTGTGCATAAGCAACCGACAAACAGAGCAACACGGCAACTCCAGTTTTGACGACATTGTTTTTCATTATTGAGTCTCGCTTTTTGGCGAACTGGTGACTCTCGCAAGGACTATCGAGAGTGTTGAAGCTTGAGGTGTGCTTTCACTGAGGCAAGTGAGTTTCCAAACCTGGACTTTACACCTTCCTTCAACAAAGCAGGTCTATCGTTGATTGGCATAAGCGTGCCAGTCTCCCCGATCTTAAAAACACCAGTTGGCCCACCCGCAGTGATGGCGACACCTGAGGGATACAAGGAAATTAATAAAAGATACCTTTCGTTGACTTGAAATTCCGGGTATCCGGCGTCAACTTCATCAATCTCAACGCCCTCAAGGACCACCTTTCCGCCGCTCTTTGCAAGTAAGAATTCATTTGGATTAAGAGGGAGCATATCAGAGGGCGGTACCGCGCTTTGACAACCAAAACACACGGGGTTCTTCAGTTCGGTCAAAGACTCAACAATGCTAAATTTGTACCATGTCACTATGTTGTCTGTTATTTGGTACGTGCGCTTTTCGATTGGCGTAGCCACGACTAGGGAATACAAGGACAACGCTTGGTCTGTGTCAACGACACTTCCTAAATAGTCAACGACTGGCGCTGAGATTTGAACTTTCTGGCGGCCTTCGTCCTTTGCTTGCTTAACATGCCATTGCAATTGGTTTTTCGGTGGCACGTCTTTCGGTTGTTGCGTGATTTTTGAGGCACTCCTAATAACGCCTAAAGCCAATAATCCCGTGCTAATGATGATTAAGACCAATAGTTTCATTTTCATTTCGCGAACTCCTGGACAACGTGTAAGAGACAATTTGGCATACTCTCATTTAACGTACAACTGCAAGGAGTATTGCAACGCCGCGACTCTACTCCTACCCTTGGGCCTGTCAAATAGACTTCTCTAATCTAAAACCTCCTGTATTGTGCTTAGATTTTTATCGGGGCCTTTACTCAGGAAGGCTAAATTTACGTTTTCAGATCTGCAGATCGGGTAGGGAGGCTGAGTTACCTCTTGCAGTCCTGAGCCTGTCAATAACGTCGGCACAAAAAATAGCGTGAGATCCTCAACACGACCACGACAAATCCAAATAACCGTGAGTTGCTGGTCGAGTGTATTCGGTTTTTGCGAAATCAGTTAGAAGTCAGTTCCGCGGTCTTCTCCGTAATATCCTTCTGACCCCATTCATTCTACTGTGTGGTGATTTCAACGTGGCGCCTGAAGACCGCGATGTTCATAATCCGCAACTCTGGCAGGAGCGAATCATGTGCAGCGAAGCTGAGCGTTCGGCCCTGCGAGAGATACAGGATTGGGGATTCGAGGATTGTTTCCGCAAGCATCACGCCGAGGGTGGAAAATTCTCCTGGTGGGATTACCGGGCCGGTGCTTTTCGCCGTAATCATGGCCTGCGCATCGATCATTTTTGGGGCACCGAAGCACTCGCCGCTCGCAACAAGAACACCTGGATCGACATTGAACCGCGCACGTGGGAGCGGCCGTCCGACCATGCGCCGGTCGTAGCTGAGTTTGATTGATATTTGCGGCGTGGCTCAGTTGCGTCGTCGACCCTGAGCCCCGCGTGACAGTAGAGTTTGATTAAACCATGTGGGTTAAGGCGTGACCGGGGGCCTGCCCATGTTGTAACTGAATCCGCCCGTCATCACGTTGATCACAATGCTTGCGATTAGCAGAATGGTCCAGATCAACATGATATTCCTGATGTTGAGTTTGGTGGCGTTCATCCAGCCCCAAATGAAAGTATAAAGCCCGCAGATCAACCCCAGAATTCCCTTTAGGGCACCCTCATTCTGAAACAACTTGATCAGCACGATCACAAAGCAGATCACACAGCCTAGCGATAACACCATACCTAGAGCAGCCATTACGGTTTTCCTCCATTCAGTTTTCGATCGAGAATGCGAATGCCTTACCCTCGGATAAGCTGCGCGAAGGCTGGAAAAAGCAGCAATCGCGTCAGCCAGTAGAGAATTAGACCGGTAAGAATTAAGACGGTGAATCCCGTTTGACGCTCCAGCAACTCCACTTTGGAGATTGCGGGCCGAATTAACGACGTTGGAAGCAACGCGGCCAGAGCCACCGCAGCGATGCCAATCAGAAAGATCGGAGCAAATGCATGAAACCTGATTGACGCCTGCACGTCGCCCTGCAGCAGCAGCATGACTGCCCTCGTCAAGCCACATCCCGGACAGGGAACTCCGGTTAGATGAAAGAAAGGACACTCCCATGATGGTAGGTGAAGTGAGACGAGAATAATTTGAAGTCCCGTGGTCCCCGCCAACACTTGTGTAAGTCTTCGATCGCGCAAAGCTGACGAGATTGAGGGGAATGCGGTCTGCGTGAACATGTTGCGACGCATTCTATAGCACGTTTAGGTTAGAAATGACTAACTTCGATTAACGTTCAAACTCTCGCGACGGAGTTAGTTGCGCAAACTCCGGTGGTGGAGGTGGTTGAGCGTTCATTTCCTGACGTGTGATTAGTTTGCTGCTCTCAGTTTGCTGTTTATAGATCTCCCAGACCACGGTCATTGCCAGAATGGCCGCAAAAATATCAAGAATACCTGTGAGAATTCCGAGAATCGCCTCAACTTGAGACCCCAATTCTCCTCGCATCGTCAAACGGAAGTAGATTTGATTCGCGAAGTTCGAAAGAAGCCAGAAAGCCCACCATAGCGGGAAGAATGCGGGCGGGCTCAACTCGCTGAACATGCTGGTTGAATGCGGCACGCTCTTGCGCCAGAGTTCTTTGACCGCGCGGTAGGGAACTACCAGGCTGACGAAAGGAACAAAGAAGCTTCCCACTGCCCATCCCGAAGAGTACTGCAAATCACGCTTCGCGACACCGAAGGCCGCCAGGTTCTCATACGATCGATAGAGCCACATTAGAAATAATACAATCGTCGCAATGTAGACGAGGACTGTGCCGAGCCCCAAACCAACTTCCAACAGGCCAACCAGGATTACAACGGGGTTATTAGAGTCGTCATCGCCACGGATAACGCCGGGAAATATGAGATCCAGCAAAGAAATCAACAACAAGAGGAAACTTAGGACTGCGCCAATAACTAGCAGAATGCTGACAATCACCGCGCGGGAATGCGTAGATACGTACCGAGCCTGGGGCGGGGAAAGGCTGTAATATGGTTGGGAACTGATAGTGTGAGATCCTCGATGACCGCGCCAAATCAAATAAGCGTGAGTTGGTGGTGGAATATGTTCGGTCTTGCGAAATCAGTTAGAGGTCAGTTCCGCGGTCTTCTCCGTAATATCCTTCTGAGCCCATTCATTGTCGCGACTTGCTTCGCCTGCCTTGGTGCGTTTAGCCAATTTCATCTTTTGCACCAGATCCATGTGAGTTGAAAAGTAAGAAAGGCTCTTGCCGACTATCTCTTGCGCGGAATTGAATTGCTTGTCCACCATGAATTTTTCCAGACCTTCCTTCAGCTCATCAATCATTTTCACGCCGTGAAGCATCACTCCGGTGCACAATTGCACAGTGGAAGATCCGAGCAGGAAAAACTCCAGCGCGTCATGCGCGGATTCGATGCCGCCGATACCGCTAATTGAGACTTCTTTCGGCAAACTTAGCGCAAGCTGGCTCACCATCCGCAATGCTATCGGACGTACTGCCTGTGAAGAATACCCGCCCGGAACGGTGTGACCTTCCACAGTGGGCATAGGTCTGAGCGTCTTAAGGTCGACCCCGATAACGGAAAGGATCGTGTTAATAGCAGAGATGCCGACCGCCCCTCCGCGCACGGCCGCGTGAGATGGCTCTTTGATGTTCGTAATGTTGGGCGTCATCTTGGCCCACACGGGGATCCTGGAAACCTCTGTGACCCAACTCGTGACTTCTTCGGTTAGATCGGGATGCTCACCCATTTCCGAACCCATCTTGCGCTCTGTCATGCCGTGCGGGCACGAGAAGTTGAGTTCAAAAGCGTCCACGCCAGTGTCCTGGACCATTTTCGTCAGTTCCTGCCAGCGACTTTTCTCATACTCTTCCATGATCGAAGCGATCAAAATGTGATTGGGATAGTCCTTCTTGAGTTGGCGGAATTCATCAAGCCAGACATCAATTGGCCGGTCGGAGATCAGTTCAATGTTTTCAAAACCGATAACCTCTCCGGAAATCTTCGAGCGCAGTTTGCCATAACGAGGTACGACGTTGACGACCTTCGCAGACTCCAGGCTGACGGTTTTCGCGACCGCCCCACCCCAGCCGGCATCATACGATTTGGCAATAACGCGCGCGTTGGTTCCCGGCGGCCCCGAACCCAGCACAAAAGGATTGGGGAACTTCATTCCGTTAACTGTGATTGATAGATCCATGGTCATTCCTCGATTTTTGATTTTAGATTTGTGATTGCCGATTTAAGGAATTGCCAAGTGCGAATGGCTAAGTCGGATCACGCGTTTTGACGTCCGAGGACAAATCGGAAATTGGCAATTGTCAATCGGCAATGATCTTAATCCGCGACCAACGCCCCATAAGAGTCCGGCCGGCGGTCACGAAAAAACTGCCAGGTGTTGCGCACTTCGCGGATCAGGTCAAGATTCAGATCAGCGACGACCAACGCATCTTTGTCCCGTGGGCCTTCGGCAACAAACTGCCCACGCGGATCGCAAAAATAACTCTGACCGTAGAATTCGCCGATGTCCCAGGGCTGTTCATGACCGACGCGGTTTATGGCACCAATGAAGTATCCATTCGCAACTGCATGGGCCGGTTGCTCCAAACGCCACAGGTACTCCGAAAGCCCGGCTACTGTCGCCGATGGATTAAAAACAATCTCGGCGCCGTTCAGACCCAGTGCGCGAGCGCCTTCAGGAAAGTGGCGATCGTAACAGATGTAGACCCCGATGCGCGCAAAAGCAGTATCAAATGCTGGATAGCCCAGATTACCTGGCCGGAAATAGAATTTCTCCCAGAATCCGGGATTGACATGCGGTATGTGATTCTTCCGGTACTTGCCCAGGTACTTGCCGTCAGCATCGATCACGGCGGCGGTGTTGTAATAAATGCCCGTGATTTCTTCCTCATAAATAGGCACGATGATTACCATGCCGTGCTCTTTGGCCACTTCCTGCATCAGCCTAACGGTTGGGCCATCCGGAATCTTCTCCACTGCGTCATACCAGCGCGTCTGCTGTTCAGCGCAAAAGTAAGGCGTTGTGAAAACTTCCTGCATGCAAAGAATCTGCACGCCCTGCTGGGCGGCTTGTTCGATGAAGCCCAGGTGCTTCTCGATGTTGAGCCTTTTGATATCTTCAATCGGCAGATCCGTTGGCGCGGCATTCGTTGCTTGAATAAGTCCACATTTGACGGTGCGGGACATGCAAAAAGTCTCCCTTCGAGAGTATTCGACCAAACGATAATCTGCGAGCCCGGATTGAGAACTGTATCACTGGCGACCAGAGTCTTAATTACTTGCGCCTTAGTTGTCCACTCATTAGCCCGTAGTATATGACGAATCCAAGAGCAAACGTAACGAACCATGCGTAGGTGTATATCGTATCGAAGAAGCCTGGCTCGACAACTTGTCCCCCGGGCGTTGTCGCCGCGCGAACGAAGCCGGGCACGACCGGCGAAATGGCGAGGATCAGCGCAACAATCGCCCGTATATTAAACCCCTTCCAGTAGGAATACGGTCCATCAGGCTCAAACAGACTGGCAAGATCGAGTTTCTGTTTTCTTAATACCCAGTAATCACAGATCAGAATGCCGGCTATAGCTCCCATCAGGCCTGAATAACCAATCAGCCACGTAAAGATATAGGCGCCCATCGTGCTCATGAGCTTCCACGGCATCATGACGATTCCGATCAGAGCAGTGATCAGCCCGCCAGTCACATAGGAGATGAGCTTTGGATTTAGGTTGGAGAAGTCGTTTGAAGGTGAGACGACATTCGCCGCCATGTTGGTAGTCAATTGCGCGGCAAAGATCACTGCTGTTGCGAATAGAATAATGATCACGCTGTCGAAGCGCGCCATCAGGTCGACGGGATTCGGAATCGCCCGGCCATAGATCAGTTGTGTTGCGCTGGTGACAGCTACGCCAATAAAGGCAAATGCGGTCATGGTCAGAGGCAGGCCAAGGGCCTGCCCGAGCATCTGCGACTTTTGCGAACGTGCATAGCGAGTGAAGTCTGGAATATTAAGACTAAGAGTAGCCCAGTAGCCGACCGACGCCGTGAGAGCTCCAGGAAAGATATGCCAAAAATTATTGTGCTCTTTTTGCAAGGCCGCGGATTCCCTTAACACTCTCCCCAACCCTCCAGCACGCCACGAGGCCCAGACTAAAAGGGTCAGCCCGCCGCCGAGAAGCAGCGGCGCCGACCACGTTTCCAGGTGTTTGATGCCCTCGACGCCTTTTAGAATGATGAAGACCTGAATGGCCCAGAATATAAAGAATGCGACCCAGGTATGAAGGGCCACACCGATCAGCGTTGCGCCTCCGAGCATGTTAGCCCAGTCGCTGGACATCACACTAAACAAAGCATCGATTGCCGTGCCTCCAATCCAGGTCTGAATTCCAAACCAACCACACGCGACAATAGCGCGCAGAATCGCAGGTATGTTCGCGCCTTTGGTGCCGAATGCTGCGCGACATAGAACGGGAAATGAAACTCCATACTTCGTGCCCGCATGGGCGTTCAGAATCATGGGGATGAGTACGATGGTATTGCCGAGTAAGATCGTGATCATCGCCTGCCACCAGTTCATGCCAGCCTCAATGAATCCGCCGGCAAGCGTGTAGGTGGTGATCACCACGCTCATGCCAATCCAGAGCGCGGCAATATTCCAGGTTGACCACGTGCGTTCTTTGATTGTTGTTGGTGCGAGGTCTTTATTCCAGAGCGGGCTGTAAGAGACGTCCCTTCGAAGTTCTTCAAAATCTCGCTGGGTGGCGGCGATGTCTTGTGCGGATCTGGACATGGGGGTTTTTAACGGAAATCCTCTAACCAGTCGCGCTGCATAAAACTGTCATTCTCCCAAGTTGAAAGTCTCCAGCATTCTATATCGCCACGCATGTCCCACGCTTCAAAAATTGTCCATCTCCCGGCTTGCCTTTGTATTGGCTGTTTTCAATCACGATCTTACCTCGCGAGACAACCGTTTCCACGACGCCTTTGATTTTCTTTCCCTCGTAAGTGTTGTAGTCAACATTCATGTGACTTGTCCTTACGCTGAGCGTCTGTTCTTTATCAGGGTCGAAGATGACAATATCGGCATCGGACCCGATGGCGATCGTGCCTTTCTTTGGAAAGAGGCCAAACATCTTGGCTGCGGCTGTGGAGGTAAGTTCGACAAAGCGATTCAGGCTGATGCGGTTTTCCACAACGCCGCCGTTGTAGATCAGAGGAACGCGATTTTCGACGCCCGGCGCGCCGTTCGGGATCTTTGAAAAATCATTGCGACCTAGTTCCTTCTGTTCCTTCATGCAGAACGGACAGTGGTCGGTGGAGATCACCTGCAGGTCGTCCATCTTTAGCCCTTTCCAGAGCTCTGCTTGATTGGATTTGTCGCGCAATGGTGGCGTCATCACGTACTTGGCGCCATCGAACCCGGGCTCGTCGTAATTGTCGAGCGAAAGGAAAAGATACTGCGGACAGGTTTCGGCAAATGCCGGGATACCTCGATCGCGCGCCTGCCGTACCTGGTTGAGCGCGTCTGCACACGAGAGATGAACAATGTAAACCGGCGATTCAGCCATTTCAGCGATCGCGATTGCTCGATGGACACCCTCGGCTTCAGCGATAGTGGGACGGGTGAGGGCATGATACTTAGGCGCCGTGCGACCCTGCTCGAGCGCGCGCTTTATGATCTCATTAATCACGATGCCATTTTCAGCATGCATGCAGATCAGGCCGCCACGTTCACCCGCCGCTGACATTGCGCGAAAGATCGTGGCATCGTCCACCAGGAACACACCCGGATAAGCCATAAACATCTTGAAGCTCGTCACGCCTTCATCCATGGCGGTGTGCAACTCTTCGATCTGGCTGTCTTCCAACTCGGTGGTTATGAGATGGAAACCGTAATCGATCGCGGTTTTGCCTTCAGCCTTCTTGTGCCAGTTGTCGATACCCTGGAGCAGCGACTCGCCTTTGTATTGGACTGCAAAATCGATAATGCTTGTGGTGCCACCGTAGGCGGCCGCCAGTGTTCCGGTGCGAAAATCGTCCGACGCTTGTGTGCCGCCGAACGGGAGCTCCATGTGCGTATGCGGATCGATGCCGCCGGGAATAACCAACCTACCCGCGGCATCAATCACGTTATCGGCTTCCATGTCGAGCTTCGCGCCAATAACGGAGATAGTTTCGTCTTCGACCAGTATGTCAGCTTTGTAGTCGTCGACTGCCGTGATAATGCGGCCGTTACGAATGAGCGTTTTCATTCAGGGAGTCCTCCAGCCAATCTAGTCGATGGTTTTCATTCTATCAATGTACAACTCCGTCGTCAGAGTTATTGGCGTCCACAGCGATTTCGATCTTTCTTCGAGCTCTTTCCAGTTTGTGAGGGATCACGTAGACATAATCCGTAATCAGGCGAAAGAACGCATCGATATCGTCGACCTGTTCTGGTGTTATAGCGAGAGAGTCATGATGAGCACCGATGTTCCGCCAATCCTTGATTCTGATAGCGATCTGACTTAACCCCTGCGGAGAATGAGACTCAAGCTGTTCTAGACCTCTTTTTGGTATTCCCAAATCTGCTTGGATCGCTTCCAAAGCGCGACCTACTTGAACAGCGAAGGAGCTTGGCGACAGATCCTTGACTAAAAGCGCCTCTTCGTAAATATTTCTGACCGAACGGTACATCAGAGGTCAAGCTGACTCTTGTAGGCCATATCAAGTGAAAGAATCCGAATTCATGACCCTCGTCAAACTCATCGAGCTCGTTCATGAAGAGTTCTGAAACGTCAAACTCCTCAGGAAGATGCAGGCCTGGAATGCTAGCGTGATACAAGAGCACCTCTCCGCAGGTTTCACAACTGAAAACAAAGTAGACTCGAATGTAGCCAATGCCAGCAACATCGTCTCCCCAGGCATATGGGTAATAATGCTCAAGCTTCTGATAAGCCTGGTTCTTGCAATGCTCACACTTTGCAAGTCTTCGGATGCTCATAGAAAGAGTCCCTTGTGTCCAAGTCTAAGAAGAAGCGCGATGATTGATCTGTATTCGAATGCGGCATTGCCGCCTGATGTGCGGAAAGTTTTTGCGTTCGCTCCGCTAGGAGCGAGATGTTTATAGCACCCGATTCGCCAAAGAGTTTGACAAACTCCGTAGGAGCGTAATGTGAATTGCGGCCCCGGAAAGAACACATTTCGCTTCTCTAAAGGAGCTAACCGAATTAATGGACATCGAGTTCTATAAACATTGCGCCCTACCGGGGTTGAAGAACGCCCGTCATGCTAAGGGCAGCTCGGGTATGAGCGCAATGTTATTCTGACGATATCACTGAAGAAAGTTGAAAACGTATTTATCGTCGAACGCTATGTCAAACTTTCTTAGCAGAGTCAAGTACTCGTCTTTGAACGTTTTTCGGCTGTGATGCTTTTCCTGATTTTGAATATATCTGATGATTGTGTTCAGCTGAGAGTGCCCGTAAGAAAAAGCACCATTCCCCTCTTGCCAACTGAACTTCCCATGCACCCATTTGTTCCTGTTGATGAAGTTTGACGAGTCAGCTTTTATTTCCCGAACCAAGTCGGCAAGCGCCATCGCTGGCCTTAGACCTATCAGTATGTGAACGTGGTCGGGCATACCATTGATTGAGATTAACTTCTGTCCCTGATTTCGGACAATTCCGGTGATGTACTTGTAGAGGTCCTCTTTGAATTCGGCCCTAATCAGAGACAATCGGTTTTCCACCGCGAATACTGTCTGAATGTAGATTTGTGAGAAGGTATTTGCCATGAGGATTCACACATTCCGCTCCTAACGGAGCTAGTTGAGGATGATAAAGCCATAGCTATAGACATCACGCTCCTATCGGAGTTAGGAACGGAAAGATGAAGGGCCTATAAACATTGCGCCCCTAGCGGGGCGAAGAAATTCCAGAGACCTCGCGTGTCTATAAAAATTTTCGCTTCTAACGGAGCTAGTTGAGATGGGAAGACCGGACCACTGTAAACATTTGCCCCTAACGGGGCAAAGCCTCGCTAAGAAAGCAAGAGTTTTCGTGCGCGGAAGGCGCGGCAGATTTGGTTTAACTCTGCCGCACCTCCGTCAAATTCCTTTCCATCGATCGAAACACTACTCATGGAGTGAGTTCCGAAGTTAGCACGGCCCCACCATAACTTGGCAAGACGGCACTTATCTTGACTACCTGGCGAGTATCTTTCGCAATCCAAACCGTCTGCTTGTCGGTTTCATCATTTGCCGAGGTGATCTCAACCTTGTAGGCATCGAAGGTGCCGGCTGGAACAGTGACGCTCTCGGTTCCCGTGACTTTCAATTGTTTGAGCTGTGGTTTCTGCTTCTGCAAGTCGAAGTTTCGGAAACCGGTACTGTAGCCTGCCGCCAGTGGCAATGCGGCGATGACGTCGAAGGTGCCCGCACCATCGGCAAACAAAATACCGCCCAGCTCGACGTCGATCGGCTTCGACTGACCGTTCATTGTCATGGTGCCATTCGCCCTGGTTCCTTTAAAGTCGAGCTCGATCACTATTGGCCCCTGCTTGATTGAACGGTGCCTTAAGAGCAGACTGCCTTTCTCAATTGTCGAAGCATCAGAGACTTCCCCCTGCGGCAATTGCGCGGTCTCAACGACAATCCAGGCTCCATTCTCTTCCTTTATTTCAGTCTTCATTGAAAGTGGCACGGTCTGGCCATTGCCTACAATGGAAGCTTTGTAATTCGCCCAGCCCGCCTTCAGATCCATTGCCGGCTTCGGCACCTCTGAAGTTGCCGGCTCCATTTTTTTCGGCAGCGTGACCGTCTTCACGTCAACCGTGATCTCTTTTAGACGTGCTCCAACTTCAGGCGTGACTGACTCCTGGTAGCGACCGCCAAGATGCTTGGCGAGAAATTTCTCAGCCGTAGCAAACATCGCCATATTATTGACGGGTCGAGCGAACCCGTGACCTTCGTCAGGTGCGACGATGTACTCAACTGGAAAACCGCGATCGCGCAAGGCAATCACAATCTGATCCGACTCACGCTTATTCACGCGTGGATCGTTCGCGCCCTGCACCACCAGCAATGGGGTTTTGATTTTGTCTGCAGAAGTGAGGGGCGACTGACGTAGCAGTTGGGCCTTGCCCTCAGGTGTATTCGGATCGCCCATGCGCTCGTAGAAGAGTTTGCGAATCGATTCCCAGTAGGGCGGAATCGCTTCCAGCAAAGTAATGAGGTTCGATGGACCAACGATCGAGACACCAGCAGCATATACGTCAGGAGTGAAAGTGACGCCGGCAAGTGTGGCGTAGCCGCCATAGGAGCCGCCCATGATCCCTACTCGTTTTGGATCCGCGATGCCTTCAGCGATAAGGTATTTCGCGCCCCAGGTTACGTCATCCTGCATTTTCTGGCCCCACTCTTTGTTGCCGGCGTCGAAAAACTTCTTGCCGTAACCGGTGGAAGCGCGGAAGTTTGGCTGCAACACGGCATAACCACGATTTGCAAGAAACTGGGCGAAACCGTTATAGCCCCACGAGTCGCGCGCCCAGGGCCCGCCATGCGGGACGATGATCGCGGGCAGATTCCTGGCTGCCACGCCTTTCGGTAGCGTCAAGTAGGCGGGAATCTCCAAACCGTCGGACGACTTGTAGCGGACAGCCTTCATTAACGCCATTGCCGTGCGGGGAAGCCGCTCGCGGACGCGATATTGCAAAGTCAGCTTCTTAGTGTCGCGATCAAAAAGGTATCGCTCGCCCGGTTCCGTATCGCTGTATGCGGTAATCAACCAGAGACGCTCATCTTTAGTTGAATCCGAGAAGGCGACCTCTTTGCCGGGAAGGTTTTTTTGCAGCAACTTATAATCAGCTTCGAAGGCTTTATCTTTCCAATAGATGCGTTGCCGATCGTCGTTATAGGAGGTGGAGATGAGTTCGTCGCTCACTTCAGAGAATGATGCATTCCCAAAGTCGACGCGGTTCATCGGGTCGGATTCGACCAGTTCTTCCTTGCCAGTGGTTGGATTGAAAAGGACTAGTCGAGTGAGATCGATTCCGGCGCCTTTGTTCGTTTCGAAGTAAACCCTCTGACCATCCTTGTGATACTGAACTGGCCCGCAGCTTTCAAACACGTTGCACGAGTAGACCTTCGTAAAGCCTTTGTCATCCACGCGCAGGACTTCCGTATCGCCATTCTCGGCCGAGCGGGTGGCAAGCTTTAGTTGATCTTTTAGATCGAACACCCAGCCGGTAATTCGTTCCGTATTCTGCCGAATCAAGGTTCTCTCGCCGGTGGATATTTTGGCCTTATACAAATCATGCCAGGCCTTGTCGCGGTCATTCAGACCAACGTAAATCACGTCAGGTTCACTGCGCGGGACTGCGTAGATTGCCGCGCGAATGCCTTTCGCGTCAGTTAGATTTCGGGCAGCCGGGACATCCTCACCAGTAGCCGGACTGTCGGCGGGGTTTACGGCATATACGTTGTAGTTTTCGTCGCCTGCCTTGTCCTGGGCGAACAGAATGTATCTTCCGTCGCGACTCCAAAAATACTGGGCTATGGGTCGGCTCTTGTCGGCAGTGATGGGCTTTGCAGCGTCGAATGGTTCCTCGGCGCGTTTCACCCAAACGTTGCGCGTGCCCTTAAAGGGTTTGATAAAGGCAATGAACTTCCCGTCCGGCGAGATTTGCGCACCGGAAATCTCGGGATCGCCGAAAAACAACTCGCGATCGATTAGCGCAGGTTGAGTGTTAGATTGGGCGACGGTCGCCCGGGGTGGCACTAGTATTGAAAGCGCAACGCAAGCGAGGAACAGTAGGGGAAGTAAAGATCCGGGGATTTGTCTCGGTCGAAAGTCTATTCGCATCAGGTCTCTTTCTTTTGTTGTTTGATTGTTTTGGTTGAATCGAAAAACAGATTAGTTGTTACGTTATTGGCTGGCCATGAGTTTCACGGACTTTGGTGGCAGCGAGAAGCAAACTCCCGTCCTGGTCGACGATCATCGCTTACGAAGCGGTATTCCCCATTGCGAGGAACTATGAGTTGTAAGGCAAGAGTGTCTATAAACAGCTCGCTTCCTCTGGAAGCTAAGACGAAAAACTGCGGAAACCATTAGTTTACATTGGCAAATCCCGCGTCCAGCGCTTCGACCAACTCATCTACATTATCCCTCGTGGAATTGAGCATCATGCCCGTGCGGATAACATTTCCGTAGAGCCCGCCTTTGCCGATTAGCACGCCTTGCCGTTTCGTCTCTTCGAAGACCTTGATTACGGCTTCCGGCGCGGGTTCCTTAGTCTCGCGATCCTTTACTAATTCGAGGCCTTGCATCAGGCCCAACCCGCGCACGTCGCCGATGACCGTATGTTTCTCTTTCAACTCTTCGAGTCGTTGGCGCAGATAGTCACCAACCTCCGCGGCATTGCGCTTGAGATCCTCCTCTTCGATTACGCGAATAACGGCGAGCGCCGCAGCCATGGAAACTGGATTGCCACCGAATGTGGAGAAGGTTAGTCCGGGATAACTGTCCGCGACTTCGGGAGTCGCGACTGTAATACCTACGGGTACACCATTGCCCAGACCTTTTGCGGAGGTAATGATATCCGGCTCGACATCCCAGTGTTCAATGCCAAACCACTTATCTCCGGTTCGTCCCCAGGCCGTCTGCACTTCGTCCGCGATGAACAACCCACCATGCTTGCGCGTTATTTCGACGGCGCGTTCAAAGTAGCCGGGCGGCGGAACAATAAAGCCTCCCACACCGAGGATTGGTTCGGCCATGAATGCCGCGATCTCGCCGGTCGTGGTGGTCATGATCAACTCTTCTATGTCGTTCGCACAGGCGAGGCCACACTCCGGGTAAGTGAGCTTGAACGGACAGCGATAACAGTAAGGCGCGCGCGCATGCACGAAGCCGGCAACCTGGGCGGGCAACGGGCGCCAGGTTGAATGGCCCATAGCCGAGAGGGATGTGGCTGAGCGTCCACTATAACTGTGGCGCAGCACAACAATCTCGTGACGGCCTGTGGCAGTCTTCGCCGCATGAATTGCCGTATCGTCAGCCTCGGTCCCACTATTTGTGAAAAATGATTTCTTCAGGCGACCGGGCGTGATCTGGTGAAGCTTCTCGGCCAGGTCGGACTGCGGTTTATTGGCGTAAAGCGTGGAGCTGTGCTGCAGCGTTTTGACCTGGTTGATGATTGCTTCATTGACCTTCGGATTCGCATGGCCCACGCTTACCGTCAAGACGCCGCCAAAGCAATCGAGATACTTGTTGCCGGCATCATCCCAAACGTAAAACCCCTCGCCGCGCACGAGCGCTATTGGCTCCTGGTAATAGTTGGCAACGGCGGGGAAGAGAAACTCTTTGTGTTTGCGGATAGTTTCGGACTTGGTGGTTTTGGTTTCGACTGTGCTCATTGACATTTCCTTATCTCAACATATCTCAGCTGCGGAACAATCCTTCAGTTTCTTGTTTCTCGAGCAAAGTTCCAGCATCAAAGCCGATCCACGAAGTCCCACGAACAACTCGAAATGATTAGTGAGACTTCGTGTGTTTTCGTGGATCGTGTTTGCCTCGTTAGCGCCGGGCCGCGCGGTGAAATGAGAGCGCCAAAATCTCGTTTTCTCAGCAAGAATTTTCACGCAAAGACGCAAAGGTGCCAAAGACGCAAAGAAGAACAAATCGGACTGGACTTTGCGTCTTTGCGGGAAACTGTTTGTTTGCGGTATGGCCGCGCTGTGTAACCCAGGTCAGTTAACATCTTATCAGGTCGGCGTCTTTCATGACGCGCTCGACATATCTTCAACATCAGTACAGATTGCCTTCTCGCTTCCGGCCTGTGTAGTCCACGTACACTACTTTCAAATCAGTATAGAAATCTAAAGCCGTTGAACCTTGTTCGCGATCGCCGATGCCTGTGCCCTTAATTCCGCCGAAGGGTATGTGCGCCTCGCCTCCCGTCGTAGGCGAGTTGATGTGGGTCATGCCGGTTTCAATCTCATCAATGAAGCGAAAAAGGCGCGCCGCATCGTTCGAGAAGATCGAAGACGAAAGGCCATACTCGCAATCGTTCGCCACCCGCATTGCTTCATCGAAGTCCTTGACGCGCAGCACTGACAGTACCGGGCCAAAGATTTCTTCGCGCGCAATGCGCATGTCCGGGGTGACGCGATCGAAAACCGTCGGCTGGACAAAGAATCCTTTATCAAGACCATTCCCGGAGGCGCGCGAGCCACCGTAAATCAGAGTTGCGCCATCTTCGCGGCCGATGTCGATATAGCTCAACACGGTTTTGAATTGACTCTCGTCCACACTAGGTCCCATCTCTGTTGCCGGATCGCTGCCGTCACCAATGCGCATGCTTTCGGCACGTCGCACCAGGCGATTAACAAACTCGTCCGCAATCTCATTAACGACCACTGCGCGACTTGTTGCCGTACATCGTTGTCCGGAAGATCCGAACGCGCCCTGGGCCGTTGATTCCACGGCCAGATTGAGGTCAGCGTCTTCCATGATCACTACTGGATTCTTGCCGCCCATCTCACACTGCACTTTGGCGCCACGTCGTGATGCTTGTTCGTAAAGACGAATGCCCACACCGTTGGAACCGGTGAACGATATGGCCTTTACGGCGGGATGGTTAATGATCTCGTCGCCTGCGTCTGATCCTGAGCCCAGCACAAGATTCAGGACCCCAGCAGGAACTCCGGCCTCCTCAAAAATCTCCACGAGGCGAACGGCGGTAGCAGGAGTGAGAGTTGCAGGCTTAAAGACAACTGTGTTTCCGGCAACCAGGGCCGGGGCAATCTTCCAAACGGGAATTGCAACGGGGAAGTTCCAGGGAGTGACGCAGGCGACGACGCCGAGTGGTTGTTTGATCGTGTAAGCAAAGTTTGCCGGCAACTCGGAAGGAATTGTTTCGCCGGTCATGCGGCGAGCTTCGCCGGCACAGAAGTCGGCGACGTTGATGGAGCGTTGCAGTTCTCCGCGCGACTCGGCGATGATTTTGCCTTCCTCACGCGTTAGGACTTGCGCCAGATCCTCCTGGTGATCCTCCATTAGTCGCGCCGCCCTGGCAATAATGCGACCGCGTATGGGAGAGGGAGTGGCACGCCAGGCGGGAAATGCCTCCGCTGCAGATTCCACGGCCTGCTTCGCTTCAGCTCGGGTCGCCTGACGCACGGTACCCAGGATGTCGTCGGTGTTAGCGGGGTTTACGTTGGAAACAACGCGCGCAGAAGCCGATTCCTGCCACTTGCCACAAATAAAGTTGCGATACGTGTCCATAAAGTTGGGGATCTTGGAAAAGCGGTGTTGGAACCGTGTGATGAGCAATATATCACAACTTCTTTTTGAGTACGCCGGGATGGCGAAGCGGCAACGGCGCACTCGATTAAAGACCGTGTAATCCAGTGCTTCGCGCGCCGAGTTGCTACCTCACTCCAAATCGGTCAAAGTTACGACCGCTGAAGAAATGACGGTACAAAATACAAACGGCGAGAAAAGAACTCCGCAGAATTTAAGCGAGTTGCTTGAGCAGCGCGTGAGCGCCGATCCACAAAAGGTCTTTCTGTTTTCAGAAGCAGATGGGCGGACTTTCACTTACGCGGAATTCGATGCCAGGGTGAGTCAAGTCGTCAGGATGTTGGCCTCGCATGGCATCAGCAAAGGTGACGCAGTAAGTCTCTTGATGCCGAACAGCGCGGAATACATTATCGCGTACTTTGCCTGCTGGAAACTTGGCGCGCTGGCCGGACCGGTAAACTCTCTTCTGAAAGCTCACGAGATGGCTTACGTCATCTCAAACTCGGAAGCGAAGGCGCTGCTGGTCCATTCAGACTTCCTGACCATTGTCGAGCCCATTCGCGCCGAATTGCCTCTCCTAAAGACGGTAATTCCTTTCGACGACGAGGCTCATGGCACGCTGAACCTCAGTGGTTCAAGAGTTGGAACACCAGGCCATGCCGGTCAGCCGTCGTATCCCCCAATCAACAGTGACGATGAAGCCATCATCATTTACACCTCGGGCACAACAGGAAAACCAAAGGGCTGCGTGCTAACGCATGGAAATGTGATGGCCAATGCCAAACAGATTTGTGAGTGGCTCGGTTTCACAGAGCACGATCGCTTGCTCACAGTAATGCCTCTGTTTCACATGAATGCTGTTTCCGTGACGACAATGGCCGCGCTTTACGCAGGTGGTTCCACTGTTGTTAGTCCGAGGTTTTCAGCCTCACGCTTCTGGCAAATAGTTTCCGACTACCAGATAACTTCCTTTGGCTCGGTGGCCACGATGCTATCCATGCTTTTGGCCACTTATCCGGATGGTGTTCCAAAAGGATTGAAAACCGAGCAGCTACGTTTCGCGATGTGTGGCTCGGCCCCTGTTCCTGCTGAGGTTCTGAAGCGCTTTGAAGAAACTTTTGATTGTCTGGTGATCGAAGGTTACGGACTTTCGGAATCAACCTGCCGCTCGACTTTTAATCCACCCGACGAACGACGGCGGCCAGGATCATGTGGTCTGCCGATCGGAAACGAAATGAGGGTGGTTGATGACGAGGACAAAGAGGTACCCAATGGAACATTGGGTGAGATCGTGCTGCGTGGCGAGAACATTCTGAAGGGTTACTACAAGAATCCTGAAGCAACCGATCTTGCGTTTCGTAATGGTTGGTTCCATACGGGTGATATCGGCTTTCGTGACGCGGAAGGTTTTTTTTACATCGTCGATCGAAAGACGGACATGATCATACGGGGTGGTGAGAATATTTATCCGCGCGAAATCGATGAAGTTCTTTTCCAGCATCCGGCTGTTGCTATCGCCGCAACAATCGGAGTTCCTGATCGACTTTACGGTGAAGAGGTTGCCGCATTCATTGTGACCAGGGACGGGAGTAGTATTGGCGAAGAAGAGTTGATCAGCTTCTGCCGCGAACGCCTTGCAGACTTCAAGTGCCCCAAAACTATTCGCTTTGTGAAAGAAATTCCCAAGGGCCCCACCGGAAAGCTCCTGAAGCGAGAGCTTGTGAAGCTTGCAATCGAGTAGATCTAACGTCGGGAAGGATTACCTGGGGTCTGCCAGTTTAGGCACGGCAGATAACTTTGAATCTTTAAGACGGTCACTCACCCAGGCCCCAAGCAGCCAGAGACCGCAGATAGAGACCATCAGAAGAGAGAACCATTTCCCATAGAGGCCATCTGGTGAAAACTTCTCCGTTGCCGTGTGTAGCATTTCGCTATTGGGAAGCAGGCCTGCCTCGGAGAATTCGTGGAATGAATAGATGGCCACCTGGAGCATGAAAAGTAGCAGGAAGATACCCGTAACCTGGAAGAAGCGCTTGACGTTGACCATGTGACCAAAGCGGGCCCAGCCCCAGGCAAAGGCTCCGGCCGCCAGAAGACCCAGCAGCGCCCCGGTTATCAATTGCGGATCGTGAACCTGTAATAACAGCAGAGCTGTTTCCATTCCTTCCCGAGTAATCATCAAAAACGTAAAGAGAAAAACGCCCGCTAATGCTGCGAGACGGGATGTGCGCGACGACATTGCGCCCAGCCTTTTTCGCATTCTTTGCTGCACGCCTGGCCCGACTCGCCACATGTGAATTACTAGGGTTCCGACCATCACGACGGCTACAACGCCGAGCACACCTTCGCGGAGTGCTTCATTGCCCAGAAACTGACTGGCATATGCTCCCAGCGTCTGTCCAAGTGTTTTTTCCAGAACTGAATCATCGACTCCATTCTTCAGTACATAACCCAGCGCCGCGCTGGCTGAGAGCGCCAGCGCAATCGCCATGTAAACAGCCGGGGTTAGCCATCTTTGGGCAGATTTGCGAAGGTAAGACAGGATCACAGCAACAAGCAGAAAGGATTCAAAGCCTTCGCGAAGGACAATAATGAAGGAATTAAGCATTTATTTCAGTCTTTCCCGGTTAATGGTTTTGGTTGCTATGGCTGCAGTCGGATTTCTTTCCCCAACAAGCGCAGTATAGTCTAAATGAAAATAGATTTCAATTTCAATACAGCGCTTTCATTTTGCCATTAGCGGATTCCATTGTTGACTTCTTGTTCGTGTCCGTTCGTGTTCCTTCGTGGATCGGCCGAGAGATGAAGAAGGATCCACGAAACTACACGAACGGACACGAAACAATGGGCCACAAATGGCGAATGAAAAATGGTCAAAAGTCGGAGGAATGCTGGTCGGCCAGCACCTATTGGCTGGTTACGGGAATGATTGCCAGGTCAGCTCGCATTGGGCCGATTTCCGTCGTGGCCGTTAGCCGTAAGGGCAGGCGCCGCTTGTCGTCACTGATCCAGGCCCGCAATTGGAATTTGTCGTTGGGAGAATCGTCGGTAGTTAGCGAGAGTTGAATAGCCGGAATGCTTTGCGAGCCCAGTCGAATTATCTCGCGTTTCACAGCGCTGACGAATAGAGTCTTCGTTTTATTGTTTACCAGAATCGAGATCGCATTGCGCTTCGGCGGCGTAAGATTGAAAGTTCGCAGAATGTAAAAGAATGACACGTAATCGTGCGTGCCTACCGGAATCTCGATCCTCTGGCCTTTATCGCTGGTCGCCGCGCCGTAATCCTGGTTGACGTTTAGAATTTGTGTCAGACGTCGCGTGCCTTCACTCAAGTTCATCTCACTTCGGAAGGGAAGTAAGCTCTTTTGATCCACGTAAGAGGTAATGCGATCGTTGGCGGAGAAAAGGCGTTGGGCCGCATTTGTGGTTTGAGCCGCGGCAACAAACAGATAACCGTCATGATTAAAGTAGCGTGAACGCGAGCGGACCTGAAACGTAGCACTTCCAACTGGTTGTTCGATGTTTCCAAGAAAAACCTGATAGTTAAGCTGCTCACCAACCTTGAATGGCAAACTGTCGAGGTGGCCATCGCCATTGCCCAGATCTGTAGATGGTTTAGTAGGCCCGATAACCGGATCGCTGGGTATGATCGCGGGATCCTGTTCTGCGCGGATTTCCCCAGCGGAGTGATGCGCAGTCATTAGCACCGGCACGTGTCTTTCGTCGTCGCTAAAGAAAATCCTGAGACGATAGTTGTTAGCGACCGAGTTGTTCGTAATTCGCACCTGCGACGCGAGAGCGTTGAACGATCCCACGTTTGTTTTAACCACCTGCCGTCCCGTCACTTTCAATTCCGCGCGATAATCGGCGTTCTCGGTTCGCACGGAAAAGTAATAGGTGGAACCTTCGCTAAGCGGTAAGGCTCGTAAACGATAGATGGCTGACACGAAGTCGTGTGTACCGGTGCCCTCCCCAGGGCTCAGCTCTGAGGGGCTGGCCGCAAGTCCTGCCGGTTGGTTGAAATCGTGTGATGTGTCGGAAGTGCGTGAGGCTTCGCGCACTACCTGCTGACTGCGAAAAGGCAAACCCGTCTGAGGGTCGACGTAGGTGATGTAATCGTTATTAATAGCAAACAGCGCTACGTTGACAAATCCGGTAGTTTCGATATGTGAGCGAAGTTGAATTCCTTCGCGACCGAAGAAAGTACCACGCGCAACGACCTGAAACTCCGCGTGCGCGGCACTAATAAAGTTGGAGAAGGACACGTTGTATGTCAGCCGCTCGCCAACCCGGTAAGGAGCTGGAGAGGAGGGAATGGAAACGATTTCACCTTTGCGCTGGGCGGGGGCTGGGAGAACCAGCGCTAAGAGTAAAAAGAAAGAGGAAAAAATAACTACAAACTTCAACCTTGGGTTCACCTTTGCATCATAATTTTAATCCGGAGTCAGAGCAATGTTCCAATGGTCCGGTGGTGGAGCAGTTTTGCGCGGTTTTCTCCGAAAAGCTTTCCAGAGCCAGACACTCGATGAAGAGTTTTTGCGAGATCACAAGGGAGGCATCCGCCCTTTTACTCGTACACGCATTCGAACCCGAGCAGTTCCCCTTCCTTGCGTAGGGACTCACCGAAGGCCCGACTCCATCTCCTGAACAATTTTCTCTGCGGCCGCTGCCGGATCCTTTGCATTGATGATAGGACGGCCCAGCACCAGGTAATCTGCGCCAGCTCTCATAGCTTCAGCGGGTGTCCTGACGCGCTTCTGGTCATCCATTGGTGTCCCTGCGGGACGGATTCCCGGCGTCACAATCAAGAACCCCGGTCTGCTTATAGCGGAGCGAACAAGCGAAACCTCCTGCGGTGACGCAACCACTCCGTCCATGCAGCCAGCTTCGCTTAACAGAGCGAGAGTACGCACCTGATTTTGCGGCGTGGAAGGCAATCCAATCTCCGAGAGCACCGCTGCGTCTGTGCTTGTTAAGACCGTAACTGCGATGACGGAAGGTCGAGTTAGCCCTTCGTGTGCAGCCACTTGAGAAACCGCGTCTGCGGTGCGCTGCATCATTTCCCTGCCGCCCGACGCATGTACGTTAAACATCGACACGCCTAGACGCGTTGCCTCAACTCCGGCTGCGGCCACAGTATTGGGGATATCGTGGAACTTAAGGTCGAGGAAAACTCCAGCGCCTGACTTCACCACTTCACGCACGAAATCAGGACCCGCCGCGGTGAACAGTTGGGAGCCGATCTTGAACATTCCTACATGCTCGCGCAGGAGTTTGACAAGTTCGCGGGCTCTTTGGGCTGTCTCTACATCGAGCGCGACAATTAGTTTGTTCTTTGCAGGGTTCATACCCTTGGTTCAGGCTTCGCCCCCTTGGTTTGAAGATCTTTTGCGCGCGAACCTACGGCGTCATCCAGCGATTTGAATCCTTTGATGGCCATTATCTTCTTAAGGCCTTCGTTGATCTCTCTTGCTATGCCTGGTCCCTCATATATGAATCCTGTGTAAAGCTGCACCAGGCTGGCCCCGGCGCAGATTTTCTCCCACGCGTGCTCAGCAGTAAAGATGCCACCCACTCCGATCAGAGTGATTGCACCGCCGGTCAGGTTGTAGAGCGAGGCTATCATAGCGGTAGATCGGAGTCGCAGCGGCGCACCGCTCAATCCGCCTGCACCAAACGATGCCACTTGCTTGGCAGGTGTGCGGAGACCAGGCCGCTCGACCGTCGTATTCGCAGCGATGATTCCGGCTATATTTGTGCGGCGAGCGACGTCAACAATCTGCTCGAGTTGCTCGTGCTCGAGGTCCGGGGAGAGCTTGATCAGCAAAGGGATCAGACCGGCCAGCGCCTTTTGTTTGCTCAACTCATAATTGCGCTCCTGCAGCGCCTGGAGCAGGGTTTCCAGTTGATCTGGATTTTGCAGTTCTCGTACACCAGGCGTGTTTGGAGAACTGACATTCACCGCAATGTAATCTGCCACCGGATAGACTATCTCGAAGCTTTTCAAGTGATCCTCAACAGTTTCATCGGCGCGAGCGGCTCTGCTCTTACCGATGCTGACACCCAGGACACAATCCGGCCGGTGGAGGGAGAGCTGTTCCGCAAAAGCTGCAGCGCCTTTGTTATTGAATCCTGCACGATTGATGAGAGCTTTGTCCTGGGGAAGCCGGAATAATCGTGGCCGCTGATTGCCCGGTTGAGGTTGGTAAGTAACCGTGCCGGCTTCGATGAAGCCAAATCCCAGCGCAGCTAAAGGCTGCAAGGCGACACCATCTTTGTCAAAGCCCGCAGCGAGGCCGACTGGATTTGAGAAGGTCAAACCAAAACGTGTCAGGTTCCCGAACGGGTTTCGCTCGAATCGAGGGGCTAGAAGGCGTGTTACCAAACCGGGCGCAAAGGAAAGTGAGTGTAACGCCAGTTCGTGAGCCCTTTCCGGAGGCAGACGAAAGAGTAACGGACGTAACAAGGAGCGATAGAGCATGCAGGGCATTTATCGCGGTTCATTCATCAGCCTGCGAGACTAACAGAGCAATTAGGACGAGACAAGTCATGTCTACAAACGGTGGTGTCATGTTTTCAGTAGCTAATGTGCCCAATTGCGGATAGTCGGGCAAGACAATACTAAACTACACGAAATATCACTAAATATTCGTGTTGGTTCATGTGATTTCGTGGATCGTCTTTTATGAAACACGAAATTGACACTAACCTACAAACGAACGAGGTAGTGGGAAACCAACATGAATATCTAGTGACATTTCGTGTGATTTGGTGGCTCGTCTTGCCGGAGTCTCCGCTACGAGGCACGTAGATACTGAAACATGAACCTACCCAGATATTGGTTACCTTGTAACGCATCACTCTTCTTGTTAGTATCCCGCGAAATGGATTTCATCGAGAAAGCGCGGATTATGGACGGCCCGCGCATTAATCGCGCGCTCGCTCGCCTGGCATCGGAAATTGTCGAAGAGAACCACGGCGCCGGTGATCTCTATCTCGTAGGCATACGCCGACGGGGCGTTCCGCTTGCCGAGCGCATGGCGGACAAAATTGCAGACCTTGAAGGTGCTCGTCCGCCGGTCGGCGTTCTCGACATCACGCTTTATCGTGACGATCTCTCAACGGTGGGAGCCCACCCTATTGTTAATCGCACGGAACTTCCCGGTGATATCGAGAGCCGGAATATCGTTCTAATCGACGACGTGCTTTATACCGGGCGCACAATTAGGGCCGCGCTTGACCAGTTGATCGACTTTGGCCGGCCCCGACGAGTACAACTCGCTGTCCTAATCGATCGCGGCAAAGAGCATCGCGAGCTTCCGATTCAGGCAGACTACAGCGGCAAGCTCGTGCCTACAAAGAAGAGCGAGATCATCAAAGTGATGCTGCAGGAGTTTGACGATGAAGAGGGCGTGGCGATAGTTGAGCGACCGCCGGAAGAAAAGGCTTGAGAGAAGCGGCCAACGATGGCCGCTTTTTTATAAGACAATGGTCTTTGGTTTTTGGCTTTTGGTCTTTGTTAGCATTGCGCCAATTCGATCATGATTCAAAACTCTTACGCAAAGAGTCAAGACCCAAGACCTCAAGGCCAAAAACCAAAGACCAATGACCAAAAACCACACCGCCGCGACTCAATATGGCGAACGTATTCAATCGCAAACATCTTTTAGGGATTCGTGAGCTTTCGGCGGGAGAGATTGTTCACCTGCTCGATACGGCAGAAACCTTCTCCGATGTCTCCCGCCGCGAAATAAAAAAGGTGCCCGCACTGCGGGGGCGTACGATCATCAATCTTTTCTTCGAGCCTTCAACGCGCACCCGCACCTCGTTTGAAATTGCCGCGAAGCGTCTTTCTGCTGACGCGGTGAATATCAGCGTTTCAACTTCCAGCGTGACGAAGGGAGAGACGTTGCTGGACACGGCGCGCAATCTCGAGGCAATGGCTCCTGCTTGCATAGTCGTTAGACATTCGATGGCGGGCGCGCCGCATCACCTGGCCAGAATGTGCAACGCCCCGATCGTAAATGCGGGCGACGGTGCACACGAACATCCGACCCAGGCGCTGCTCGATGCTCTGACAATTCGCGAACACAAGGGCCATATCGAGGGATTAAATATCGCGATTATCGGCGACATTCTCCATTCGCGAGTGGCTCGCTCAAATGTTTACCTGCTGACAAAGCTTGGGGCGAACGTCAAAGTCGCAGGCCCAGGCACGCTTGTGCCTGCCGAGTTTGCCGAACTCGTCGAGCACGGGTTGCGCGTCGAGCAACGAATCGAAGATGCAATCGAAGGTGCGGATGTCGTAATGATCCTGAGGATTCAGCGCGAGCGCCAGGACGCAGCTTTTTTCCCTTCGATGCGCGAGTATGCCATACACTACGGCCTTCATCCGGAGCATCTGGAGTGTGCCGCACCGGAAGCTATTGTGATGCATCCCGGACCGATAAATCGTGGTATCGAGATCGCGTCGGAAATTGCCGATAGCAATCGTTCGTTAATCCTGGATCAGGTGGGAAATGGAGTGGCGGTTCGCATGGCAGTGCTCTATTTGCTTGCGGGAGGAGGACGCGACGACACGGAGGACGGGAAGACGCATGAGGCTAAGATCGGAAAGAAGGGATTGAACGAAAGGAACGGAAGGAGAGGTCGTAAGGAAAGCAACACATGAAACTCCTGGTTGCAAATGGTTACCTAATCGATCCGTCGCAGAACTTGAATGCGGGTAAGAACCTTCTGATTGAAGACGGTCGCATACTGGGCCTCCTGGATCGAAGCGAACCGTCGCCGGAGGATGCGGAGGTCTTTGATGCGACGGGACTGATGGTCGCCCCCGGCTTCATCGACCTGCACGTGCATTTACGTGAGCCGGGGCAGGAGTATAAAGAGACAATTGCAACGGGAGCCGCGGCAGCGGTGGCGGGAGGCTGGACCAGCATCTGTGCCATGCCTAACACCGATCCGGTCAACGACAATCCAGCAGTTACGCGCTTCATCATCGAGCAGGGGCAGCGCGCTCAGTTAGCGAATGTCTTTCCAGTGGGCGCGCTGACAAAGGGCAGCGGCGGCAAAGAGCTTGCTGAAATGGGTGAGATGAAGAGGGCAGGCATTGTGGCTGTTTCGGATGACGGTAGACCGGTACCTACTGCCGAAATGATGCGCCGGGCGATGGAGTACGCGCGAGGCTTCGATCTCACAGTTGTAGATCATTGCCAGGATGCTTCATTGAGTGGTTGTGGTGTAATGCACGAGGGGCGCTGGTCACTGATTCTTGGACTCCGAGGAATGCCGGCCGCAGCCGAAGAGCTGGATGCAGTTCGCGATTGCGTGCTGGCAAAACTAACCGGCGCCCGAGTTCATCTCGCTCATCTCTCGACGCGGGGCGGGCTCGAAGCGGTCCGCCGTGCGCGAGAAATTGGCTTGCCGGTTACCTGCGAAGTATCGCCTCATCATTGGACCCTCACCGACGAAGCAGTTTCAGAGTACGACACGAACACCAAGATGAGTCCGCCTTTGCGCACGGGCGATCACGTTGGCGCATTGCGCGAAGGATTACGAGACGGAACAATCGATGCGATTGCCACGGATCACGCGCCGCATCATTCGGATGAGAAGGCGCTCGAGTTTGACCAGGCCCCCTTTGGTATCACAGGCCTTGAGACAGCGGTTGGGCTGGCATTTGATCTGGTGCATCAGGGCATCATCAATCTGGAACGTCTGGTGGAGTTGTGCTCGACAAATCCTGCGCGCATCTTCCGACTCAAAGACCGGGGCACATTGCGCGCCAACGCTCTGGGGGACCTCACGATTCTTGATCCGCAACTCGGATGGACCTTTGATGTTTCGCAATCGCGATCCAAGAGTCGCAACACGCCTTTCGACGGCAGGGCTTTCAAGGGAGCGGCAGTGGCGACAATCGTGGCCGGTCGAGTGGTCTATTTACATCCTCAGTACGCGAACATAACCGCCTCAAAGCAGACCGAGTTAGCCGCAAAGCGTTAGCTGGCGACGACCGTACACCTTCCATCGTAGAAAACGGGAGCGATGGCGACCGTGTGAAAATCAAAACGTGGCGTACGTTAATTTGCAGGTGAAAAAGGGTGGCTTGCCCCCACTCCTAGATCTGAGGTTTTCAGTTGGAACATTGTTTCACCTTCTGGTGATATGCCCGATGAAAGATTTCCATAATGAGTCGCTTCGTTGGCGCTCGAGCGGGGGCAAGCCACCCTTCCTCACCTGCAAATTATCGTGGACCCTTTTGGGCTTTCACACAGATGCTACCGGCCCGGTTCTGAATTGGGTGGTGGAGTGAGGAGGCCTTTTGAGAATTTCGCACAGCCGGAACAAAGGTTAATCGATTGAGCCAGTTACACTGCGGTTTGCAAGAAAGAGAAAACCCGCTGCGCTCTCCCCTTCGCAGCGGGTTTCTCCTCGTGGTCGCCTACTTACGTTATGACGGGGGCGACCGATTTTGTTGGAAGCCCACCCGCGCTCTCCCCTTCGCTTGCGGGCTTCCATCGCACCGGCAACCCGAAGGTTGCCGATCTCTTAAAAATCAACGAACGTTCGCCGCTGGTAACGAGAGGTTCTGATTGAGGACTACGCCAAACTCCGTGCCCGACTTCACTACCGCCTCGTGACCTTTTGAAAAGTACGCTCCAGCAACGCCAAGTCCAGCTCCGACTCCAGCACCAATCCCCGCGCCCTTGCCGCCGCCGGCGATTGCTCCGATGAGGGCGCCGGTGGCCGCGCCGCCGCCAATGAAGACCACGTTGCGATTCACGGCGGAACGTCCCGAAACTTCGCCTTCATTGTCGGCCGTGACCTTCTCGGTTGAGACATCCGTCAAATCGCCATTAATTGCACGAGCGATTCCGGTAGGTATGCGCAACGACACAAAGTGAACACCAATCGTGCCCGCCTTACTTTTGCGTGACGCGCGAGTTACGTTAATCACGCGACCCGTGATCGAGCTGCCCGCGGGAATTACTTCAACACCACCGGCATAAACCGGATCAACTACTGTTGTAATGAACTGATCGCCAGCACGAGCTGTTTCCGAAGTGATCGTCTGATTCATGCGAACGCGAATAATCTGGCCGCTGTTTACGTTGTAATAAGTTATTTCCGGCTCCGGCTTCACTACCTTCACTGCCGGACGTGAATACCGCCGAAGGCGCGGCCGCCTTTTACTTGTCTGGCCCAAAGCGGGAGCTACGGTTGACCCTAAGAGCGCCAGGAGAACGAATAGACCAACGCTGAAACGTGATAACCGATTATTAAAGTTTGATTGCATGCCCCTCCTCTGGTCTTCTAAAATCGTCACCGCGCTCTTCTCATTGCGGCGGACGTAGTAAAGTCGGCAATGACCGTGCCACAGTAGCGAGACAGGCCAGCCCATGCCGGCGCAGGCCAGAAACCCCATTATTTGGCGATTTAGAACTTTCTGGACAAACCTCTTGTAGCAGAGCGTCGAGAAATTTAACCGAGTGCGGATACCGTTGGCGATGTTCCGCACGAAATGGGATATGCCGATGACAGAGAGCTGGATTTGGTTAAATGAACGCCACGCAAGAGCATTTCACTTCGGCGGCATTTGCGACAACTCTTTGGAGTGCGGGGACCTTTCACCGCTTTGGGACTAAAGCAGGGTTGGGCCACCAGGAATGAGGGTCAACCACTAAGGCTTTCAAGCGTTGCAGCGACCAGAGCGCCGACAGGCCGGCGCACTGCAAAGAATGGGCTGCACCTCCGCTTGTGTCCTACAACGCAGATAACCATGCCATTGCGCCTTCGCTACGAAGATGGCAAACTGGCCCACGATTTAGACCACTAACTCGGTCTCCAACAAGGTGTTGACGGATCAAGTTAGACAATTTGGCCGGCCATGGATGGGGCAATGAAACGAATTCTTCTGGCTCTTGTCGTCATCGCTCTCTACGTGTTGCACCAGGACCTCTGGTTCTGGCGCACCGCACACCCTCTTGTTCTGGGGTTCATTCCCATAGGGCTTTTCTATCAAGCGTGCTTTTCTATCGCGGCCTCGCTGTTGATGTGGCTTTTGGTCAAGTATGCCTGGCCTGATCACCTTGAAAGAGAGATCGAACGCGGGTCTGAGGAGGGTGAGGTATCTTGATTCCTGCCATCGTCGTTTTCATCTATCTCGCAACAGTTCTCTACATCGGTATCTTTGCTTTTCGACGCGCCAAAGGTCGGGAAAAGGCGGAAGACTATTTCCTCGCCAGTCGCTCGCTCGGGCCTTTCGTCTTCCTATTCTCTCTATTCGGCACGAACATGACGGCTTTTGCCATCCTCGGCTCTTCAGGTCATGCCTTCTCAAACGGTATTGTGACGTTTGGCTTAATGGCCTCGTCTTCAGGGTTGGTTATTCCACTGACACTCTTCTTCATCGGTACGCGAGTATGGGCGCTGGGAAAAAAATACGGCTTCATTACCCCTGTGCAGATGTTTCGCGACCGCTGGGAGTGTGGCCACATCGGCACTGCTATTTTCGTTGTGCAGGCGTTGCTGCTCGTTCCCTACATCATCATCGGCATCATGGGCGGCGGCACGACGCTGAACGCTATCAGCGGCGGCTCGGTGCCTTACTGGTTTGGCGGCGCGATTGTAGCGATGGTGGTGATGAGTTACGTATTCTTTGGAGGAATGCGCGGCACGGCGTGGGTAAACACCTTTCAGACGATTCTTTTTCTGCTTTTCGGTGCCATTGCTTTGATTGTGATTGGCGTGGGCATGGGAGGATTTACCAACGCCGTGCAAGCAATGCAATCGTCCCCGGCCCTTGCTCCGCTTCTTACACGCGAGCGCATCTCGCCACTCTATTTCTTTAGTTACACATTCATTCCGCTTTCAGCCATCGCGTTTCCACACATACTGATCTTTTGCCTGACGGCGCGCAAGATGAGTCAGTTTAAGAAGACCGTTATTTTCTATCCTCTCTGCATCCTGGCAATTTGGCTGCCTTGTGTCTTCCTGGGCGTGATGGCGAATCGCGTAACGGACATTCCGCAAATTCGAGCCAAGCAGGAAGCGCGCCGTGTTCTCGCCACTCAGGGAAGGACGATGGCGCCTGAAGCACGCGACGACTTGCGTGAAAAGTCCGCAGGGGATGACGTCATACTGTTGCTGCTTCAGCGTTACGCGCCATTATGGCTGGCGGGACTGCTCGGTGCGGGAATTATGGCAGCGGTGATGGCGAGCGATTCGCAGATACTCGCTCTCTCGACAATGTTTACCGAAGACGTCTTTGCCTACTACGGAGGCAAGAGGCGCTTTGGCGAGACCGTGCAAGTGCAAACCGGCCGCATCTTCATCGTTATCATTACATTGTTTGCCTATGCAGTTGCTTTGCGCGCGCCGGAGACAATCTTTGAGTTGGCGATTCAATATGCCTTCTCCGGTTTTGCCGCGCTCTCGCCACTTCTCATGGCGGCCTTATTCTGGAAGGGAAGTACGAAGTGGGGTGCGTTGGCAACAACGGTCTGGACTGTTGCCACTGTCGTGGCGGTTGCGGTCTTCCAGCATGTTGTGCCGGCGCCCGCACCTGGACCACCGACGGTTGTCTGGTCGCCGGCGAACATCGAAGTTCTTACACGCACACCCGGCGGCACTGCAGTTTTCGGTTTCATGCCAGTGGTACCGATGGTGATTGTGTCCGCGCTGTTGATGATTGTCTTTTCTCAGCTCACTCGCAAACCAAAGGCGACGACGCTCGCCAGATATTTTTAGTGGTTTACAATTGACTTTAGTGGTTTTTTTCGTGCGGCTTAGTGTGATTTCGTGGATCGAGTTCTTGCCTATCAAAGGCGATCCACGAAATCAAACGATAAATCACGAAACTCAAATCGCCGTTATCATTCCCGAAACAAGCCCGATTTCACTGCAAACGAAGAGGCTCAAATCTCATTTGCCATCGTCTTTCGGTTCGAATGACGAGTGAGTAAATGCGACTGATAAATGAAAAATGACAAATGACAAATGCCTGGCTTTTCGATCTAAGCGTTAGACTGAAAAGCCAAGCCTTCATCCGTTAGGCCCTACAAAAATCTACGGAGTTGCGCCTCTCATCGTCTGATCACGTTTAGCTTTGAACTCGGAACCTGATTTCCACTCAGGGTACTTTTCGCCCTGGGCCACGCGGTAACCGATGGCTGTCAACAGTTGTGCATCGTCAACAGCTCCTGCCAAATCCCAGTTAGGTTTTATCTCGTCTGAGACCTTGTGATAGTCCTTTTCCGTATACTCGTCCCGCTTCTGCTTGCTGTAGTTTGCGTCCTTGCCGACGTAGTCGGTACCCGAGTCGGGGTAGAGCGCCGGCACGCCCTGTTTGGCAAACTCGAAATGATCTGAACGATAGTAGAACCCCTTCTCAGGCTCTGGATCGGGATTGACGATGCGGCCTTGAGCGGCCGCCACTTCGCGTAGTAAGTCAACGAGTGTGCTGTTGTCGTCCCCCACCATCGTTATGTCTTTAGTTCGTCCCCATTGATTAACCCCGTCCATGTTGATGTTGGCGAGCGTCTTACTTAGCGGGTAAAGCGGATTCGTGGCGTAATATTTCGACCCGAGCAAGCCTTTCTCCTCAGCCGTGACTGCCAGAAACAGGATCGAACGTTTGGGGGGTGTCGCGAGTTTTGTAAACGCTTCCGCGATCTCGAGGAGCTGGGCTACGCCGGAGGCGTTATCGATTGCGCCGTTGTAAATCTGGTCGCCCTGGAGTTTTGGATCGCGGCCGAGGTGGTCCCAGTGCGCCGAGTAAACCACATACTCGTTTTTAAGCGCGGGATCCGAGCCCTCAACCTTGCCGACAACGTTGCTGGAATTGATCTCACGGAGAGTGTTCTTGATTTCGATGTTTGCCTTGGCGTTGAGCGCCACCGGTTTGAAGTCTTTGGTTACCGCGGCTTTTTTCAAAGCATCAAAGTCCTGCCCTCCGGCGGAGAAGAGTTCTTTCGCGCGGTCGGTTGTGATCCATGATTCAACGGCCACCCGGCTCATGTTCTTGTCAGGGTTCTGAATGTCGAAATTCTCGCGCGACCAACTTCCCGAAACCACCTCGTAGGGATAGCCCGCGGGTCCCGTCTCATGAATGATGATGGCAGCGGCCGCGCCCTTCTCCGATGCGATCTCATATTTGTATGTCCACCGACCGTAGTATGTCATTGCGTTTCCCTTGAACATCTTCTCGTCAAGCTTGGTCGGATCCGTTGGATCAGGAACGGCCGGATCGTTGATGAGCATGACTATTGTTTTGCCGCGCACGTCCACACCCTTGTAATCGTCCCAACCGTACTCAGGCGCAACCACTCCGTAGCCGACAAAAACGATGTCTGAGTTTTCGACTTTCGACTCAGGAACGAAACGACGCGAAACGGCAACGTAATCCTGCGGGAAATTTAGATTGATCGTCTTGCCTCCGCCGCTGAATGACGCGGTGGGCTGAGCAGTGAAGCCGGCAAGCGGGACCTTCTGCACATAGGTTCCGTCAGGATTACCAGGTTTGAGGCCAAGCCGCTGAAATTGTTCAGTTATATATTTGACCGAGAGTTCCTCACCCTTCGTCCCCGGGCCGCGCCCTTCGTACTCATCTGCCGAGAGGGTCTTAATGTGCTGCATAAGATCGTTGGCATTGATGGTCTCAAGTGCTGGTTTGAGTTCAGCGGGAATGCCAGTGGTCGTCGTAGTCGTGCTTGTGTTAGCAGTTTGATTGGTGGTTGGAGCTTGTATGCACGCAATTGCCAGCATTAGCCCGGCGGCGAGCAGACTGGAAGACAGAATGCGCTTCTTCATAATTTCACGTGCCTCGTTTTTTGTTTTAACGGATATTGGAGCAAGAAGTTTCTATGCCGAAAGGTACCGACAAGTCAAACGCTCAGGCTTACCAGCAATCAACCCTTCAACCTTCATCACCTCAGGTAACCTCTAGTAACCTCAAGGTCAGGAAGGCGGACCCTGTCCCCGCTCAAGCTGCAAAACCACTCAGCAAATCAACCTCTCACTAGTCACCTCTCAGCTCGCCTAGTAACCTCAAGGTCTGGGTAATCTCAAGGTCAGGAAGGCGGACCCTGTCCCCGCTCGCCTCGCAAGCCACCTAGTAACCTCATGATCCTCGTCTCCTCTTTTCAAAGGTGTACCAACCCAGCTCTTTCATCGCCTTCGACAACTTCTCGGAATCTTCCGGCCACCACCAGTCATGATTCACTGCCAAAGGCTCATCACCCTGTGAGTGAAACGATCGAAAGCCCGACCAGTAGTAGTCTTTGGCAGATCTTGCTAAGCGCGCCTTAACGGGGTTGGCATGGATGTAGTTGATCTTCTGCCAGATCATCCACTCACTCACAATGCCACATCTTTAAAACTCTCTTGCCAGACCTGGTGCCCTTTATCCCTCTCAGGAAAAACAAAGCGCCTGTTTACCCGAACGATTGCCTTCGCTGACACCGCTTTCAACTGGCCGGTGAATTCCTTGATGCGACCATCCCTGGGATTGGCTATCAGATGAAAGTGATCCGGCATTAACACATAAGTGATCAGTTTGCTGGGCCAATCGCGATTTAGTTTCTGAAGCTCGTTAAGGAAAGCTTGGCAACATTCGGGGTCAGTGCAGACCGGCATGCGGTCAAGGAAGTTGCCGGTAATATAGTGGAGTGCGCCTGGAAGGTTGAGGTTAGACCATTTGCGAGCCATGTGAGGAGCTCCTAAAGAGTGAGAATGAATTGAGTTGTTAGTTTAGACGATTCTTGTTTTCGGCGTAAGAGCGAGGACAGGGTCCGCCTTCCCGACCTTGAGGTTTCTTCTTGAGGTTACTAAGGAGAGTTTGTTTCAAAGGTGAGGGGGGCACGGGTACTGGTGGGTGGGAACAGGGTCACTCTAGCCGAAGCAGTAGAGCCGGCCGTCCTGTGCGCCAATCACGACGCGTCCGTTGGCGATTGCCGGTGACGCTGAGAGCGGAGCCCCGGCATTAAACTCCCAGAGCTTTGCGCCGCTGTTGACATTCAAAACGTAGAACCTGCCATCGTTGGATCCCACGAATACTCGACCACCGGCGATGGCCGGCGAAGATTCAACACGCGCACGTGTAGTAAATGTCCAGACTCCCTTTCCTGCGCTATTCAGACCATGAACCATCTTATCGCGCCCGCCGAGGACAATTCGGTCCAGGAACACGGCCGCGGATGAGTAGAAAGGAAATTTTCGCACCGGGTGTTGGTAGCGCCAGCCGATGCTGTGATCCTTGAGATTTACCATCAACACCTCATTGTCGAAGGTGCCGTAATAGGCAGACATCCCCTTCAGAGCCGGCGAAGCTCCCGTGTAAGCCCCGGATGAAACGTTGAATACTTCTTTGCCGTCAGAAATGCGTATTGCACGAAAGACCTCATCGCAACCGGCAATATAAGCAATGCCGGCAGAGATACTGGGAGTGGAATGCACCGGCCCGTTGGTCTTAACTTTCCACAGCAACGATCCATTGCGGGTCGAGACGCAGTAAAGATGCTGATCATAAGAGCCGATCAAAACTCGATCGCCGACTACCACGGGTGAGGACTTGATTTCATTGCCGGCTTTGAAAGTCCAAAGTCCCTTGCCATCAGGCGCATTCACTGCATGCAGCACGCCGGCAAGGTCACCGATATAAACAACGCCGCCACTGTAGGCCGGCGATGATTCTCCGATAGGAGCTCCGGTGGAATATTTCCAGTAGACCGAGCCGTTTTCGAGACTCAGCGCGGTCAGCTCGCCCTTGTGGGAGCCAACGAAAACCGTACCGCCTACAATCGCTGCCGATGACTCAATGGAATCCCCGGCTTCGTAAGTCCACAAATGCTTCAATGTACAGTGCACTGCGGATTGAGAAACGCCCGTCAAACGGTGGTTACCGCGAAACTGGGACCAGTTATCCGCGGGCGTATCCTGCGCCTGCGAGGAAAAACAGAGTGCTGAAAGCAGAAGGCAGACGGCGCGAAGGCAGTTCATTTTCCATTTATCATTTCTCATTTTTCATTCGCCATTAATTCCATCATCGACCTTCGATCAACCACATTCGGTTGACTGCAGATATTGTCTGCGGAAAACATGAGTTTATACAGGTCACAAAATGGAAAATGAAAAATGAGAAATGGAAAATGTGATTTGTCTTTCCCATTTTTCAATAAGCACGCTCGTAAACCTCCAAAGCACCAGCCACATCAAACTGTCGCGGGTTAAAGCTGCCGGTCCACTGCGTTGCCGCCTCGTTTGCCAGCATCGGCAAATCAGCCCGGCTAATTCCTGCAGAACTCAAATTGCGGTGCAGGCCGCCTGACATTGCGAGTTGTTCTAATCTCCTCGCAAGTCTTTCAACCGGCTCCTCAGTGCCTGGCTCTTCATTGACGCTTGATAGTTTCAGAAGCTCGGCATACCGCTGGGCAGCGACTGGTCCATTCCAACGCACGACCGAAGGAAGCAGCATTGCAAGTGCGGCGCCGTGCACGGTTTGATAATGAGTCGTTAGCGGGTTGGCACAGGCATGCGTTGCGCCCAGCATGGAATTCTCGATGGCGACACCGGCGAAATACGATCCCAGCAGCATGGCGCCACGGGCTTCCAGATCATCGGAGCCAGCAAGCACGCGTTCGTAATTGGCTTCCAACAACCGCCATGCTTCGCGAGAGAAAAACTCTGACAGACCATTGCGCTTGGTCGTTACAAAGGTTTCGACTGCGTGGGCGATGGCATCAAAGCCCGACGTTGCTGTGATGACCCTGGGTTGGGACAGGGTGAGCAAAGGATCGAGTAGGGCGATACGACAGGCAGCCGTGGCATCGCCGCAGGCCATCTTGACATGCGATTCGCCGTCAGAGATTAGCGCGTAGGTCTGCGCTTCACTGCCAGTTCCGGCGGTAGTGGGAATGCCAATCATTGGCAATAGTGGATGCCCAGCTTTGCCGTAGCCCAAATAGTCCCTCATCTCTCCGCCGTTAGTCAGGAGAAAGTTGATTCCTTTAGCGCAGTCGAGCGAGCTGCCGCCGCCGAGCCCGATGATGGAATCAATCCTCAGTGGTGCGGCAAAATTGCGCCCCGCTTCGACCATGTGCGTGTCAGGATTCACTTCGAAATCGTGAAACCCGGCGACTTCAATTCCAGCGCGACGCAGCGGTAGCAGAGCTTCGTCGACGTGGCGGGAGGCAACAAGACCACGATCGGCCACAAGTAGCGTCCGCCGAAAGCCGAGTTCAGTCGACAATTCGCCGAGCCGCTGGATAGCACCAGCTCCGAAGATCACGCGCGTTCGAGTATGAAAGTCAAAAGGCTGCATCATCTGAACTATTGGAGTGGATACTACTTTTCTTCAACCTCACATCCTCAAATGAAGCGTAAACACGATCCACGAAAGCACACGAAATTACCCCAACATCTCGTGGTCGTTCGTGGGATTTAGGATTGATATCGCCGACACGTTAACGGAAACTTCATTTTGGCGCGGCAGCGGGCTTTGTTTGGGGAGTCTCTGCCAGAGCGTAAAGCTGGTTACGATTTGAGATATACAGTACGCCGTTTGCGGGCACAGGAGTGGAATAGACCGAACTGCCCATGTTCATTTCCGCGATGACCTTCTTAGTTTTGCCTGCCTGCATGATGACCACGTCGCCATCTTCGTCGCCGAGATAGATCTTTCCGTCGATGAGCATGGGCGATCCCCAAACTGCGGCAAAAAGATCGTGCGTCCAGTATACCTCTCCGGTTTTGGCGTCGAGGCAATGCAGGAAGCCACTGTAGTCGGGATAGTAGACAATGCCGTCTTTGACAGCAGCCGTTGAAACGGAGCGACGAATCTTGTCGTAGTGCCATACGGCGCCGGTTTTGGTGATATCGCCCCGCTTGGTTGCATCGATGCAGTGGAGGTGACCGGAACCTTCGCCGTGCTCCGGGTCCTGGCCGTTGGCGATGTATACCTTGTCCTCGTAGATGACCGGCGTTGAGATGATTTCGTTTCGTGTCTTAGGCCAGACGGAATCCTTCGGGTTTGTATCAAACTCCCAAAGCTTCTTCCCTGTGAGCACTTCGTAGCCGCGAACCCAGCCGTCGCCCTGCGCGTGCACGAGCATATCCACGCCAGCGACGCGCCCGATTGCCGGCGCAGACCACTGCCCGTGCAGGATGCGGTCACCGACCGAGTTGTCTTCCCAGACAAGCTTGCCCGTCTTCTTGTTAACAGCGATGATCGCAGGTGCTTTGGGGGCGGGGATGTTGACGTGGCTCTCGTCCTGGCCGTTCGAGGTGCTCACATAAATCAGATCGCCAAAAGATACGGGCGACGAGTTGGCGAGGTTGTGCGGCAACGAGCCAACTTCTTCCATCATGTCAAACTTCCACACGACGTCAGCGTTAAACTCGCCCGTCAGTTTCTCATCGGTGACTGGTCCATCGTTCTCCTTATCGCGGAAGCCCTGCGTATCCAGGCACATGAGTTCCGCGCGATTTGAGACGTAATAGATGCGGTCGCCTTCGGCCAAAGGGGACGATGCAAGACCTTGATAGGGCCAGTCGTTGACGCGACCGGCGACAAGTTTATCGTGAACCATCTGCCACATGAATGCCCCGTCCGACTCGCGAAACGCCATCAGCACGCCCTTGTCACCTTTGATGTTCGGATCGCGCAAACCCTCGTTGTTCGTGCCAATGAAAACCATGCCGCCAGAGACGACCACGTTGCCGTAAGCTTGTGAGCCGAGCGCCGCAACCCACTTGACGTTTTTCTTGGTCTTGACGTCCCAGGTGATTGGCAGTCCCTTCATGTTAGAGACCATGTTCCGATCGGGCGTACCACCCCACATTGGCCAATCGCCCCCACCAGGGTCGGAAGCGGAAACACCAGAAGCCAGAAGCCAGAAGCCAGAAGCCAGAAGCGTGGCTACGAGCAGGCGTTTGGCGATTGCCTTGTGGTTTCTAACTTCGGATAACCTAATTCTAACTTCTGACTTCTGACTTCTGACTTCTGTTTTTGTCATTTGTTTGAGTACACCTTCAGATTGTCAAAATAGATTTCAGCGGGGGCGTTGCCAAAAACGCCGGGACTGCCCTGGTGGTTACCAATAGGATCGATGCGCTCGATCGCCCACGCGGCTGGTTCGGCCTCGCCGACTGGCCACACTTTGCCGCGCGCACGCACCTTGCCTTCAGCCAAATTCTCGACCGTAAACTTCATGCGATACCACGTGTCTGCCTTCCACGCGTAAGGAACGGTAACGGTACGCCCCGTCTCAGGCTGCCACTCCTCGATCCGCAGCGTCTGGCCGTTACCGTAGAGCACTAGCACGTAACGTTGTGCGATTACGCCGGCGTCACCCTGCTGCCTCCGTTTTTGCGTAGCATTAATGTCGGCTTCGACTGTGTAGTTAGACAAATCAGAAGGCCCCATGAACGCCCGCGCCCTACTCAATAACGAAGAGCCCTCGGTAGTCTTGACGAGCACTTTG
>WNGE01001295.1_pt1 | contig 41531 bp, 43 predicted proteins | sample 5400651 | NCBI WGS metagenome assembly WNGE01 (sample SAMN13153370, study PRJNA577476) | soil metagenome | isolation source: 60 cm soil or saprolite under grassland replicate 2 | place: USA:California | collected 2016-06-15 | reverse complement strand
GTGAGCCGGATGCGACGGCCCTTTGCCGGGGTTGCCACGCTTGTGCCACGAGGTGCGCGCTTCAAGGCGATGAATTTTTTCAAATTTTTCTCTCCGGTCAACGCCGATTTATCGGCCGATCAGGTACGCGCGTTCCCCTTGCCCTAGAATAGAGCTACAGCGCGCCGATGCCCCATGCGTCGGAATTCTCGGCTTCAGCCGTCCTGCGCCGGCGAGGAGGCCCGCGCCTCATAGCGCGTCAGCAGCGGGTATTGCAGCGCTGCGAACACGAGCGTCAGCGGCATCACCCCGAACACCTTGAAGGCCACCCAAAAATCCGTCGATTGCGTGCGCCAGACGACCTCGTTGGCAATGGCGAGCGCGAAGAAGAACAGCGCCCAGCGCCAGGTGAGCTTGCGCCATCCCTCCGCCGTGAGTTGGAACATCTGATCGAACACGACGGCGAGCAGCGGCTTGCCGGCCGCAAGCCCGCCCAAGAGGATCGCGCCGAACAGCGTGTAGATGATCGTCGGTTTGAGCTTGATGAACAGCGCATCGTGCAGAAGGAGCGTGAGGCCGCCGAACACGATGACGACGACGGTGGAGATCAGCGCCATCAGCGGCACGCGCCGGGTCAGCCCATAGGAAACCGCGAACGCGACGATGGCCGCCGCCATGAAGGTCGCCGTGGCGGCGAAAATGCCCCAGCGCGCATTGGCGAGGAAGAACAGGATCAGGGGACCGAGGTCGAGCGCGAGCTTGAGCAGCGGGTGGATCGCCGGTTTTTTGACGGACGCCTGCATCGAATCGTTCGACATTGCTTTCCTGTCCAACTTACGGCTCCACGCCGGCGATCGCGGCGGCGAAATCGCGCGCCACGAACGGCTCGAGATCGTCGATGCTCTCGCCGACCCCGATGAAATGCACCGGCATCCGGAATTTTTCCGCGATCGCCACCAGGATGCCGCCGCGCGCCGTGCCGTCGAGCTTGGTCATCGCCAGCCCGGTGACGCCGGCGATCCTGGTGAATTCCTCGACCTGGGACAGCGCATTCTGACCGACGGTGGCGTCGAGCACGAGCAGCACCGCATGCGGCGCCGTTTCGTCGATCTTCTTCATCACGCGCACGATCTTCTCGAGCTCGCCCATCAGCGCCGCCTTGTTCTGCAGCCGGCCGGCGGTGTCGACCATCAGCACGTCGATGCCGCCGGCGCGCGCGGCCTCGAGCGCTTCATACGCGAGTCCCGCGGAATCCGCGCCGGGCTCCCGCGCGACGACGCGGGCGCGCGTGCGCTCGCCCCAGATCTTGAGCTGATCGATCGCCGCGGCCCGGAACGTATCGCCGGCGGCGAGCATCACGCGCTTGCCCTCGCGGCGGAATTTTTCCGCGAGCTTGCCGATCGTCGTGGTCTTGCCGGAACCGTTGACGCCGACCACCAGGATGACGAACGGCTTTTTGTTCGTCGCGATCTCGAAGGGCTTCGCCACCGGGCCCAGCACGTTCTCGACCTCGCCGGCCAGGATGCGCTTGACCTCCGCGGGCGCGACGGTCTTGTCATAACGGCCCTCCGCCACCGCCGCCGCGATCCGGCCCGCGACCTTAACCCCGAGATCGGCGCGGATCAGCACGTCTTCCAGCTCCTCGATCGTCGCGGCGTCGAGCGGCCGCTTGCTGACGAGATCCGAGATCGCGCCGCCGATCGCCGATGTCGTGCGCTTGAGCCCCTTGCTCAGCCGCGCGAACCACGGTGTTTTCGGCTCGTTCACGCCACTCCTCCCGTCGCGGCGGCGCCGTTTGTCCGTGAGCGGACCACGGACGCCGCCCTCCCCCGCTTGCGGGGGAGGGATGGGGAGGGGGAAAGCTGGTGGCTGGCGCCGTTGGCCCCCTCCCGCCGTCGCTTTGCGACGGCGACCTCCCCCGCAAGCGGGAGAGGTGATCGGAGTATGCGACCGCGCAAGAGCAATCCCCGCGAGCTGTCGGTCATGGCCGCGAGGTGATAGCGGTTTCGCCATGATACCGCAGCCCATGTAGCGACATGATGCGGCCTTGGGCAACTTAGCCCTCTGCCGCAGCCATTTTCCCCATTTCCTTTACGCAACATGCAGTGCCTTGACGGGCCTTCGAGGGCATGGTTTTGTGACCAAATGTGACCAGGACGGGATGGGGCACAATGGCCAAGGCTCTCAGCGTCAAGCGGCTCCAGGCGATCAAGTCGAGCCCGGACACGCGATTCGAGGCAGACGGGATCGTGGGCGGCCTCGGGATCCGGTACGGCTCCAAGGGCCGGCCGAGCTTCACCCTGGCATATCGGCTCGGCGGCGAGCAACGCCGCGTCTCACTCGGACGATGGTGGAACGGCGAGGGAGAACCGCCGCCCGGATTCCTGACGCTCTCCCAGGCCCGCCAGCGGGCTGCAGAGATCAAAGAATCCGCGGCTCGACGGATCGAACCCAAGCCCGCCAGCAGGCCCTCGCGGCCCGCCGCAGACACCCTGCAAGCCATCGCCGACCAGTTCTTAAACGAGCGCGAGCGCGCCGGCTTGCGAAGTGCGTGGCCCACCGAGCGCGCCCTGCGCCGGGAATTGCTTGCCGCGCTCGGTGACCGGCCGATCGTGGACATCACCCGCCCGGAGCTCCGCGAAGTCTTCAACGCCATCCGCGACCGCGGCGCCGGCCGCATGGCCAACCGGGTATTCTCGATCGCCAAGACATTTTTCGCTTGGGCGGTTGAAAACGAAATCCTGCCCGCTTCCCCGATGGCCGACTTGAAACGCCCGGTCAAAAGCGAAGCCTCGAGGGATCGGGTATTGAGCGATGAGGAGCTCGCCAGGGTGTGGTGTGCCGTCGAGGAGCTTCACCCGCCGCGGCGCGATTGCGTCCGCCTGCTGGCCCTGTGCGGCACACGCCGCAACGAAACCGCGGCCATGCGTTGGGATGAGATCAATTTTGCTCGCCGCGAATGGAGCATTCCGGCCTCGATGACCAAGAACAAAGTCGCGCACACCGTCTACCTATCGGATCAGGCGCTTGCGGTCATCCAGGCGCGGCGCAATCGCGTCGAGGGCTGCGAGTACGTTTTCAGCTATGATGGGCGCGGGCCGATCACCAACGTGAGCACCTATTTCGCCCGGCTGGCCCAGAAGCTCGATCTCGACATCCGGCTTCACGATCTCCGGCGAACGTTCGCCAGCGGCTTGCAGCGGCTCGGAACGCAGCCGGTCGTGATCGACAAGTGTTTGAATCATTCCGCGGTGATTCGCGGTGTTGCGGCTGTTTATCTACGGGCTAGCTATGCCGAGGAGCGACGATCCGCCATGGCTTCCTGGGGAAAGCATGTTGCGGGACTGCTCTCAGAGGGTTGACCGTTGCCCGAGCGGCGGCCATACACCGCATCAGCTGCCTACCAGCGGTGGCGGGCGGCATAATGCCCGCCGACTGTATTTGCTCACTAAGCAATCGCGTCACCAGTTCATGCAATCGTGTCAAATCCAGATTGCCGGCCGCAAAAGAATCGTGACCAGCCTGGAGTGCATCAACATACGCTTGGTGGTTTTGCCTAATCAGCTCAGGAAGGATCGTATTTCCCGGCAGCCAATTGCCGGCTTTGACACACAAGACAAAGTAACAAGCAGCGCGAGCAGTGCGTCCGTTTCCATTGATGAATGGATGAATATTATTCAGTCTCCACAAAACATGTGTAGCGAGAACAACAGGATCTGTTTGTTCCCAATGTCGATTGACGAAATTAACGAAATCATCCATCAGGGCCGCCACTCGATAATGTTCTGGTGGGACGTGCTTCCCCACAGTAACTTGGCATGGCCTGTATTCGCCCGCATTTGTATGCAAGCAGGTAATCGCGTGAAAATTTAGGGCTTTTATGACATGTTGAGATAGAAATGGCCTCCCTATTTCTAAGGAAGCCAACACCACAGATCGAAGAAAATCATAATGTCTGTTACCGTTAGAAATCTCCAAGGCCTGATAAACGGGGTGCTGTTCAGAACCAGTTAGCTCAAAAAGGATCACTTAGGACCCCTTCTGTCCCTCTTGTTTGTCGAGCACCTGCTGAATTTTTGCTCGTGTCACTCCGCTTTTTGCATTCGTCGAACCCATGATGAATGAGACCCGCTGTTTGTGCAGTTCTTCTGCGGTAATGACGCGCGACGATGCTTTTCGAAGTGCGCTTAACAGAGATTCATTCGTCTTAAGCTGCGTCATGATCGGCTCCAGCGGTGGCCGCACAACCGTTGCAGAGTCCGCATATGACTCGTTTAACGCGAGGTTGTATTGTACCGTCACATATCGATTAGCGCAAGGCTTATTTTGCCTTTCCTTAATGCCAGTTCCTCGTGGAAAGCCCGCGGGCGGCGATCTCGGCGCGGCGGTGTCGGAGTGCCCGGCAGCGCGCGGGCGCGGGCAGACCGCGCAATCACAAGTCTCGAAATGAGAAAGGCGCCCCAGCCCCCCGGGGCGCCTTCACCATGCGTTTCGCACACCCATTGCAATGGGCACGAGCATCATACCTGTCCGGTGCCCGGATAGCCCGCCGAGATGCGCAGCTTGCGCATTTTTGCGCGCCTCGTTGCGCGGCTGCCACAAAAAGGTCCCCTGGGACGCCTCCGAGACGCAATATCCTGCGCTGCAATTGGGTAGCTAGCCTGCGCTGGATCATGCCTGTGCATCCTAGGCGGGCGCCCGGTGTTTGTGCGGCCGCTACCAGCGGCGCCGGTCAATGGCTATGCCATGGGCGATCTAGCGGCCCTCACACGCGGCGATCCTGGCTTGGCGGGTGATGGTGCCGGCGGCCGCGTAGGAGCTTTCCCTGTGTCTGGCGCGTGCCTTATTTCGGGACGATTTTGAGCGATCTTCCGCACCTCGGGGAACGGGAGTGGGGGGAATGGTCGGATACGCAAAGCGGCAAATGCCGCGGCAACGTCCGTCGAAGGATCAGCGCGAATTTCTGGAAATGGTGCGAGATCTCGGGCCGCGAGACCACGCACAGAGTGCGACGGTCCGTAAGGGCACAAAGCGCGCTTGCCAAGTTCGTGGCTGGGTCGAGTGGAGATCTCTCGATAACTTTCCTGGCGTGATGGCTTGGCACCTCACGATCATCGGCCGGAAAGTGTTTTAACTGTCCGGCGCGACCGTGTGGATAGCCGGGTGCCCTGGGCCGGGCTGCCCGCTAAAATTTACCATAGGATACAAAAATCGACGCGACGCCCCATTGTTGCCCGTTAATTGCCGTGACCCGGAGAGTAAGGCTTGCTCAGCTCGCTCTCTCACGGGGGACAAGATGAAGAAAGTCTTGTTAGCCAGCATCGCTGGCGGGAAGTTCTGCCAATGCCGCCGACCTGAGCCGTCGGCAGCCGGTCTACAAGGCACCGCCACCGGTGGTGGCGCCAATACCTATTTTCAGTTGGACCGGTTGCTATATCGGTGGCCATATCGGTGGCGGCTGGGGACGAAAAACCTTCGACGTCCGCTTCGCGGATGAGGACTTCGCTCCCTTCTCGGTCCGCGACAAGACGAGCGGGTTCCTCGCCGGCGGCCAGATCGGCTGTGATTATCAGTTTGCCCCCAATTGGGTGATTGGCATCGAAGGTGCCGCATCCTGGGCCGACATCAAGGGTACAACGGATATCAGTTTTGAGGGGCTTCTTGATGCCGTGGAAAGCGCTTCCGTCCACGCCAAAACTGATTTTCTCGCCAGCGCTACCGGGCGACTTGGCTTTGCTTGGGATCGCTGGTTGGGCTACGTGAAGGGCGGAATCGCATGGGGCCATGACAAATACAACGTCGCTTCTACGGTAGTGTTTCCTGACTGGCAGGAAGCCGGCACTTTTGCGGGCAGCGAAACCCGCACCGGCTGGACAGTCGGAGCCGGCGTGGAATGGGCGTTCCTGCCGAACTGGTCGGCCAAGCTCGAGTATGACTTCTATGATTTCGGCACTCGAAATGTGCTCTTGCCTGGCACTATCAACGGCGACGACGGTATCGAGATCTCCTCGGTGGACGCGCACATCAAGCAGCAAATCCACACAGTGCAATTCGGCATCAACTATCGTTTTGGCTTGGGCAAGGGCAAAGCTCCAGTCGTCGCAAGATACTGAGGCAAGAGCTGATCGCTCGGGGGTTGCCCCCAAGGTTGCACTGAGCGATTGATCGAGAGGGCCCGGAGGATTGAGCCCCCGCCGGGCCCTTCTCATTTCAGCGTGGCCCACGCGCCGATCGATGCCCCGCGACGGCGCGACCATCTTCGGCGATCTGATTGGCAAGTTCGACGTGCTGCCGATCGAGATCGCCAATGCGAGGCGAATGGGCCGGTACGTCAGAGCCCCGCATACAGGGATAAAAGACGGACACTCATCAGCGAGGCTTCCTCCCCTGGCGCTGCCCGGCAGCGCGCGGCCGCCCTTGGGGGTCCCCAGATACGGACTTATTGGTCCTCCATGAAGTGACGGGTCGCGAGGATAATGTCCTCAACCGACCATTTCTGCAGTGGCCCAGGTTCTGTTGGTAATTCCCTCAAGAAATTCCGCGATATCCATAGCATCTGAGCCATAAGCTTCGCTTTAGGCGTCAGGTCGCTCTTTTCGATTGCATTTAGCCCATCGCCGCTTTTCGCGAGCGACCGAAGTTTGTCCTCCTGTGTCATGATGTCGCCCTGTTTGGCCCAGAAGCGAATTTTGTCCGGCAAGCACGTATTTTGCTGCGCTTAGGAGAAGACGCTATGCAGACTTTGCCAGCAGTCGCGGCCCTAGTCATTGGACTGGCGATCGTCGGAGCCGACACGCATGAGGTCTCCGCGCAGGGACACGCTAGCACAGGGAACGAAATGCTTCCGCTTTGCCGCGCGTTCTTGGAAGGTCCGGGGCTCCTGGAGCACGCAACAGCGGAGCAAGCTCTTCGGGCTGGTTTCTGTGCTGGCTATGTGTCCGGAATACTCGCCGAATCGACCGACGCCTGTGTCCCGCCGGTTTCCGCCAGGGAGGCCGTGCGAACGGTGGTTGCGTATTTGGAGGCGCATTCCGAGCAACTGGATGACGAGTTCGAAGATCTGGTTGAGCGCGCGTTGCTTGCTACTTGGCCCTGCCCGCCTGAGCAAAAGCCCTGAAAGGCGACCACAGTGGTTGTCTGCCAGTGCCGTAGGAGCGCACTCTTTCAGGTATCCCGAGGCGGCTTGCCAGCGTGGCGAACACTGGTACGCTGCCGGTGCCGTCCGCGGTCTAGTTCTCCCCAGAATATGCCCCGAACGGCGCGACCCCGGCTCATGCGGACCAGGCTGAGCCGGGGCTTGCTGTGCCAGGGCAGGCCACTGACGCTGCCCAAGCCCATCAAGATGATCGCCACGATGACGCTGCTGATCGGCGTGGCGCTGCTGCTGGCGGCCTTGCTGTTCTGAGATCTGAGGCGTTCGAAGCGATGACACCGCTCCCCGACGCCTCGGTAAACTGACCCGCCCCTCACACGGCGGGCCTTTTTTTGTTTGTTTGCTTAGAATGATGCCGAGGCCCGGGGGAAATCTGTCTAAACCCCGAGCCCCGGCGCACAACGAGAGTAGCTTGGTTTCCATACCTCCGGCCGTTAAGCCGATGTGCGCTACTCCCTGCGCAGCGCCGCGCGCGACAGTCGGCGCGTGGCGATTGGAAATTCAGGCTCCTCCGACGCCGAGCTCCTGCAACGCAAACACAAATTGCGAAGGCGAGAGCCCGTTCGAAATCGCGCTCGTCCTGCACGTCCTGTAAAAACTTACCTCGGCCGTTCTGATCGCCGCCTGAGTGGTGGCGCCCGCGACCGCACCCTGCCGGATCATCTCGGCCGCGTTGCACGTATTGTCGTGCACCGCGACGCCCGATTTGGTGATGCTCATCAAATTTGCTCCTCTGTTTTCCGGCTCGCGCCGCTCACGATCCCGCTCCCCCGTCTTCCGGCTCCGTGCCGGCCGCGCCTCGCAAGCCAGTCCGCGAGGGCCAGCCGCGTCAGTGCCGCCGAGCTCACGCCGATGGCGCAAGACAAGTCTTCAAGCTCCGGATGCAAGCCCTCGGGTAGCCGAACCTCGAATCTTGAAAGCTTTTTTCCATGCCCGGCAAAATGCCGTCGCGCCGCCGTCAGGGCAACGCACCCCTTGGGTTGACCCCATCCCCCGACGCAGCGCAGATTTCCCGCTCCCGCCAAACGCGGAGCCCCCACAATGCAAAAGCTCACCCTCACCCTCCCCGATCAAACCGCCGCAGAACTCGCCGCCATCGCCACAGAAGGCGGTTACCCCTCCGCCTCCGATGTCGCCCGCTCCATCATCGCCGCCGTCCTCGACGATGATAAAGCAAAACATACAGCGGTTGTGACAAACAACAGGTGCAGCCAAATCCCCGGAAACGGGCCGCGATTGCGCCAGCGATAGTAGGAATTCAGGGCAAAACGCTTCTCGGGGGCCGGCATGGCATACCCCTGGTCATCTGGGCCGGGCGCATCGGGATCCGCGCACGTTTCGCCCAACCGCTCGCGCAACTTGCGGGCTGAACCGAATTGGCAAACCGCTGCCGCACTCCCTTGATCGTCAGCAATCGCAAAACATGACCTCGCTTCCACCGGAACCGAGCAGCCGTGACAAGACGGGGCGGCTTGCAAAACTTAGCAATTATGCAAAAAAAGATTGACATTGCATGTGGCCAAGAAAGTTTATCGGGATGATTTCCATCAATTCTCGTGACCGAGTGCCACGAGCATCTGAACGTGTCGCCTTCTCGGTCGTGCCAGCGAGTAGGATCATCTCCTGAAGGCGCTGTTCTACCTTAGCACCTGGAACCTGCAGCCCCACCACAAAGCCTCAGCGTTCTTGCGCGCGATCGAGCGGGAATTTTCGAAACTGAAGCTCTTGCCGTTTATCCAACAGAAAAACCGCTCTGCAATTTCCATGGTCGTTTGGAGAAGGGCACCCTCGTGTCCGGGCAACATCCTTGGTATCACGCCACTTCGTTCGCGCCGGGTTGTTACGAGGGCGTGGGCTAGGTGTTTGTCCCTGGTGTTGGCGATGGCTGCATGGAGAGGGCTCTTAAATGTTTCCTCTGTCCGGGCGATGGTCTGGAGCAGGTCCCTGCGGGCTTTGGCACCTTGCTCATCAGCAAAGTCGCGCTCGCTTGCTTCCACAGCTTGTCGAACAGCCTCGCGTTCAATCCGATCCTCTGATGTGTTCATGACGTGAGTGCCGGTTGTGATCCAGTGACGACGCGTTTCCTCCACGAGCTCGTCAATGATTGCCGTGTCGTTTACTAGGGCCGCGACCGTAGGCAAATTTCTTTTCTGCAGGTCGAAGCCATCCCAAAGGGCGCACAACCTGACGATTTCGTAGCGATACAGCGCTTCGCTGAATTGATGGAAGGCATTTGCCGCGAACGACGTGGGAATTTGCCCCGCCAGTGCCGGTGAGTAGAAAACAATCCGATTGGCCTCGTTGAGCTCAATCACTTCAATCACATGGGCGACAACGGATTCCATGTGCTTCTTGGCGAGATCAATTCGCCCCTTGAGACTTAGCCGAAGGGCGCGGTCTTGGGGTATCTTTCGTGTCGGCATGGGCAGTGGCAGGGCCTCGTTGGGGTCGCAACATGGGTTGCCGGGGCGGTTAAGTGAAAAACCAAATTAAATCAATGAAGAAAGGCGGAACAGCTTCCGCGAACCTTGGGCGCCGGATCGGGGGGCGAGCCTTGCGGCCTGCTGTCGGGGTCCCTCATGCCGTCATCCTAGCCCCTTCCGGTTTGCCGGGAGAGGGCCTGCCGTCCGGGACCCCTAATTAGCATGAATCGCCAGCCGGGGGGTAGCGGGGGCTCTGGACCGGCCGTTGAGCCAGGCAGGGCCGGCGACCCCGTCAGGAGCGTACGTAGGCCTCCGTAGCGTAGCGGCGCATCATCCGCTGACTGTTGAATACCGAGCCGATCTTGGCGATCGATTGCTTCATCATCCAGATCCAGTGAGAGCGGTTCCCATAGTAGAGCGGCAGCACGGTATCGCCGAGCTTTTGATAGAAGTCCGCAGCGTGGGCGGCAGCGACACTCCAGTCGGCCCCAATGGCCCACCCGGTCACGCCTTCGTCCCAACCCTCGAGCCACCATCCGTCGAGCGCGCTGAAGTTCAGCACGCCGTTGAAGGCGGCCTTCATGCCGCTGGTCCCGGAGGCTTCGAAGGGCGGCAGCGGCGTGTTCAGCCACACGTCGGTTCCCGAGATGAGCTTGGCGGCCAGACCCATGTTGTAATTGGGCAGGAACGCGACCGAAATCTCCTTGAGCTCGCGCATATGTGCATGAACGGCGCGGATCAGCACCTTGCCCTCCTGGTCGCGTGGGTGGGCTTTGCCCGCCATCACGATCTGAAACGGATGCCGCTTGTGGATGACGCGCAGGAGCTCGATATCGCTGAACAGCAGATCCGGTCGCTTGTACCCGGTCATCCGCCTGGCGAAGCCGAGCAGCGGCACGTCCGGCCTCATCGCGACGCCGGTGACCCGAGCGATCTCGGCGATCAGCTCGCTTTTGGCCTGCTGATGCGCGGACCACAGCGCCTCGTCAGGGATCTCGTCGGCCTTGACCAAGCTGACCGGCTCACTGGCCCAGTGAGGCGCCACGCGCTCGAACAGCGCCGCGATCCGCGGGTGCATCCAAGTCGGAACATGCGCTCCATTGGTGACGGCACGGACGTGATGCTCGGGAAACATGTTTTGGGCGGTCTCTGCATGCCTGCGCGCCACGCCGTTCACGTAGGCGCTCAAAGTCAATGCCAGGCGGGTCATGTTCAGATGATCGGTGCCCGCCAGCAGCTTGAGTTGATCGAGCTCGATGACGTCTCCGAGCACCCGGCGAACCTCATCGTACTTGAAGCGATCGTGCCCGGCCTCGACGGGAGTATGGGTGGTGAACACGCATTGTTGTCGGACCCGATCGATGTCGTAGCTCAGCGGGCCAGCGATGTCGGTCGCGTTCTGGCGGTGCCGGAGCAGCAGCGACAGCGCCAGGAACGCGGCATGGCCTTCATTCAGGTGATAGGTCCTGACCGCGAAGCCGAGCGCGCGCAGCATTCGCTCGCCGCCGATGCCCAGGACGATCTCCTGTTTGATCCGGTCGATCTCGTTTCCCCCGTAGAGCCGGTTGGTGATGGCGCGGTCCTGCGGATCGTTTTCGGCGACGTTGGTATCCAGAAGAATGATCGGGACTTGCCGTCCGAGCGGCGATTGCAGCTCGTAGAGCCAAGGCCGGATCCACACCGCGCGGCCTTCGATCGCCACTGCGACCATGGCCCCGACCGGCCGCGTGTAATCCTCGGGCTTCCAGGGATCCGGGCAGTCGATCTGATTGCCTTCCGGGTCGATCTCCTGGCGCAGATAGCCCTCGCGGCTGACGAGCGTGACGAAGACGATCGGAAGATCGAGATCCGCAGCCGACCGCGCCGCGTCACCGGCAAGGACCCCCAACCCGCCGGAATAGGTATGGATCTCGGGACGAATGCCGATTTCCATTGAGAAATACGCAACGCGGGTCGTACGCAAATATCGAGTGAGCTCAATCATGGGCATTCGACCTCAGCTTGCTGCGTCGATCGCACATACTGAATTGCAACTGAATTGCCGGCGCGCTGCGCCCCCCGCGGAAGGCCGCGCCGGAGTTAACAGGATGTGCGGCGAATGCGCCAGTCGCGCGGCTGTTCCCCGCCGGTCGACCCTAGAGCGGGCTGTCCGGCCGGAAACGGGGCTTGCGCTTCTCGCGATGCGAAGCGAGGCCTTCCGTGACGTCGGGGCTCGAGAATCCGAGAAACTCCAGCGCCAGCGAGGTGTCGAAGATGGGCCCGGCGGCTCGTAGCCAATTGTTGAGCGCGTATTTGGTCCAGCGGATGGCGTTGGGAGCGCCCTCGGCGAGCCGGGTCGCGATCTCGAGGGCTTTGCCGTCGAGTTCCGCATCGTCCACCGCGAGCGAGATCAGCCCGATGCGCTCGGCTTCGGTTCCCGACAACGGCTCGCACAGCAGCAAGTGGTACTTGGCCTTCGCCATGCCGCACAGCAGCGGCCAGACGATCGCGGCATGGTCCCCGGCGGCGACGCCGAGCCTGGTATGACCGTCGATGATGCGAGCGTCCTTGCTGGCGATCGAGATATCGGCCAGCAGTCCGCAGACCAGGCCCGCTCCGACCGCGGGACCGCGCATGGCGCTGACCACGGGCTTCGAGCAATTGACCAGGTTGTAGACGAGATCGCGCGCTTCTTTCCAGGCGCCGGCGCGCGTGGAAAAGTCGTTGATGATATTGCCGATCATGTCGAAGTCACCGCCGGCCGAGAACGCCTTGCCGGCCCCGGTCAGGATGGCGGCGGAGACCCCGGCGTCGGCGTCGATGTCGCGCCAGATTTCGACGAGCTCGCGATGCATGGTCGCATCCGCGGAGTTGAGCCGGCCCGGATTGTGCATGGTGATGCGCAGCACGCGCGGGTGCGGGCGATCGAACTCAAGCCGCTGATATTGGGCGTAGCGGTCGGTCATGGACGGCTCCTTCCCCTGTATGGGTGCGGAATTGCGAGCCAAGCATAACCGAATGTTCTGGACCGTGCTGCACAGGAGAGGGCGAGATGCTAGCGGCCCGCGCTCGCGACCGGGAAATTCCGGAGGGCGGCACGCAACGCGACCCGGAAATCACCGGGAAGCGGCGCCGATGGCGGTTAGAGGTTGGTCTTCAGTGGCTCGGCTTGCCTATCTCCGCCGAGTCGCGGGCGGGAGCCTCGCGCAGCGTGTACATCACCATAGGACGTGAGAATTTCCACGCCAGGCTGCCGATCTCGGTCGTCTGATGACCGACCGCCGAAATGTACACTTCATAAATTCCATAGGTCGTGCTGTTGGCGGCAATCGCCCGTTGAAAACGTCCGACTGCCATGAGCACGTCGACATTGTTGGTGTAGAAGCAGGCCTTGCGGTCCAGCGTACGATTGAGATCGCTTACGGCTTTGTAGGGATCACCGCCGCGATCGGCGATTTGCACGATGGACGCGACGAACTCGACGCTGTCGCAGAACAGACCTTGCTCATAGGTCGCATGCGGAGCCGCTGGGCCTCCCAGAAACAAGGCAGCGGGGATAAGCAGTGAAGCGATGGACGATGCCATTTTCCGCCTGCGTGCCGGGTCGGCTCTCCCGCGGCGTGTTCCCGCACGCGGCGCCGCGGCAGGCTATGCCGGCCGCTTGTGACGAAACTTGGACGATTTCTTGGAGATATTGCGCGGGCCGGCGATCTCACCCATTCCTCCACAGCAATCGCGCATCGGGAACCTCGGCGCCGGGCCCGTGGTTGTCGGCCCCGGCGGGGTTGATGCCGAATCGAGCCGCCGATGCTCTTCCTGGATAAATCCTGGCGAACGCATCGAAAACCTGTCGCGCGGCGTGTTATCGTGACGCGGCGCGCCATCATTCTCGGATCGGGTCGCGGTTCGCTGAGCGCGGGGGCTTGAAGGAGCGGGGCATGGACGACAGGCCGACCGCGGACCAGGATTTTCCTGTAATCGCCCGCTTCGAAGTGCGCCGCCGCAGCTATCTCGCGCCGGACGGCAAGCCTTTGCGGCCGCTGCCGAGCTTCGCTTCCGACACGGACCTGCTGCTCGCGCTCTATCGCGGCATGGTGCTCACCCGCACGTTCGACCTCAAAGCCGTGGCGCTGCAACGCACCGGGAGGCTCGGCACCTACGCGGTTTCATTGGGGCAGGAAGCGGTGTCGATCGGGGTCGCCAGCGCCATGCGCGAGGAGGACGTGCTGTTGCCGTCCTACCGGGACAACGCCGCGCTGCTCTGGCGCGGCGTCAAGATGGAGGAGATCCTGCTGTACTGGGGCGGCGATGAGCGCGGCAATCGCTCTTCCGGTCCGCCGCAGGATTTTCCGTTCTGCGTCCCGGTCGGATCACAGGCGCCGCATGCCGCCGGCGTCGCCTATGCGTTCCGGCTCCGCAAGCAGCCCCGCGTCGCGGTGTGCTTCTTCGGCGACGGCGCCACTTCGAAGGGCGACGTCTGGGAGGCGATGAATTTCGCCGGCGTTTGGAAGCTGCCGCTCGTCTTCGTCGCCAACAACAATCAATGGGCCATCAGCGTGCCGCTGAAGCTGCAGACCGCGTCCGCGACCCTGGCCCAGAAGGCGATCGCCGCCGGGTTTGAGGGCGAGCAGGTGGACGGCAACGACGTGATTGCCGTGCGGGCCGCCGCCGAGGAGGCGATCGCGGCTGCCCGAGCGGGCGGCGGGCCACGTTTGATCGAGGCCGTCACCTATCGGCTCGGCGACCATACCACGGCCGACGACGCCGCACGCTATCGGCCCCCCGAGGAAGTTCAGGCGCGCTGGAAGGAGGAGCCGATCGCGCGATTGCGCTCGTATCTGGTCGGCCGCAAGGCGTGGGCCAAGGCGGAGGAGGAGCAGCTCGTCGCCGAGTGCCAGGAGCGCGTGGAGGCTGCGGTGGAGCGTTATCTCGCGACCGTCCCGCGCGAGCCGCAGACCATGTTCGACCACCTTTATGCGGAACTGCCGGCCGCTTATGCGGGCCAGCGCCGAGCGTTGGAGCCAGGCCCCGATGCCTGAGCTCACCCTGGTCGAAGCCGTCAACCTGGCGCTCGCGCGAGCCATGGACGAGGACGACAACGTCGTGGTGCTCGGCGAGGACGTCGGGGTCAACGGCGGGGTGTTTCGCGCGACCGCCGGGCTGCAGCAACGTTTCGGATCCGAGCGCGTGCTCGACACGCCGCTCGCCGAGCTGCTGATCAGCGGCTTGTGCGTCGGCATGGCGGCGCAAGGCCTCAGGCCGATCGGCGAGATCCAGTTCATGGGTTTCCTGTATCCGTGCATCGATCAGCTGGTGAACCACGCTTCGCGGCTGCGTCATCGCACCCAGGGACGCCTCGCGTGTCCGATGGTCCTGCGCACGCCCTACGGCGCCGGGATTCGCGCGCCCGAGCACCATTCGGAAAGCACCGAAGTCATGCTCGCGCATATCCCTGGGTTGCGCGTGGTGGTGCCGTCTTCGCCCGAGCGCGCCTACGGCCTGCTGCTTGCCGCGATCCGCGATCCCGATCCGGTGGTGTTTCTCGAGCCGACCCGGATCTATCGGGCCGTGAAAGGCGAGGTCGAGGACGACGGCGAGGCTTTGCCGCTCGACGTCGCCTTCGTGCTTCGGGAAGGCCGTGACGTGACATTGATCGCCTGGGGCGCGATGCTCAAGGAGACGCTCGCGGCCGCCGACGCGCTCGCAGACGAGGGCATCGCCGCGGAGGTGATCGATCTCGCCACGCTCAAGCCCTACGATGAGGAGACGATCTTGGCCTCGGTGGCGAAGACCGGACGCTGCGTCATCGTGCACGAGGCGGCGCGAACCGCCGGGTTCGGCGCGGAAATTGCCGCCCTGATCGCCGAGCGCGGACTCCTGTCGCTCTTGGCGCCGATCGAGCGCGTCACCGGCTACGACACCATCGTGCCGTTGCCTCGGCTCGAGCAGCATTATCTGCCGTCGGTCGACCGCGTCACGGCGGCGGCCCGCAAGGTCGTTCGGTTCGGCTGAACAAACAACAAGCTCTCATGCGCAAGTTCACACTGCCGGATCTGGGGGAGGGGCTCGAGGAGGCCGAGATCGTCGCTTGGCACGTCAACGAGGGCGACCACGTCGTGACCGATCAGCCGCTGGTTTCCGTCGAGACCGACAAGGCCGTGGTCGAGGTGCCGTCGCCCTGGAGCGGCCGCATCGCCCGCGTGTTCGGCGCCAAGGGCGATCTGGTCAAGGTTGGGGCCACCCTCGTCGAATTTGCCGAAGGGCAGGGGGAGGAAACCGGCACGGTCGTGGGCGAGCTCGCTCGGGCCGAAGCCAAGCCTCGCGGCGAGACGCGCGGCGAGCCCGGTCGCGCCGGAACCGTTCAGGTGCTTCCCGCGATCCGCGCGCTGGCGCGCAAGCTCGATGTCGATCTCAATCTGGTGCAGGCGAGCGGTCCTGGCGGCACCATCACGCGGGCGGACGTCGAGCGCGCCGCCAAGAGCCTGGCCGAGGCGGGCCCGGCCGAGAGCCTGCGCGGCATGCGCCGCGCCATGGCGCAGCGGATGGCCGCATCGCACGCGGAGGTCGCCCCGGCGAACGTCACCGAGGAAGCCGACATCGGCGACTGGCCTCGGGGCACCGACGTCAGCGCAAGGCTCCTCCGCGCCATCGCGGCGGCCGCGAAGGTCGAGCCGTCGCTCAACGCCTGGTACAATTCGCAGGCCGGCGAACGGCGCCTCGTCCCCCGCATCGACGTCGGCATTGCGGTCGATACCGGGGGCGGTTTGATCGTGCCGGTGATGCGCAACGTCGGCGAGCGCGATTTGAGGGACTTGCGCGCGGGGCTCGATCGGATGCGGGCCGATGCCGAGGCGCGGTCGATCCCGCCGGAGGAACTGCGCGGCGCGACCATCACGCTGTCGAACTTCGGCATGATCGGCGGACGCTTTGCCAATCTGGTCATCGTCCCGCCGCAAGTGGCGATCATCGGCGCCGGCCGCATCGAGCAGCGGGTGATGGTGCACGAGGGAAAGCCAGCCGTGCGTCGCGCGCTGCCGCTCTCACTCACTTTCGATCACCGCGTGGTGACGGGCGGAGAGGCGGCGCGCTTCCTGATGACGCTCAAGACGGATCTCGAGCGCCCATCGTAACGGCCCATCGCCCGCTCCCGACGCATTGCAACCATCGTGAGCGCGCAATGGCCAAAGGCGGCACAGCGCCGCGACGATGCGGATAGCGACCTTAACCGTCGCTGCTGAAGCGCGCGTGTCGCTTCTGCGCCATGAGCTTCGCGAACTGCGCATGGCTCATGTGGATCAGCGTCGCGTGATCGCCGCCCTCGAGATAAACTTCCGGCGGCTCATCGATGCTGTCGTCGACCATGACATCGAGCCCGTAGCACTGGCCGAGAGCCGGCACTGCGCCGCGATCGCAATCCGGGAACAAGCGCTGGATCTCATCCTCACTGGCCAGATCGACATCCTCGCCGATCTCAGTTTTGAGATCCGATAGGCGGATGTGGCGTGATGCCGGCAGCACCGCGAGCATATAGCCGTTCCCGGTCCGCAGCACGATCGCTTTGGCCAGACAATTCCCGGAAACGTGGCAGGCTTGGGCGGTGCGTGTCGACGACATGGTCGTTTCATGCGCCATCACGTCGTATTCGATCCGGCAGTCTGCCAGATATTGTTGGAGCGTCGGGGCAATCGCCATGATGAATCCTCCGTTGAGCGCCGGCCGACCCCCAGGATGGTCCCCGCAAGCCCCCACCTCACGATGCCGGCTGCCTGGTGTCGGCGCCATGATACGTCCTCGATGCACCGGCTACAATCCGCAGGATTTCGCGACGAAGCACGAGCAGACGCCATCGCTTCCGGGGCCAGCCGCGCCAAGGAGGCATGGCCACGCTCAGATTGCCGCCTCGGTCTTGGAATCGAAGAAATGCAGCCGCTCGGGATTTGGAGCGAGCCGCAGCGTGTCGCGAATCTTGGCGTGGATATCGGCCTCGACCGCCGCCACCATGGCGCAGGGGCCGGCCTTCACGTCGAGCAGGGTTTCCGAGCCGAGCCGTTCCACGACTTCGATGACCACGTTGAAACTCATCGGGTTCCCGTCGGCACCGGAGCCGACCCGCAGATCCTCCGGCCGAATCCCGAGCCACAGCTCCTTGCCGACATGGGCGCGCAACCTGCCGGCGCTGAGCTCGGGCACTTTCAGCCGAAACCCCGGGTTCGTCGCCCACAGCGCCCCGTTGGTCTCCGCGACCGTGACGCTCATGAAATTCATGGCAGGCGAGCCGAGAAAGCCGGCCACGAACTTGTTGACCGGATTGTTGTAGAGCTCGAGCGGCTCGCCGACCTGCTGGACCCAGCCATCCTTCATGACCACGACCCGATCGCCGAGCGTCATGGCCTCGACCTGGTCGTGGGTGACGTAAATGGCCGTGGTGCCGAGCCGCAGGTGCAGCTTCTTCAGCTCGACGCGCATCTGCACCCGCAGCTTGGCGTCGAGATTGGAGAGCGGCTCGTCGAACAGAAATACTTGCGGATGGCGCACGATCGCGCGTCCGAGCGCGACGCGCTGGCGCTGACCGCCGGAGAGCTGTCGCGGTTTGCGCGCGAGCAGGCCCTGGATGCCGAGAATCTCCGCCGCCTCCTGCACTCGCTTGGCGATATCGGGCTTGGCGAATTTTCGCATTTTCAGCCCGAACGCCATGTTGTCGTACACGCTCATGTGCGGATAGAGCGCGTAATTCTGGAACACCATCGCGATGTCCCGATCCATCGGGGCGAGGTCGTTGACCACCTTTTCCCCGATCAGAACATCTCCGCTGGTGATGCTTTCGAGGCCCGCGACCATGCGCAGCGTGGTGGTCTTGCCGCAGCCAGACGGTCCGACTAGGACCATGAACTCCTTGTCGCGAATTTGGAGATTCACGTCGTTGACGGCGTGCACGCCGTCGAATTTCTTGTTCAGATTCCTGATGACGACTTGCGCCATCCTACACTCTCCAGCTCGCGCAAAGGCCTAACGCGGAATCGGCCGCGTCCCGACGCTTTATCCTTTCACCGATCCGGTCAGCCCGGCGACATAGTGCTCCACGAAGAACGAGTACACGATCGCGACCGGGATCGAGCCCAGCAATGCGCCCGCCATCAGCGGTCCCCAGAAGAATACGTCGCCGCGGATCAGCTCCGAAGTGACGCCAACCGGCACGGTTTTCTCGTCCGGCGACGACAGGAACACCAGCGCGTAGATGAACTCGTTCCAGGACAGCGTGAAAGCGAAGATGCCGGCCGAAAGAATGCCCGGCACGGCGATCGGGAAGATGATGTAGACCATGGCTTTCCAGCGGGTGGCGCCGTCGATGCGCGCGCATTCTTCGAGCTCGCGCGGAATCGCCTTGAAATAGCCCATCAGCAGCCAGGTGCAGAACGGGATCAGGAAGGTCGGATAGGTGAGGATGAGCGCCCACGGCGTATCGCCGAGGTGATAATTGCGGATGATGTCGGCCAGCGGGATGAACAGCAGCGTCTGCGGAACCAGATACGTGACGAAGATGCCGGTACCGAGGCTGCCGGCGAACGGAAATTTCAGGCGTGACAGCGCATAGGCCGCGAGCAGACCGCAGAACAGCGAGATCGCGGTGGAGGCAAGCGCTATGAACAGCGTGTTGAACATCCAGGTGGCGAACAGCGTCTCGGTGAAAAGGTACCTGATGTGGTCCAAGGTGGGATTCGCGGTCCAGAACGGCGTGTAGTTCGGCGCCATCCATGGGCGGTACAACTCGCCATCCGGCCGGAAGGTCGTCACCAGCATCCAGTAGAACGGGAACAGCAGCAGGAAGACGAAAACGCCGAGCGGAACGTAGAAATACACCCAGCGTCTCCATTTTGCGCCCTCGATCATGGCTCAATGGATCTCCACGCGCCGGATGTAGAGCAACTGGACGATGACCACGACCAGCAGCGCCGGGAACATGGCGAGCGAGATTGCGGCTCCCACGCTCAAAAGCCCGGTGCCCACCCCGATCTGATAGGCATAGGTGGCGAACAGGTGCGTGGCATTGGCCGGTCCGCCGCCGGTGAGCACGTACACCAGCTGGAAGTCGGCGAAGGTCTGAATGACCGAGAACAGGACGACCACCATGGTCACCGGCAGCAGCAGCGGCCAGGTCACGTGCCAGAAGCGCTGCCACGGCCGAGCGCCGTCGATGGCGGCGGCTTCCTGCAGCTCGGGGCTGATGGTCTGCAGCCCGGCCAGCAGGCTGATCGCGTAGAACGGGACCCCGCGCCAGACGTTGACGATGATGATCGAGATCATGGCGAGTTGCGGATCGCCGAGCCAGTTGATACGCGAATCGATGATGGCGAGCTTGTAGAGCGTCCAGTTGATGACGCTGAACGTCGGGTCGAACATCCACTTCCAAGCGAACGTCGAGAGCACCGTCGGGATGATGAATGGCAGCAGGACGAAGGCCCGGGTCAGCGCCTTGCCTGGAAAATGCCGGTTGAGCAGCAGGGCAAGCCACAGGCCGAGTGCGAGCTTGAAGACGGTGGTCACGGCCGTGTAGAGGAACGTGTTCCACACCGCTTCGCGGAAGATGCTGTCGTGCGCGAGCGCGATGAAATTCTGCAGACCGACGAAACTCCCCGGCACGCCTACCCTGGCGTCGGTCACGGAGAGCAGCACGCCCTTGACGAACGGGTAGGCGATGAACAACGCGAGCAGCACCGCGGTCGGGAGCAACAGCAGGGCTCCGAGCCACCGCTCGTCCTCCAGCAACGCGGTGATTGCTCCGCGCTTGGTTTTTGGGGCCGCGGCTTGCGCGTAGGCCAGCGCCATGTCGAATCCCTAACAGAGGCGCCGCGTCAGGCGCCGTAGATCTTGGTCAGCTCGGCGTGAGCCCGTTTCACCGCCTCCTCCGGCGGCATGCCTTGGACCGCCTTGGCGTACATGTCGGTGAGGATGTACTTGGTCAGGACCTCGGCCGATTTCCTGCCCGAAGGTCCGGCATAGCCGGCGAAGCGTCCCGTGCGCGCGGCTGACTTGAACGGCAGCATCACCGGATCGTCACCCCAGAGCTTGTGCTTCTCCCAATCCGTCGTCGGCCCGATCGAAAAGCCCTTTTGCGTCGTGAACCATCGGTCGAACACCGGCTTCGAGCTGATCCAGCGCAGGAATTCCTTGGCGCCCTTCTGATTTTTCGAATAGCCCATCAGCATGTTCGAGAACGGCACGTGGAAGCTGAATTGGCCGGCCGGGCCCTTGGGCAGCGGCGCATGCAGGATGTCTTCTTTCAGCGGGGCGCCTTTCTCGGTCTTGTAGGCGTCGGGCTTGCGCAGCGCCTCGATGTAGATCGAGGCGCCGTTGTTCGTCGCGCTGCAGGTGCCAGAGAGGAACGCCCGGTTGTTGCTCGAATCGTCCCAAGCGAGGCCGCCCTCGTCGAGCGCGTCCTTCCAGAAGCCGACCAGGAACTTCACGGATTCGACGGTTTGCTTGCTGTCCAGCACCACGGTCTTGCCATCGGCCTCGACTTCCTTGCCGCCCCAGGACCACAAGTACGGATAGGTGAAGGCCGGCGCGTCGCCGAAGGTGTGGCCGAGGGTCTGCCCGACCGGTCGCCCGAGCGCCTTGAGCTTCTTGCCCGCTTCACGCAAGGCTTCCCACGTCTCGGGGAACTTGCCGCCCGAATAGCCCACCTCCTCGAACCAGGATTTGCGATACGCGATCTGGAGGCCGACGATGCTCCAGGGCATGGCGATCCATCGCTTGCCGTCGTTGGCCACCACTCGCGAGGTTTCGTAGAAGCCGCCCTGTGCCTTGCCGAGCTCCTCGGCGACGTCGTCCACCGGAGCGAGACTGTCCGCATAAAGCTGCGGCCAGTTGTTGAGCGCGCAGACGATATCCGGCCCCGACCCCGACTGGATCGCGGAGGTCACGCGGGCCTGGATATCGTTGGCGTTGATGGTCTCGATGGTGAGCTTCACGCCCAGGGCCTTCTCGCATTCGGCCGCGATGTCTCCCTTGAGCAGCTGGTCGGACGCGGGAACGAAGTCGTTCCAGCGCAGCCAGTGGACGCTCGTTGCCTGGGCGAATGCCGGCGCGCGGCCGGAGGCGAGAACGCCCGCCATTCCCCCGCTGGCAGCGATCGCTCCGCTGCCGGTGAGCTTCAAGAAAGAACGACGATCGAAGCGAGCCATGGTATGTTCCTCCCCTGTCGGTCTTCGGACCGATCTAACGAACGCGATTGCAACAATCCGGCGCGAAGCGGATCCCCACCGATCAGGTGTGAATTTTTTTCACCTCCTCGTGCGCCCATTTCACCGCCTCCTCGGCCGGCATCCCCTGCACCGCCTTGGCGTACATGTCGGTGATGATGTACTTGCTCAGCACCTCTGCCGCCTTGCGGTCGGCCGGTCCCGCATAGCCCGGGAAGCGTCCTGCGCTCGCCGCTACCCGGAACGGCAGCATGACCGGATCCTTCTCCCACAGCGGATCCTGCTCCCAGACCGGCGTGGCGCCGACCGAATAGCCCTGTTGGGAGTTGAACCATCTCTGATAGACGTCCTTCGAAGTGATCCAGCGCAGGAAGTCCTTGGCGGCCTTCTGGTTCTTGGAATATCCCATCAGCATGTTCGACATCGGCAGATGATAGCCGAATTGGCCGGCGGGGCCCTTGGGTAGCGGCGAGTGCAGGATGTCTTGCCAGAGCGGAGTGCCCTTCTCGGTCTGATAGGCGTCGGGCTTGCGCTTGGCCTCGATGTAGATCGAGGCGCCGTTCAACGTGGAGCTGATGGTCCCCGACAGGAACGCGCGGTTGTTGTTGGTATCGTCCCACGCGAGGCCGCCTTCGTCGTGGGCATCCTTCCAGAACGTGGCCATGAACTTGACCGAGTCGACCGCGGCCTTGCCGTCGAGCACGACGGTATTGCCATCCTTCTCCACTTCCTTGCCGCCCCAGGACCACAGGTAGGCATAGGTGAAGGTGGGCGCGTCGCCGAAGGTGTGGCCGAGCGTTTGGCCGATCGGGCGGCCCTTCGCCTTCAGCTTCTTGCCGGCGTCGTGGTATTCCTCCCAGGTCTGGGGAAATTTGCCGGCCGGATACCCGATCTCCTCGAACCAGGATTTGCGGTAGGCGAGCTGCGCGCCCAGCACGCACCAGGGCAGTGCGATCCATTTCTTGCCGTCGTTGGCGACGACGCGCGATTCCTCGTAATAGCCGCCCTGGGCCTTGCTGATCTCGTCGGCGAGATCGCTGACGTCGACCAGGCTTTCCGCATAGAGCTGCGGCCAATTGTTCAGGCCGCAGATCACATCCGGGCCCGAGCCCGACTGGATCGCCGAAGTGGTGCGTGCCTGGATATCGTTGCCATTGATGGTCTCGATATTCAGAGTGACGCCCAGCGCCTTCTGGCACTCCGGCGCGATCTGCTTGCGCAGCACCTCATCGGAGGCCGGCACGAAATCGTTCCAGCGTAGCCAATGCACATTGGTCGCCTGGGCAAAGGCCGGCGCCCGGCCCGAAGCGAGAATTGCCGCCATTCCTCCGGTCTTTGCCGCAATCGCGCCGCCGCCCGAGAGTTTCAGGAAGTTGCGCCGACTGAAACGTGCCATGGAGATCCTCCCTAAGCTTTTGCAGCCAGATTGACCCGATCGCTGGGCTTGAGCAACCCTATCCGTTCTCCGCGCCTCCTTCCAGGGTAAACGATCGGCACACCGGGCGATTGGCCGGTAGAGGGTTCCAGCGCGGCGGCTCCCGCGGGCTGCACCCCCGTGCGCAACGGGGCCGATGCGGCGGCCATGGCAACACTGCCTGTCGCTTTCGGTCCGACCACACTGTAGACGGAAGCGCCCGTTCTGCGCGATGATCTCTCAGGACGCCGCCATAGGGATGGGCGAGAACCCACGGCTGTCAGCAGGGGAGAGCAACGATGAACTGGAAATGGATCATGTCGGTCCTCGCCGCGGCAAGTGTCGCCGTCACCCCGGCGCTCGCCGCCGAGCTCACCGGCACGCTCAAGAAGATCAAGGATACCGGAGCGATCACGCTGGGCCACCGCGAGTCCTCGGTGCCGTTCTCCTATTATGACGACAAGCAGCAGGTCGTCGGCTACGCCATGGACCTCTGCTACCGCATCGTGGATGCGGTGAAGAAGGAATTGAAGCTGGACACCATCGAGGTGAAGCTGAACCCGGTCACCTCGGCCACTCGCATCCCGCTCATGGCGAACGGAACCATCGACCTCGAATGCGGCTCGACCACGAACAACCTCGAGCGCCAGAAGCAAGTCTCGTTCACCATCACGCATTTCGTGACGGCCAATCGCTTCGTGTCGAAGAAGGCTGCCAATCTCAAGGTCGTGGACGATCTCAGGGACAAGACGATCGTATCGACCTCCGGAACCACCAATATCAAGCAGATCACCGAGATCGGCGCGCAAAAGAATCTCGGCCTCAATATCCTTGCCGCCAAGGACCACGCCGAGGCGTTCCTGATGGTGGAGACCGACCGGGCCGCCGCCTTCGTGATGGACGACATCCTGCTCTTCAGCCTGGTCGCGACCTCGAAGTCGCCGCCGGACTATGTGATCTCCGCCGATGCGCTGTCGGTCGAACCCTACGGCATCATGCTGCGCCGCGAGGACCTCGACTTCAAGAAAGTGGTGGATGGCGCCATGGTGGGCATCTACAAGAGCGGCGAGATCAACGCGATCTACGAAAAGTGGTTCCTGAAACCGATCCCGCCGAGAGGCATCAACCTCAACGTGCCGATGAGCCCTGCTTTCAAGAAGGTCGTGGCCAGCCCGACCGACAGCGGCGATCCGGCGGTGTATTGAGTTCCGGCGCGAACCTGAGCGTTCGCCGGCGTCGCCGCCGCCCTTGGTGCTGCGACGCCGATCCGGGTCCTAACATGATCATGGACGACGCAACGGGTCCCGGTTCAGCAGCGCGACGTCGGATGCTGCGCTGCGCGCGGGGTATTGGGCCGCGATGAACTACCATTGGAACTGGGGAATTTTCTGGGAGATTTCTCCCGACGCATCCCACAGCTACCTTCAGACTCTTTTGCTCGGAACCGCGTGGACGTTGGCAACCGCGCTCGCCGCCTGGGTCCTGGCGCTGACGTTCGGATCGATGGTGGGCGTGATGCGCACGACCCCGCATCCCTGGCTCGTGCGCATCGGCAATGCCTATGTCGAGCTGTTCCGCAACGTTCCGCTGCTGGTGCAGATGTTCCTCTGGTATTTCGTGCTGCCGGAGCTCGTCCCGCGCGGCATCGGGACCTGGCTCAAGCAGCTGCCCGACGCCTCCTTTTACACCGCGGTCGTCGCGCTGGGCTTCTACACCTCGGCACGCGTCGCCGAGCAGGTGCGCGCCGGCATCACCAGCCTGCCGAGCGGCCAGCGCCTCGCTTCGCTCGCGCTCGGCCTCACGCTGCCGCAGGCCTATTGGTACGTGCTGTTGCCGATGGCCTACCGCATCATCCTGCCGCCGCTGACCTCGGAGTTCCTCAGCGTCATCAAGAACAGCGCCGTCGCGCTCACCATTGGCCTGATGGAGCTGACCGCGCGGGCGCGATCGATGCAGGAATTCTCCTTCCAGGTGTTCGAGGCTTTCACCGCCGCCACGGTCATCTACATCGCGATCAACATCGTGGTGACCTTCGCCATGCGCCGCACCGAGCGCCGGGTCGCGGTGCCGGGCTATATCGGCATGGCGCCGCCCGCGACTGCGGAGTGAGGCGCGCGTGTTCAGCAATTTCGATTTCGAGATCATCCTGCGCTCGCTGCCGTACCTGTTCTACGACGGCATGACATTCACGCTCACGCTGACTGCGCTCGCCACGCTTGGCGGCATCGTGTTCGGCACGGCGCTGGCGCTCATGCGGCTCTCCGGCATCCCGCCGTTGTCGGTGTTGGCCGCCGGTTACGTGAATTTGATGCGGTCGGTGCCGCTGGTGCTGATGATCTTCTGGTTCTATTTCCTCGTGCCGTATCTCGGACAATGGGCGACCGGCGCATCGCAGCCGATCCGGGTCGGTCCGTTCCTGTCCTCGCTCGTCACCTTCATGGTGTTCGAGGCCGCGTATTTCTGCGAGATCATGCGGGCCGGCATCCAATCGATCCCGCGGGGCCAGGTCTGGGCGGCACAGGCGCTCGGCATGCGCTACCCGGCCACGATGCTATACATCGTTCTGCCGCAGGCGTTCCGCAACATGGTTCCCGTGCTGCTCACCCAGACCATCATCCTGTTCCAGGACACTTCGCTCGTGTACGTGCTCTCCATCACGGATTTCCTCGGCGCGGCCTCGAAGATCGCGCAGCGCGACGGGCGCCTGGTCGAAATGTATCTGTTCGCGGCCCTGGTCTATTTCCTGATCTCGCTTTTCGCCTCCCATTGCGTGCGCCTGCTGCAGCGGCGCGTCGCCATCGTCCGCTGAGCCTCGCGCCGATGATCAAGATCCGGGATCTGAGCAAGTGGTACGGCACGGTCCAGGTGCTCAAGGGCTGCTCGACCGAGGTCGCCAAGGGCGAGGTCGTGGTCGTGTGCGGCCCCTCCGGATCCGGCAAGTCGACGCTGATCAAGTGCGTCAACGGCCTCGAGCCGTTCGAGAAAGGCGAAATCGTCGTCGACGGAATCTCGGTCGGCGACCCGAAAACCGATTTGCCCAAGCTCAGGGCCCGGATCGGCATGGTGTTCCAGCATTTCGAGCTGTTCCCGCACCTGACCGTCATCCGCAATCTCACGCTGGCGCAGATCAAGGTGCTCGGCCGCAGTCGGGAAGCGAGCCTCGCCAACGCCCTGCGCCTGCTCGACCGGGTCGGCTTGCGCGAGCACGCGCACAAATATCCGGGCCATCTCTCCGGCGGCCAGCAGCAGCGAGTGGCGATCGCACGTGCACTCGCGATGGATCCGATCACCATGCTGTTCGACGAGCCGACCTCGGCGCTCGACCCCGAGATGATCAAGGAGGTGCTCGACGTCATGGTAGCGCTGGCGCAGGACGGCATGACCATGATCGTCGTCACCCACGAGATGGGGTTCGCCCGCCAAGTCGCCCGTCGCGTGGTCTTCATGGACCAGGGCGAGATCGTCGAGGACGCGGCCACGGCCGAATTCTTCGGCAAGCCGCGCAGCCGCCGCGCGCAGACGTTCCTGTCGAAGATCCTGCAGCACTGAAGAAACCCTGCCCCGAGAGGGCTTCCAGGTTTCATTCGATTACTTGGTCGGCGCGGTTGAGCAGGGTAGGGGGCACATCGAGACCGATTGCCCTTGCGCTCTTGAGATTGATCACCAGCTCGAATTTCGTGGGTTGCTCGACGGGGATATCCGCGGGCTTGGCCCCTTTGAGCACCTTGCTAACCTGCAAGGCAAATTGACGATAGATGGAAGCGAAGCGCGGGCCGTAAGCGATGAGGCCGCCTTCCTCGGCCGTCTCCGGCCATTGGTACATGGCGGGCAGCCGGCTGGCAGCGACCCGTTCGATGATTTGCGCACGGTATCGATTGAGCAGCGATGAGGCGAGAACGTTGAGCGCTTGCGCGCCGCCGGCTACCGCGCTGTCGATTGCCGGCAGAATGCCATCCCCGATGTCGACTGCATGAACGGCAAGCGCGACACCGCGCGCCCGTGCGGCGCTCTCCAGCGTCTGCAGCTGCTCGGGGCTGGTGACACCCCGGTCCGCCAAAGTCGCGATGCGCCTGGCCGCGGGAACCACCTCCAGTAGGACCTCCTGCCGCTTGCCGTCGAGATCGGTGGCCATGATGCTCATCCCGGTAGTATTGCCGCCGGGATGAGCCAGCGAGGCAACCGCCTTTTCCGCCACGAGATCGTCCGAGAACGCCAAAATCGGAATGGTCTGCGTCGCTCGCTGCACGAGGCGCGTTAGCGCGGCGCCGCCGGTGGTGATCACCTCGGGCCGTGCCTCCACGATTGTAGCGACAACCGTATCGGCGCGGTCAGCCGGCACGCTGAATCCGGCCAAGATGGTGAGATTGACCCCCTCGCTGAAACCGTGCCTACGCAGCTCGTCGAAGAAGGCTAGCCAATGGACAGCATCGCGGGGGGAGTTGGCCAACACGCCAAGCCGATAGGTCCTTCCCGCATCTTGCGGCCAAGCAGGGCCCGACATTGTAACGGCCGCCCCGCCGAGAAACGCGATGAATTCCCGCCGCCTCATCGATCACCTCGCGCCGATATCCTACACTGGATTCGCCGCCGAAGCAGGTTCACACCACGCGGAAAGTCCGATTAACCGGGTTCGGCGCGGATCCAGTTCTCCAGCAGCATGCGCAGCGCCGCCACGAAGGCGAGCGGCTGATCGAGCATGACGTGGTGCTGGGCCTCGGGCACCTCGACGATCGGCGCCAGCGGTCCCATCAGCTGCGACATGTAGGAGGCGGTCTTGCGCGAGACGAGCGCGCTGCGCTCGCCGAAGATCAGGGCGGCGCGACAGCGCACCGCCTGCAGATATTCGCGGAACGGCTCGCCGAAGCGGCGCGCGCCGATCGCCCCACCGTCGAATTTCCAGGTCCAGCCGCCTTCGACCCGCATCAACGAATGCCGGGCGATGAACTCGACGATGAAGTCGTTCTCGCAGGCCTGCGGCGGCATCAAGCGAAAACGCGCCAGCGCGGCTTCGAAGCTCGGATAGATCTTCTTGTTTCCCCAGTTGGGCGGCGACAGCGGCCGGCTGATCTCCTCCTCCGGCGAACGGATGGGGGAATCGACGATGACGGCGCCACCGAGCTCCTGGCCGAATTGCGATGCGAGCTTCATCGTCATGAAGCCGCCGAAGCTGTGGCCGATGACGAAGGGATGTTGTCCCAGCGCCGCATCGGCGATCACCGCGCGCATCTCCGCGGCGCGAATATCGGAGCCGTAGCTCTGGCGCCGGCCGCTGTCCCCCATGCCCGATAAATCGATCGCCGCCACTGGGAAATACCGGGTGAAATATGGCGCGATGAAGCTCCACCAATTGGCGTGCGCACCGCCGCCGTGGACGAACAGGAGGCCGCGAGCGATGGAACTCGCCGGCTCGGCCGGCCAGAACAAATAGTGGACCGGGCAGTCCTCTACGATGACGCGCCGCGATTGCTTCGGACGAGAGATGGCCCATCGAAACCACTCGGGCGCGGGCGCGCGAACCTCGAGCTCGCGCAATCGGGTCGATGCGTCGGTCAAGGAAAAGCTCCTGGCGAATGCGGAAGCGCTGAGGCCAGTGTTATCGCATCTCGTTGGCGATGCGAACGAGCGTCGATGCAATCTGCCAGCTCGCCTTGACCGATCCCGTGAGGCTGCCGGCAACCTTGGATGCGCCGCCGGCGCGATTGCGATGGCGAACCGGCAGCTCCAGGATCCGCAATCGCGCGCGCGCGGCCCGCATCTGCATTTCCAGATTCCAGCCGTAGGTCCTCTCCCGCATGCCGAGCCGTTCGAGCGCATCGCGCCGGATCGCCCGCAACGGGCACATGTCGGTATAGCGCACGCCATAGAGCGCGCGCATGATGAGGCCGGCGGCATGGCCGGCGAGGCGCTGGTGCAGGCCCATGCTGCCCTTCTCGCGCACGCCGCGGGCACGGGAACCGATCACGAAATCCTGCTCGCCGGCGAGGATGGGAGCCACGAGGCGGGGAATCTCGGCGGGATCGTCGCTGCCGTCGCCATCGATGAAGGCCAGGACCGGCCGCTCGGTCGCTCGGACGCCAGCAAGGCACGCGGCACCGTAGCCCGATCGCGGCTCGAGGACGACGCGCGCGCCGGCGGCGCGCGCACGGGCAAGCGTGTCGTCTGTGCTGCCGCCATCGGCCACAATCACCTCGTCGACGACGTCGCGCGGGACCGCGCGCACGACGTCACCGATCGTCTCCGCCTCGTCGAGCACCGGAATGATCAGCGCTACCCCGGCGTTCATGTGGCCAGATCACAGGCTCCAGCGCAGCCCGCAATGGGCGCAGCACGTCGGCGGCGTTTCGCTCAGGAGTTCGCGGCGAAACGTACGGTAGGATTCCCCGTTCCAGATCTCGCGCATCGACTGCTGCGTCGCGTCTCCGAGCGTGAATGCGTCGTAGCCGCGCATCGAGAACGGCGCGATGCAGCACGGCAGCGCCCGGCCGTGGGCGGTGAAATACATCAGCGTCCACGGCCGCGTGCACAGGGACCAGGGACGCTCCTCGTCCGCGCGTCGCAGGCTGGTGCCCGGCTCGGTGGCGCCGGAGGCATTGAATAGAATGCCGTGCTCCGCCGCGCGGCTCTCGGCCTCGCGGATCAGCGCTTCCTCGCGCTCGTCGGTATGCTCGAACAGCGCCTGATCCGCGCGCGCGAGGCCCTGGCCGTCCGGAAAATACACGAGCCGCTGCAGGTGCACTTCGCGCACGTCGATCGTATGCGCGAGCTCGACGAAGGCGGGAAGCTGTCCGATGGTCTCCTTCAGGCCCGTGAGCCACAACGATACCCGCGGCCTCTCGGCGGCGAGCGAACGCTGCAGCGCGCGGAATTCGCGCACGTTCTCGACGATGCGGTCGAACACGTCCTTGCCGCGCACCGCCTTGAACGTCTGCGCCTCGGCGGCGTCGAGCGAGACGCGCAGCTCGTCGAGCCCGCTCGCGATGAGATCGCGCCCGCGCCGTTCGTTGAGCAAGGTGCCGTTGGTGTTGAAGAGAACGTAGGTCCCGCGCGCCTTGAGATAGCGGATCATGCGCGGAAGATTCGGAACCATCAGCGGCTCGCCGACGCCGTGGAGCACCACGCGGGCGATGTTGGGGTATTGATCGACGATCGACCGGAACAGGTCCCAGCTCATGTTGGCCGCTGGCTCGAGCTCCTCGAACGTCCGCGGGCAGGTCGTGCACGGCAGGTTGCAGCGGTTGGTGGTTTCCAAATACAGGCAGACCGGGTCGCCGCCGGCAATCTCGCTACGGTCAAGCTCCACCGCCTCGAAATAGCGGCGGGGGTCGACGCTGCGTTCCGCTGCACCTGCGTTCATGACGCCATCCGCGTCCTTGGTCCTATCCCGCGTACCATGAGATCGACTCAAGCACGCGTCTCCCGCCAACCGTCGACCGAGTACGCGTCCCGGAATCGCAGCAGGTAAAGCGCCATGAAGGCACCCCAGGTCGGCCAAGTGGAAATCCAGAGATGATTGCCGACCTGCGCGAACCCCCACGGGTCGAACAGCTGACGCCAGCTCACGATGACCGTGATGGTGTGCACGATCAGCGACAAGCCATAGCTGATGGTCCGGAATGCGCCGAGCAACAGTGCCAACGCGAGGACCAATTCGGCGATCCCCAGCGCATACGACGCCCCGGTCGGAAGCGACACGCCGTAGAAGCTTTGCGCGATCCGAATGGTTGCACTCGGCACGATCAGCTTTTCGAGGCTCCACTGCAGCAGGAAGATGCCGAGGAAAAATCGCAGGATAAGGAGCGCGATTGCGGCGGTCTTGTCGGTTGCGGGAGCCATGTCGCGTCTCCTCATCACGCCGCACCGCCCCTCGGGCGGAAACGGCCGATCGCATCTTATGTTACACCAAGCAGTTCCGGCAGCTCGCTCAGCGTGCGAATCTCCCGGTCGGGGTTGCCCGGTAACCGCTCGCGGCGCTGGCCATAGCGGTTGCACCATACGACACGCATTCCGAACGCGGCAGCCGCGTAGGCGTCCCAGGCGTTCGAGGACTGGAACGAGATTGCCGATGCCGGCACGCCGAGCCGATCCACGGCCAGTTGATACACCTTCGGATGCGGCTTGTAGACCCCCACCGCCTCGACCGACAGCACGCGATCCAGCAGGTCCTGCAGCTCATTGCCGTTGACGGCTGCGTCCAGCATCTTCGGCGACCCGTTCGAGAGGATCGCTGTCTGCAAGCCGGCGCGTTTCAGGCGTTGCAATGTGGCCGCCACTTCGGGGAACGTTTCGAGCGTCAGATATAGCGTCATGAGCCGGTCGCGCAGCCCCGGCTTTTCGATGTTCAGCGTCTCGAGCGCGAAATCGAGCGCGTCGCCGGTCACCTGCCAGAAATCCGCATGCCGACCTTGGAGCGCGCGAAGCCAGGTGTACTGCAGCTGCTTGTCGCGCCAAATCGCCGTGAGCTTGTCGATGTCGTCGCCGAGAACGTCGCGACACCCCTTCGCCGCAGCAGCAAAATCAAACAACGTCCCATAGGCATCGAACACGCATGCCTTTATTCCCGAAAGACGGTCCATGTCCAACTCTGCAGGATGACGACCGGCATGGCGGCGCCTGCCCCCGATTTCGCCGGCGTGATTATGATGGTCTCCGATGTTCGCTCGGTCGGCGGCCGCGGAGCTCGAGGCGCGCCCGCCGCTCGCCGATATGTAACCTTCTCGGGCAGCGTTACGAAATCACCGTCAAGTGAACGGACTGTTCGACGCCCGGTACTGGAGCCGGCGATGCGACCGCTTGTGTTGCCGAGGCGACGCCTCTGCATGATCAACTCCGCAGCGTCGCCAACGGCCCGGGTTGTGGCGGCAGCTTGCGAACCGGTATGCTTCCGCGGGAGTATCGATGGCGACAACGTCGGTACGGTTTTTTGATCGCGTCGGATTTCTGGCATTGGGTCTGATCGCCTTCCTATCGACGGCCACCGCCGTGCCGGCTACGGATCATCCGCCGGCGGCAATGACCAATCGCGATTGGGAAGCGCTTTGGACGAAGGTGCTGAGCCGCCACGTCGACGAGGGCGGTCGGATCGATTTTGCCGGCCTTGGGGCCGATCGTTCCGATCTCGATCGGGTCGTCGCGTTCGTTGCCGCCATCGATCCCGGATCGGCCCCGGATCGGTTCGCCAGCCGGCAATCCCGCTTGGCGTATTACATCAACGCCTACAATGCGCTCGCCATGCACGGGGTGCTGGAAGCCGGCGTGCCGAATGGCCTCGGCGGATTGCGCAAGTTCTCGTTCTTCTATTTCCGAACCTTCACGATCGGAGGGCAATCCATCTCGCTTTATGATTTCGAGAACAAGATTATCCGCCCGCTCGGCGAGGAACGAGTCCATTTCGCCCTCAACTGCATGGTCGTGAGCTGTCCGCGGCTTCCTCGTCATGCCTTCGCACCGGACACGCTCGACAGCCAGCTCGATGCGGCAGCGCGGGCATTCATCGGGGAAGATCGCAACGTGCACCTCGATCCGGCCAGACGCGAGGTCTGGCTCTCGGCCATCTTCGATTTCTATACGGAGGATTTTCTGGGCAAATCCCCGAACCTCATGGGCTATGTCAATCGTTACCGGGCTGCACCGATCCCGGAAGATTTCAAAGTCCGCTTCCTCGAATACGACTGGACCGTGAATAACCGCGCCCGGATCGGCGCCGGAAACCGATAAGCATCATCGCGTGCACTCCGTCCGGCCGTACCTGTGCGTTGCGAAGCCGTTCCATGGGCGCGAAATGAGTATCCCTCTGTAACATTTGGGCGAGTTGCAACGAATTCAGTGTTGAAGATGAATTTCGGCATCCGACGCGAAACGCCGTCGGATGGCCGATGAGGGGTTGGAGGAGATCATGGCCGGCTCGAATTATCTCAAAGCAATGGTCGGCGGCCTCGCCGGCACAACCGCACTGTCCGCGATCATGGTGATGAAGGGCATGATGGGCGTCATGCCTGAATTCGACATGATCGGAATGCTCGCCAGCATGCTGGGCGGATCGCGGACGACTGCCTGGATCATGCACTTTCTCATCGGCACCGTCCTGTGGGGAGGTCTGTTTGCTTGGCTCGATCCCTACCTGCCGAGCTGGGATCACTGGCTCAAGGGAACCCTATTCGGCATCGCTACGTGGGTGCTGATGATGATCCTCGTCATGCCAATGGCAGGGGCGGGACTATTCGCTGCAAACCTCGGCATGATGGTGACGGCGGCGACCCTGATGTTGCATGCCATGTACGGCGCGATCGTCGGCAGCGTGTACGCAGCCGAGCGCCCGGCGCCGGTGCATCGATTCCAGGCATCGCAGCGGCCTTAGTACGCTCGCATATCGCACCGGGCCGATTGGTCGGGTGCGATCGCCCTCCGCACGGTCCGCGCGCCGGGGCCAAGGCAGTCTTCGCGGTCGGGACGCGGCGCGGCCCGACCGCCCAGGATCCTCCGAGCCAATCGCGCTCAGGGCGCGGCTCTCGGATCGGATCAAGCACCGGGCGAGCAAGCAACACGGTTCGGAACCACCATCGCGTTGTCTTGGCAGCAAGAAACAAGGGGCCAAATCATGCGGCGCTTTACGAACTTCCCCGGGATTGCTTCCGGCAGCGCGAGGCGGCTTGCCGCTTGGCTGATCCCCGTCGCGTTCTACGTCGCCACCGTCGGATCACTCGCGATCGGACTTGCCGTCCCCGCCATTCTCGGGTCAGGCAATCCGTGGAGCGACCGGCTTTCACTCAATACCGCGGCCGGCGCAACTCGCGGCGGCGATGAGGATTATGTCCAAGGGTTGATTCAGGAACGCGGCAATCGTCATTCGGCGGCGGGCGGACCTGTGGCATCCGGTCGAACCGATAAGGACGCAGTGCTGTACTGCGCCGTGGCCGACGTTCCGGATTCGCGCTGAAGCCTCTGTCAACGGCTAAGATCGCCGATCCGACCACGTCCGGCCAAAGGCCTAAAATCGGGCCGACTGGCGGCACGCCTCCGGAGGAAGACATCGCATGGTGATGATCAAGCCGAAAACCGTCGTGGGCATGAAACTCGATGGTGCCTGCCCCTCTCATACCCGCACGGATGTGCGGGCGCGCGACGTGAGAACGATCATCGACGAGCCCACCGAACGTGGTGGAACGAACCGGGGGCTGACGCCGACCGAGACCCTGATGGCGGCGCTGCTGGGGTGCACGAACGTCATCGCGCACCGGGTAGCCGAGGCCAAGGGCGTGCATTTCACGTCGATGAACATTCGCCTCGAAGCCGATCTTGATCGCAGAGGCGTGACGCTTGCCGAGGAAATCGACATTCCCTTCCCGCGGGTGACGTTGTTCATCGACGTGACGACGGATGCCGATGAAGCAAGTCTCGCCGAGGTGAAGCGCGACCTCGGGAGGTTTTGCCCGATCTCGAAGGTGCTGCAACAAGCCGGAACCAAGCTCGAGGAGGTTTGGTCCGTCAGCCGCTGACGCGCCGAGGCACTGGTCACGTTTCAACGCCGCCGCCGGATTCCTCCCTGCGCGCTCATGCGGCCCGCCGGGCCGTTAGTCGCGGGACGCGCATCAGTCCATCGCCGAGCGCGAGGATCGCAAACCCGCCATAGAGCCACAAGCCCTCCTTGAAATTGGCGGTTATTTGTGCGGAGCCGTCCCCCGCGAAGTCCGCCCAGCCTTTGACCTCGCGCAAATACAGGATGAAACAGGCCAGCGTCAGATAAAGCAGGGGCAGATAGAGCTTGCGGCAGAGCAGCGGCAACACCCAGGCGAAATACCAGGCAAAATGCGGGGAGACCAGCACAAGAAATGCCGTCGCGAGCAGCAAAGGAGTCCAGGCCTCGGCCGGCTCCTGGTGCGGGCGCAGCGCGACGAACGTTGCCAACCCGAGGAGGATCGCCACGACGACGCCGGCGGAAAGGGCTCCCGCCGGAACCGGCACGCTCAGGTGCCGCAGCAGCGTGGTAAGAAAAAAGCCGCCGCCCTCCAAGTAGCCTTCCTCGTCCCCATAGCCGCCGAGAAACCCGGACACGCGTAAGCCGACACCGAAATACGGCGCATAGCATGCAAGCAGCACGCCCGCGCACGCCGCCGGCATGCGGTACTCCCGTTTCCTCCATAGCGCGGGCGCGATCACGAGCGCGAACGGCTTGACCAGAGCGGCAAGCGCGAGCGCCGTGCCCGCGGCGACGGGCCGCTCGCGCATTGCGGCGAGCACGGCAAGGCACAGGAACGCGATTGCCGCGGCATCGATGTGGCCTGCGCCGGAGAACTCCCAGATCGGCAGCGGGTGCCAAGCATAGATCAACACCCGTTCGGGCGGCAGGCCGTCGCGCCGCAACCAGGCGAGGATCGCGCCGATCGTCACCGCCTCGAATCCCATCATGGCGAGCTTCATCGCCGTCACGCTCTCTTGAATTCTCGAGACGAGAAAGAAGATCATTTGCGCGACGGGCGGATAAATCGTCGGCGCGTAATCGGCGCGATTGATATGAAGATAGATCTTGTTGTCGCGCAGAAACGCCAGGGCGGGATCGGCCGGGACGTAGCGGTACGGATTGATTCCCGCAGCCTGGACGCGGCCGTCCCAGACATAGCGGTAAATGTCGTCGGACAGCGTGTCGGGCGCGAGCAAGGCAATGATGCGGGCGAGCACCGCAACCGCGAGAATGATGCGCAGCGCGGTGGAATTCCAGCGCCCGCGCACGACCAGCCACACTGTCAGGGCGTACAGCATGGATTGAATGAGAGCGGCGCCGACGAAGCGCTCGTATTGCTTGGGCTCGAGAAATTGCAGCATCGCGACGCCAACCGCGAGCAGCGCTGCGCCGGCGAACACAAGGCCGGCGAGCCGGTGTTTCTCGTTCAAGCTGTCGCCGAGCTGGGTCATGCGAACTCTGGTCGCGAGCGTCACCGCCGAAGAAGAGGGACCCCGAGCGGAGCTCCGCATCCTGCACAGCGAACCCGATCGGCTCCACGCGGCCTGCCGCCCCTGACGAAGATTTGATGCTAAGGTGAACCGGTCTTTGCCGAACGGTGTCATGGGCTGTATGACGATGTCACGGCCAGGCGCGGAGCCGGAAACGTGAACCCTCCTGCAGATCAAGCGGCGCGCTGTGCGTTCGCGATCATGGTCAAGGCGCCCGGCGCCGGCCGCACCAAGACTCGGTTATCGCCCTTGCTGAGCCCCCATGAGGCAACGGAGCTCGGGTCCTGCTTTTTGCGGGACATGACGGCAAACATCGCGCTCGCGGGACGAAGCGTTGCGCTCGACGCCTACGTAGCGTTCGCGCCGGCCGGAAGCGAGGCTGCCTTCGACGGACTGCTCGAGCCGGGCACCGGGTTCGTGCTTGCCGATGGCAGCGTGCCGGCGCCGGCGGGCGTGGTCGGGCTCGGAAGCTGCTTGTTGCAAGCGACGTCCTCGCTCTTGGACCGGGGATATTGCGCAGTCGGATTGCTCAACTCCGATACTCCCAATCTGCCGACGGCACGGCTGATCGAGGCGGCGCGCCTGCTGCAATCGCCGCAGCGGCGCGTCGTGCTCGGCCCGGCATCCGACGGCGGCTATTATTTCATCGGCATGAAAGCTGCGCATGCCGGGATGTTTCGCGATATCGACTGGAGCACGCAGCGCGTTACCGAACAGACGAGCGCGCGCGCGGCCGAGCTCGGCCTCGCCGTCGTCGAGCTTAAGCCCTGGTACGACGTCGACGATGCCGCCTCGCTGCGCACGCTGGTTCGGGATCTGCAGCCGCTCTCGCAAACCGGCGAGGCTGCGTATGCAGCGCCGGTAACCCGGCGCTTTCTCGAGGCCAATAAGATCGTCGATCGCCTTGCCGCCAAGCTCGCCGATGCGCGACTTTGAAAGCGCTCGCGATGGCCCGTCACTCCGACGCGGCCGGGATGCGCAGCAGCCGCCCCGTCGCCAAAAGATCCGCCACATTCCAGTCGCCGCCCACGCCTTCGATCATCCAGCACAGGATCGCCCAAAGGTCGCGATCGACGACATCGTCGTCGAGCGGCTCTAGCTCCGGGACCAACGCATGAATCTCCACCCCAGCCGGAAACGCGTCGCCGCTGCGGCCGATGAAGACCAGCGCATAGGTGAGGCCGGACGGGGCGTTCACATATCCCGGCTCGGCGAGCCCGCGGCGATCGAGGTCGAAGGTCCGGCTGAAGAACTCGCGAAATTCCGGATAATGCCCGATGCGGTCCTCGATGAGCACAAGAGCCCGGCGCTTGCCCAGGAGCTGGGGTTGTTTGCCGACTTCTATGCTGCTCATGCCTTGGGGTGCTCGTGACGTTGCAGGAATTCCACGATGAGCGCGGCGATCTGCGGCCCGGAATCCTCGTGCAGGAAATGCCGCCCGGTCACCAGATGCGGACCCTCGGCGTGAGGCAGCAGCGTCTTGAACCCGGCGCAAAAGATCGCGGGGTCGAACACATCGTCCTCACGGCCCCAGATCAGCAGCGTCGGCAGCGTGCATGAGCGCAGCTCGCGCTCGAGCCACCGGAAGCGCGCAAATGCGCGGGCCCGATCGTCGAGCGGGATCCAGCGCGGCCAGGTCCACGTCAACAGTCGCGTCGCCGGATCGGGCAGGACAGCCGTGTAGGCGGCCTGCGCGCGCGGCAGGAACTTTTCGCGGTCCACCACCGACAAATAAATCCCGCGTGCGGCGAGCGCATTGTGGCGCCCGAGCAGATAGGGTCCGATGAGCGGCGCGTGCATGATCCGCCACGGAAACCTGCGGGTGTGGAACTCGGCCGGCGGCAGCGGCCAAGCCCAGGTGCTCATGAGCACCAGGGCATGGATGCGCGCCCGATTGGAGAGCGCGGAGCCTAGTCCCGTCGGCCCGCCCCAATCGTGGCACACCAGCGTGATGTGCTGGAGATCGAGCTGGCGCAGCAGCGCTGTGAGATTCGCGATATGTCCGTCGAGACTGTGCGCGTCCTCCCGCGTCGGCTTCTCGGACAGTCCGAACCCGATCATGTCGGGAATGATCACGCGGCGTCCCGCTTGCGTCAGCGGCTCGACAAAATCGCGATAGAGAAATCCCCACGTCGGATTGCCGTGGAGGAGCACCACCGGGTCGCCGGCGCCCTCGTCGACGTAGTGCATGCGCCAGCCGTTGACGCGGGCGAAGTTCGGCCGATACGGCCACAGCGAACGGATCGCGTCGGGCAAATCGGGCAATGGCGCGGACATCGAACCGATCCTTTCCCCGATCGCCAACCAGCGCGGGCAGGCGTTGCGTCATCTCGCGGCAGTGCGCGCATTCCGCCGCGGAATGAACGTTCATTCCGGGCGGCATTTCGGTACCTCGGAAAATTTGCCACAGTGTCGTCGCATCCGCCATTCCGCCCGCCGCAGCGCTCGGCCGCTGCGGCCGTCGAGAACGACTCGCCGGGAGTTCGACATGCGTATCGCCATCATGGGGTCAGGAGCCGTCGGCGGCTATTTCGGCGCGCGTCTCGCCGCCGGCGGAAACGAGGTCACGTTCCTCGCGCGCGGCGCGCATCTTGCGGCGATGCGCGAGCACGGGCTTTTGGTCGAGAGCCCGCTCGGCGACATCAAGCTGCCGCAGGTCAGCGCCAGCGACGATCCGAAGACGATCGGGCCGGTCGATCTCGTCCTCGTCGCGGTCAAGCTGTGGGATACCGAGCAGGCGGCGCGCCAGATCGAGCCGCTGGTCCGCGACGGCGCCGCGGTCGTCTCGTTCCAGAACGGCGTTCAGAAGGACGATATCCTGCGACGGGTTCTGGGTGAGCCGGCGGTGATGGGAGGCGTGTGCTACGTGGGCGCTTCCATCGCGCGTCCGGGCGTGATCAGCCACATCGGCAAGATGCAGCGGCTCGTATTCGGCGAATACGACGGCCGTCGCTCCTCGCGCGCCGAGGCGCTGCTCGAAGCATGCCGTCGCGGCGGGATCGACGCAGAGGTCAGCACCGACATCAAGCGCGCGATCTGGGAAAAATTCGTGTTCCTCGTCGCCATGTCGGGGGCGACTTCGAGCATTCGCCTCACGATCGGGCCGATCCGCCAAAACCCCCGCACCAGAGCGTTCTTTCTCGATCTGATGCGCGAGGTCGTCGCGGTCGGTCGCGCCTGCGGGATCGCCCTGAGCGAGGATTTCCCGGAGCAACGCATGACCTTCGGCGACAGCTTGCCGGCCGAAATGACCTCATCGATGCACAACGATCTCGAGCGCGGCAATCGGCTGGAGGTCGATTGGCTCAGCGGAGGCGTGGTCGAGCTCGGCAAATCGGTCGGCGTGGCGACCCCGCTCAATCGCGCGGTGAGAGACATACTGGCACTGCATGCAAACGGCAAAGCCGCGGGCTCGACATGACCGCGTTTCTGACCATTCGCGGCGTGCGCAGCGTGGCGGTGGAACTGCCGATGGCGCGCGCGCTCCGCACCAGCGCGCAGACGATCGACCGCGCCACCCTGCTGCTGATCGACCTCGACACCAACGAAGGGGTGACAGGCCGCGCCTATCTGTTCTGTTACTTGAAGGCGGCGGCCGCGCCGATCGCACGCATGCTGCAGGAGGCGGCCCGGATCGTGAACGGCGAAAGACTGGCGCCGCTCGAGCTTCGGACGAAACTCCATCGCCATTTCCGCCTGATCGGTGTGCAGGGCATCGTTCGCATGGCGATTGCGGGGCTCGACGTCGCGTGCTGGGACGCTTCGGCAATCGCCGCAGGCCTACCGCTGGTGCGTATGCTCGGCGGCGTCCCCAAGCCGGTGCCCGCCTACAACAGCAACGGGCTCGGGCTGATGGCGCCCGAAGCGGCCGCCGACGAAGCCGAAGCGCTGCTCGAAGGCGGCTTTCGCGCGATCAAGCTGCGGCTCGGCTATCCTAGCCTCGATGCGGATCTCGCGGCAGTGCGCGCGGTCCGCCGCAGGGTTCCCGGAAACATCCTGCTGATGGTCGATTTCAACCAGGCGCTCACGGTCGCCGAAGCGATCCGCCGCGGGCTGGCGCTCGAAGGCGAGGGCATCTACTGGATCGAAGAGCCGATCCGCCACGACGATTATCCCGGCAACGCCGAGGTCGCCGCCGCGCTCGCGACCCCCGTGCAGATCGGCGAGAACTTTTCCGGCCCGCAGGCGATGGCTGCGGCGCTCGGCGCAAAGGCCTGCGACTACGTGATGCCGGATCTTGAGCGCATCGGCGGCGTGAGCGGATGGCAGCAGGCGGCGGCGCTCGCCGCGGCCGCGGGGATCGAGATGTCGTCGCACCTTTTTCCCGAAATCTCCTCGCACCTGCTCGCCGCCGCGCCCACCGCTCACTGGCTCGAATACGTCGACTGGGCCAATCCAATCCTGCGCGAGCCCGTGCGCATCGTCGACGGCGCCGCCGTTGTTCCGGATCGACCCGGATCGGGTCTCGAATGGGACGAGGATGCGGTCGAGCGCTACCGGATCGAGTAGTTCTCTCGGGCGCGAACGTGGCGATGCTTTTCAGCCCGCGAACGGGAACCTGCCGATTGTTCCAGCGTTGCCGTGCACTCGGCGTTTGATCGGGTTCATTCGAACGGATTCGCTAGGTAGTGCCCATGGCGAAAGTTTCCCAGGCCCGCAAGGCGCCCCAGCAGAGGGCCCGAACGTCACGGCCGAGCACCAAGTCGGCGCCCAAGCGGCGCGCAGCCGCCAAGCGCGAGACCACGGATGCCGTCGTGGTATGGATCGAGCGCCGGCCGTTGCAGACGCTGGCCTTGGCGCTCGGATTGGGACTCGTGTTGGGGGTGGCGTGGCGTCTGTGATCCCCATCGAAGCTACGGACAGGCCGCGCCGGTATCGATCCAGGCTTGGATGAGCGCCCCGAACATCTGTTGCGTTCCCGGCGCGGGTTGCCGCCCGGCGCCGGGATGCCAGCCCCACCCGACCAGATCATCCTGCGCCATATGCTCGTGAAGCTCGGCCAGCGTGCGGTGGCCGTTGCGCTCGGGATCCTTGAGCTGCTGGCAAATCTCGCCGAGCGTCTTTTTCTCCCATGTCATCTCCCGCGGGGCGAGCTGCCAGCGCGGATGACCAGGAATGCTGGCGTGCGGAGCCGCCAGCATCGTCACATTGGCGTCGTGGTGGCACGCGGTGCAATAGCCGCCGGGCGGCCCCATGTCCTCGGGCCCGCGCGCGGCCGCCGGAAAATGGGGATGCCGATCATCGCCCTGCAGCGCATGATCGCCCGCCGGATGGCAGTTGATGCAGCGGGGATGTTGGATGACCTTGCCGGCTTCCCGAAACAGCGCGACCGATCGCTCGTGCAGGTCCTGAATGGACGAAAATGCCGCCGGCAGGGCGAGCTCCGTGGGGTTTTGTTGAGCCTGCGCCGACGCTGCGCTCTGGATGAACACGACCGC